>Ga0102688_1009893_pt1 | contig 10031 bp, 18 predicted proteins | sample NOAtaT_4_FD_102011 | JGI IMG/M metagenome (GOLD analysis project Ga0102688, IMG submission 102011) | Freshwater lake microbial communities from Lake Erie, under a cyanobacterial bloom - NOAA_Erie_Diel7S_1600h metaT (Metagenome... | ecosystem: Environmental > Aquatic > Freshwater > Lake ... | reverse complement strand
ATTAAAGTAGGCGAAATAGCAATCAGAGCCAAAAAAACAGCTCCAGCAAGGGTAATTCTCCCCATTGTAGATTCAAGAAATTCTTGAGTTGGCTTTCCTTGTCGTACACCAGGAATAAAAGCACCATTTTTTTTCATATCAGATGCAATCTGTTCAGGATGAAACTGGGTTGCAGTCCAAAAGTACGTAAAAAATAAAATTAACAGGACATAAAAAATGGTGTACACAACGCTGCCAGGTGACAACCAGGTAGCAACTTGTGAAAGCCATGTGCCTTTACCTAAAAACTGAATAATAGTTGCTGGAAACATAAGAAGAGAACTTGCGAATATCACAGGTATCACTCCAGCATAATTAATCTTAAGCGGAATGTAAGCACCGCCACTTCTATTGTCTTCTTCAGAGACATTTCTTCTTGCATATTGTAAAGGTATTTTCCGTTGACCTTGAATTACAAGAATCGTGCCTACGATTATAAAGACAAAAACAAGCGATAAAATCACAAGCGAAGAAAAAGTTAACTGACCAATCTCTTGTGAATCTAGATTAAGTTGACTTACTATACTTCCAACAGTTCTTGGCAAAGAAGATAGAATGCCTAATGTAATAATTAAGCTTACCCCATTTCCAATACCTTTTTCAGTTATTTGCTCTCCCAACCACATGAGCAACATTGTTCCTGCAGTCATTGTTGACATAACAACAACGTAAAATAAGAAAGGGATGGCAAATACTTGGTGATCTAAGAATTCAGATACAATAATTCCAGGGGATGAATTATTTAACTGAATAGCATATTTCGCATAAAGGCAAGATTGAAATAAAGCTAGAATGACAGTTAGAAAACGTGTCCACTTACTTAATTTTCTTTTACCTGCATCCTGATTTTCTTTTACTTCCCTTTGAATGGATGGAACAAGAGCCATCATCAACTGCATTATGATCGATGATGAGATATATGGCATGACACCTAATGCAAATATAGTCATTTGCGCAAATGCACCGCCAGAAAAAACATCCATCAGTTGAAATAAATTTTGACCGCCACCACTAGCGCTTCTAAAAAGCTCGATTGTAACGGTTCCATTTATACCAGGGACTGGAATAAAAGCCCCAATCCTACAAGATGCTAATACTAATAAGGTAAAAACAATCTTTTTTTTGAGGTCCGAAATAGATAATATTTTTCTTATACCTTCAAGCATGAATGGAATCCGCTACAAATTTAAATTCAAAGTTCGTTTATTCAGCAGAAAGCAGCTTAAAAGAAATTTTATTCTTGTTAAGCTTTTCTTGTGCTGGAGCAGAAATTGCTACAGCTTCAATTTCAACTTTTTTAGTTAGCTCACCCATTGAAAGAACTTTAAGTCCACCAGTGTAAGCTTGAGTTGCAATTCTTTTTGCAATTAATGTTTCGATACTTACTGTCTCACCATCTTTGAAGTTATCTTCAATATCGGAAAGGTTTAAAGTAAATATTTTAGACTTAAATCTTGCATTAGAAAAACCGCGTGTGGGTATCTTTTTATAAAGAGGAAGCTGACCACCTTCATGACCATAACGTCTTTTATAACCAGATCGTGATTTATCACCTTTATGACCACGGCAGCATGTTTTACCACGCTTTGATCCATTACCTCTTCCAACTCGTTGAACATTTTTAGTTGGTCTATGAGTGTTCTTCAGTGAAGATAATGTTAACATTACACACCTCTTCTCTTTAATGTCTGTGCTCTATTTTTTAAACTTTCGAGTGCTATTAAAGTTGCTCTAACTTGGTTTAACGGATTGTTAGAACCAAAACTTTTAGCAACAACATCTTTCACTCCGCCTAGTTCAAGAACTGATCTAACCTTAGATCCAGCGATAACACCAGTACCTTCAGGTGCTGGTCTTAGTAGAACTTTTGCACCATCCCACTCTACTGTAACTTCATGCGGAATAGTTGTTCCTTCCATTTCGAAGGTCATAATATTCTTTTTGGCTGCCTCTGTACCTTTTCTAATAGCATCAGATACTTCATTTGCTTTAGCAAATCCAAACCCAATTCTACCTTGCCCATCACCAACAAGTATCAAAGCAGAAAAGCTAAATTTTCTTCCGCCTTTAACAACTTTGGAACATCTGTTGATGTAAAGTACTTTTTCTTCAAACTCTGTATCGAAATCTTCAGCACGTTTGACAACTTTTTTCTGCTTCATTATTCCTCTTTTTCCCTTTGGCAACTAGAATTGTAAACCTGATTCTCGCGCAGAATTAGCTAATTCAGCAAGAACACCATGATATTTTTTGTGACCACGATCGAAAATAACACTTGTAATGTTTTTCTTTTTTGCAATATCAGCAATTAAAGCGCCAAGCTTTTTAGCAGCTTCTTTTGTCTTACCTGATATTCCAATGTCTTGAAGAGTACTAATACTTGCAATCGTTAATGATTTTTCGTCATCGATGATTTGCACACTTATGTGTTTATTAGATTTGAAAACACTCATGCGAGGTTTATCAGAATTGCCTCTTACACTTTTTCTTACGCGAAGTAAACGTCTACTTCTTTGTAAATTTCTTTTTTTTAAGCTACTTTCCATAGTCAAATTTATCCTGTTTTACCTTTTGCCGCTTTTCCAGCTTTCTTACGAACATACTCATTTTCATAACGTATGCCTTTACCTTTATATGGCTCAGGAGCTTTTTTAGCTCTTACAGCAGCAGCAAACTGGCCAACTGCATGTTTATCAGCACCAGAAATAAGAATACTTGTATTTTTATCAACAGATACTTGAATTGTTTTTGGTATCTCAAGTTGAACAGGATGAGAGAAACCTAATTGTAAATCAAGTTTATGACCTTGAATTGATGCTCTGTAACCAACACCAATTAAAACAAGCTTCTTCTCAAATCCCTTATTTGCACCAATAATCATATTATTTAGCAATGAACGATAGAGTCCATGAAAAGCAGCTGGAAGGTCTTTATCATTATCAAATTCAACGAATGCTTTATCGTTTTCTACTTTAATAGAAATACCATCTTTAAGTTCTTGAGATAGTGATCCTTTTGGACCTTTAACATGAAGAACTTTATCTAAAACTTTAATTTCGATTCCTTTTGGAACAGCAACTGGAGTTTTTCCTAAGCGTGACATCTATAACCTATATCCTTTTACCAAATATAACAAAGGAGTTCACCACCCACTTTTAATTTCCTTGCAGATTCACCGTCAATAATTCCTTTGGGTGTTGAAAGAATTACAAGGCCCATACCACCATCAATTTTCGGAATTGATTTGTAGCCAACATAACGTCTAAGACCTGGTGTTGACATTCTTCTAAGGCCAGATATAATTGAATCTCTTCCCTCTGCATACTTTAGAAAAGCTCTAGCTTTTTTGTTTTCTTCATTGATTAGGTAATTTTCAATGAGTCCTTGCTCTTTAAGAACCTTAAGAATATTTAACTTAACATTACTTGAAGAAAGATCAACATATCTGTGTTTTGCAGAGATTGCGTTTCTTATTCTTGTAAGAAGATCAGCTATTGGATCATTTAATGACATTTATTTCCTCTCTTAATTATTCAGTTTTCAAAGGAAAACCAAGTTGTGTCAAAAGTTCAACACATTCTTGATCTGATTTTGCAGAGGTAACAAACGTTATATTCATTCCTTGCGTTCTTTTGACTGCATCTAAGTTAATTTCAGGGAATATAATTTGCTCCTGAATTCCTATAGAATAACTACCTCTTCCATCACACTTAAGAGGAAAACCTCTAAAGTCACGAATACGAGGTGACACAATGTGACAAAATCGGTCAAAAAAATCGTACATACGCTTTCTTCTCAGAGTTACTTTTATACCGTTTGCTTGACTTTCTCTAAGTTTAAAGTTAGCAATAGCTTTTTTAGCTTTAGTCAAAATTGGTTTTTGACCAGATAGTTGAGTCATCTCTTTTAAGCAATCTTGTACAGCATTTTTATCTTTAGAAGCTTCAGCAATACCCATGCTAATTACAATCTTTTTAAGAGAAGGTATAAGCATTGGATTGGAATATTTAAATTTTTCCTGAAGCTTGCTCTTAACTTCATTTTTATACTTGTTTTGAACTCTAGACATGGCTTACTACTACTTATGTTGTTTTCTTAATAACACGATGAACAACTTCAGTTTGTCCATCCACGAAATAAAGCTCTTTATCACCTTTAGAGCTGATTCTAATTTTTACTTTAACAGGCTTACCTTCAGCATTGCAGAGACAAACATTTGAAATATGAATTGGTTTTTCCATTTCAATAATTTCTCCTGCTCCGACTTTAGCACGTCTTTTCATGTGTCTTTTTCTTATGTTCATACCCTGAACAATCACACGTTCCCCACGCACTGAAAGAACTTCTCCTGTTTTGCCTCGCTCATTACCGGCAATTACAACAACTTTGTCGCCTTTTCTTATCCATTTACTCATATTTGCCAGCTCCTAAATGACTTCTGGTGCAAGAGAACTAATTTTTACGAATCCACCATCACGAATTTCTCGTGCAACAGGGCCAAAAATACGAGTTCCCTTCGGATTGTCTTTATCATCTATGATAACACAGCTGTTATCATAAAAGCGAAGCATAGACCCATCAGCTCTACGAATGTAACTTTTCGTGCGAACAATAACGGCTCTAACAACATCACCTTTCTTTACACTGCCCCTTGGATCTGCTTCTTTCACAGAACAAATGATCACATCGCCTACACCGGCATATCTTCTTTTGGACCCTTTGAGCACTTTAAAGCACTTTACTCGCTTGGCACCGGTATTATCTGCTACTTCCAAATCACTTTCTTGTTGGATCATGATCTCTCTCTACTACAACGTTTAAAATTTAATTAGCTAACACCTCTACAACTCTCCACTTTTTAAGTTTAGAGAGAGGGCGTGTTTCAACGATTCTTACTTTTTGCCCTTCTGGAATATCTTTGCTATTGTCAGCATGGGCATAATATTTCTTTGCTCTTGTAATGACTTTGCCGAAATGAGGATGCCTCATAGTTCTTTCGACTTTAACTGTGACAGTTTTTTGCATTTTGTTTGATACAACGATGCCTTCTCTGACTTTGCGAGCATTTTTTATTTTAACTTGTTCCATTATATCCTCTATTAGTTCGCAGCAGTTTTTTCACTAAGAACAGTGAGAACTCGAGCTCTATCTTTTTTAAGATGCTTGAGAAGATGTGGCTTCTCTAGCTTTCTAGAAACTTTAAGTTCATTTCTCATTTGATAAATCTGTTTAGATAGATCAAGACTCATTGTTTCTAGCTCTTGAACTGATTTATCTCTTAATTTACTAGCTTCATTCATCTTGAATACCTAAATTATACTCTTTCAACTCTTTCAACAAACCTAGTTTTAATAGGCAATTTTGCAGCAGCTCTTCTTAAAGCATTCTGAGCTAACTCTTTTGGCACGTTGCCTACTTCAAATAGTATTCTTCCAGGTCTAACGACAGCTACCCAATGATCAGGAGCTCCCTTTCCCTTACCCATTCTTGTTTCAGCAGGTTTTTTTGAAACAGACTTATCAGGAAATATTCTGATCCATACTTTACCACGTCTATTGAAATATCTGTTAATAGCAACACGACATGCTTCAATTTGGTGTTGTGTAATTCTTCCACGCTCAAGAGTCTGCATTGCATACTCACCAAAATCAACAAAGTTTGCAGCTTTGCTTAGGCCAGCCATTTGGCCTTTTTGCATTTTTCTATATTTAGTTCTTACTGGCATCAAGGCCATATTAGCCTCCTACAGGTCTGCTTTGAGTTTCTTCACCGCGGTTAATCCAAACTTTTACGCCAATAGAGCCGTAAGTTGTTTCCGCTCTTCCCATTGAATAATCGATGTCAGCTCTAAGTGTTTGAAGAGGAATTCTTCCTTCCTTATACCACTCAGTTCTTGCAATTTCTGCTCCACCAATACGACCGGAAATCTGAACTTTAATTCCTGCCGCACCAGCGTCCATAGAAGCTTGCATAGATTTTTTCATAATTCTTCTAAAAGGAACTCTGCGTTCGAGTTGCTTAGCAATGCCTTCAGCAACTAATTTAGCATCAAGGTCTGGTCTTTTAATTTCTTCAACTTCAATCCAAATGTCTTTACCAGTAAGCTTTTTAAGCTCTGCTTTTAAAACATCGATTTCTGCGCCTTTTTTACCGATAACAAGACCTGGCCTAGCAGTATGAATTGTTACTTCAATTTTGTCACTCATTCTCTTAATAGAAAGCTGAGATGTACCCTGACAGCAAGGTTTATCAAGTAAATATTTTCTTATCACTTTATCTTCGCCAATAAGAGTTCCGAACTCCTGCTTATTAGCATACCATGTAGACTTCCATTTCTTTCTAACTGCTAAGCGAAAGCCTGTTGGGGAAGTTTTTTGTCCCATTATATCTCCTTATTAATCTTTACTTTTAATCAGCCGATACAATGACTGTAAAATGACTTGTTCTCTTCATTACAGGAACTCGTCCACCTTTGTTCTTAGATTTTGCTCTCTTAAGAACAGGGCCTACATCGACTTTTACTTCCTTAACTTTCAAATCTCTTCTTTGAACTTTAAGTTGTGTTTCAGCATTAGAAACCGCGCTGTGAAGAGTTTTATAAAGAAGCTTACCAGCTTTAAGTTGGGATGCCATTAACTGTAGAGCAGCATCTTCAACTTTCATTCCTCTGATAATATCAGCAGCGAGTCTTGCCTTTCTTGGCGGAACTCTAACATATTTTGTTATTGCTGTTGCTGTTTGCATACATTCTTACCTTTTAGTTATGAGCTGCTTGACTCAGTAGTTTTCTTAGATCCGTGGCCTTTGAACACTCTAGTCGGAGCAAATTCACCGAGTCTATGTCCAACCATATTTTCAGAAACAAAAACTGAAATGAACTTTTTACCGTTATGAACATCAAAAGTATGTCCAATCATTTCAGGAAGTATCATCGATCTACGAGACCAAGTTTTAATAACTTTTTTCGTTCCACTATTATTTAATTTTGTCACTTTTTCTTGAAGATGATGTTCAACAAAAGGACCTTTTCTTAGCGATCTACCCATAGACTCCTCTATTTCCTACGATCTTTGATAATCCACTTAGTCGACTTGCGTTTGGATCTTGTCTTATATCCCTTAGTATACATTGCCCATGGTGTTTGAGGAATGTAACCGTTATGCTTACCTTCACCACCGCCGTGAGGGTGATCTACAGGGTTCATAGCTGTACCACGAACTGTTGGACGTATTCCGCGCCATCTCATTCTTCCAGCTTTACCTTCAACTCTCAAGTTCCAGTCCGCATTAGAAAGAGCACCAAAAGTAGCTCTGCAGTTTTCGTTAACCATACGAATTTCGCCTGAAGGCATTCTTATGGTTGCATATCCACCGCTTTTCGCCATTAATTGAGCTGACAGGCCGGCTGAACGAACAAGTCTCCCGCCTTTACCTGGCACAAGTTCAATATTATGAATAGTAGAACCGAGCGGCATAAATTTAAGTTTCATACAGCAGCCAACGTCAAAAGGAGGCTCATTGCTAGTGGAAACTACGGAACCTTTTTTAAGTCCTTGCGGCGCCAAAATATACCTTTTTTCACCATCGTTGTAGTGAAGAAGAGCTATATGAGCTGTTCTATTTGGATCGTACTCAATCGAAGCTACAGTTGCTGGAACATTTTCCTTGTCTCGTTTAAAATCAACAAGACGATAGAATTTTTTATGTCCGCATCCACGATGCCTACATGTAATATGGCCGTGATGATTGCGACCGTTTGTAGCAATCTTTCTTACAAGAAGAGATTTTTCAGGAGCTGGTGTTGCCCTTTTGGCTGTTCCTATTCCGCGTGTCAGCTGCTCATTGCTGTTAAGAACTAAATGTCTTGTACCCGGAGTCACTGGACGAAATTTTTTTGTCATAGTTTACTTAAACCTTTAAAACTTCCTATACGTTTGCTTCGATTGAATCACCGGCCATAAGAGTAACAACAGCTTTCTTGAAAGCTGACTTAAAACCGATTCTTCCTCTAACTCTTCGCTCTTTTGGCTTTGTGTTGATTGTATTTACAGAAAGAACTTTAATTTTCTTATCAGAATAAATTTCCTCAACAGCTTTTGCGATTTGGGGCTTTGTTGCTTTCTTATCAACAACAAATACATACTTTGGCGATTGGCATTTTTTTACGCTTGGATTGCTTGTATTAAATTGCAATCTTTCAAGAACACCTGTCTTTTCAGTCACGTGTCTACATTTAATGATGTCGTAGGGATTTTTGCTCATACTTATTTTTTTCCTCCAAGAAGCACCATTAACTCATCACAAGCTGAATCTAAAACGACGAGATCTTGATGCAATGCTAAATCATATCCATTAACGTTTGGCATATACGAGAAATCTACTTTCTTAAGATTTCGCAAGCTTAAAACTAAATTGCTATGTCTTTCAGAAGCTGTCGCCATGCTTTCATTTTCCTTTGACGGGTGGTAGGCTGAATCTCCTAAAAAGAGAACTTTTTGGGAATCGAGTCCACGAGCTTTGAGAAAAGAAGATAACGATTTTGTTTTTGGCTCTGACAAACTAGCTGCATCGAGAACATGAACTCTTGCAGTTGAAATTTTTTCGATTATAAGATGTCTAACTGCAGCTTGTCTTTCTTTTTTATTAATTCTTACATGCTGATCAAATTTAGGCCTTGGAGAATGAACTCGTCCTCCACCTTTGTATTGAGGAGCTCCCAAATAACCTTGTCTAGCTCTTCCTGTACCTTTTTGAGGATGCGGTTTTTGACCGGAGTGACTAACTTCAGGTCGAGTTTGTGTATTCGCAGACCATTGTCTTGCATTTGCTCTAATTGCAGTAATATAATCTTTAATTAACTGCGCATTTACAGACGACTCAAGGAAAGAATCATCAATTTTCAATTCTCCAATTTCAGCACCACTGAGATTGTATTTCTTTAATACTGCCACGACTCAACTCCTAAGCTTTCTTTTTCTGTTTCGAAGCGCTGACTTTTTTTGCTTTAGCAACATACACAAGAGATTCTCTAGCACCAGGAACTGCTCCTTCGACTAAAATAACACGCTTCTCTTCATCAACTTTAACAATTTTGAGATTCTGGACTGTAACCATCTCAGAACCCATGTGACCAGATTTTTTCTGACCAGGAAGACATCTACCAGGTGTAGTTCTCATGCCGCAAGAACCGCCATGTCTGTGAAAGCCAGAACCATGAGCAGCAGGCCCCCCAGCAAAGTTATGTCTTTTTATTACGCCCTGATGACCTTTACCCTTAGAGACAGCAGATACATCAACGTAGTTGCAATCAGAAAAATAATTTACACTTATCTCTTGACCTACCGTATACTGAGAAACATCATCAACCCTAGACTCTTTCATGTGTCTTCTAGGCTCGACATTTATTTTTGTATAAAAATCTCTTTGTGGCTTTGAAGCATTTCTTGCTTTTGCAGGAGATAGTTTTTCTGCGCACAACTGAACACTGCTATATCCATCATGATCTTTATTCATGATTTTGGAAATTACATTTGGCTCAGCATGGATGACAGTACAAACGACAATATTGCCTTTATCATCAAAAGCTTGCATCATTCCCTTTTTTCTTCCCATTAACGTTAGGCTCATATATTTACCTTTATCTGAATTCGCTGTATCGATTCACTAATCAGTGATTTCTTGTGAGGCAAGAATTACACAACGACAAGATTAAATTGATTAATTTTTTGTCTAAATACCTTACTAAAAGGCCAAAGCGAAAAGGCTACCAAAAATATTGATTTATCCACAATCAAAATTGTAATTTTCTCAATAAAAACCCTCCCCCAAACCTGCAAAAAAATACAGATTTAATGGTGATTTGATCTACTACGCTTCAGCACTTAAATTTAATTTTGATCAAACGCTATTCATTTACTGCGTTCGTCTGGAATATGAAGGTCGCAAGAAAAATAAATTTTATTTTTAAAATTTATTTCTTTTTCGATTACTTCT
>Ga0102688_1065396_pt1 | contig 10033 bp, 10 predicted proteins | sample NOAtaT_4_FD_102011 | JGI IMG/M metagenome (GOLD analysis project Ga0102688, IMG submission 102011) | Freshwater lake microbial communities from Lake Erie, under a cyanobacterial bloom - NOAA_Erie_Diel7S_1600h metaT (Metagenome... | ecosystem: Environmental > Aquatic > Freshwater > Lake ... | reverse complement strand
GTTTTTTCTTCTTTGCCTGAAACTGCTGCATTCGATCTTGAGTCAAGAAATCATTTGCTTTTTGAGCAAACTTAACCAACCTTTGATAAATCTGAGAGGTTTTTTTTGTTCATTCTTGTCCACCTGTACCATTTCTTGAAATCAAATCGTTCAAACATGTCCCAATCTTTTGTAAAGTGATATAAAATTTGAGGAAAAGTATAGCTATCTCCATAAATTCTTTTGAAACTATCTATCTTTGTTCCAGTCTCATTCCATTTTTTAAGATCTCGCGCATGCTCCCTGGTTTTGTAGCGATACATTGTTGGATAGCCTATTTTAATGGGCTTTGAAATCAATGAACTCGCTGTTCGAATCTCGGTGAGATGTAGTTCCCATGAGAATTTTAAAACATTTCGCCAACTTAGATATTCGGTCTCCCAATTTTCAATCCAAGGCTCATTTGCATTCTTTGCTTGAGTAATCAAGTTTTTTGCCACTCTCATATCCCTCAGAAGTGGAGCAAGAATCATTTTGATTTCTGTGGTGAGCTGCTCATAGCGTTGGTAGAGTGCTAGTGCGTTTTCTTGTTCAGAATTTGGTGGGGGAGGCAATGTTAAAAGTTGTGCTGTTTTGATTGCAGATTGGAAGTTCTTAGTTAGTAGATTTAGTTTATTTCTAAATAAATTTAGAATTGGAAAATTCTTTTTGTCATAGTCAGGAGCATTATTTAATAGGGCTAATGTGCTTGATAGATTTTTGAGAAGAACTAGAAGTCTAGGAGAAGAGGCTTGTAGTTTTCCATTGAATCCTACAATTTGCTGCTCTCTTGGAGAGGTTTCTTGTGCGACAATTGTCTTCATTAAAACTCCAAAACATGCTCTAACTAGTTAGTCCAGCCTCTATCATTTTTTCTTTTACAATCTGTAAAAAGATAGGAAGTCCTTCAGGATTTGTTTGATTGAACGATTCTCTAACTGCCTCAACTAGGATGTCCATCTTTCTGGATAGAATGTCGTAGTCTTCGGCCATTTTATTTCCTGCCTTTTTTTCCTGATCGTTTACAAACTTCTGATGCATAATCATCACATCTTGAAGGCGATTGATATAGGTTGCGATTGCTTGATGATTTAAATGAGAAGACTTATTTCCATTGAGTTCTTTGAGACTCCTGATTCCCTCTTTACAGTCTTCTATCAACCCCATTATTTCGCTATTATAGTCAATGATATTATTTTGTACATAATTTGCTAGTCCAATTTGATAGCTTTGAAGTTTTTGAACATTTTCCTCTTGAACAACTTGTCTTCTTTGAACTAAGGCTTTAATTTTTTCCTCTTTAATTGCCTTGAGAGCATCGGCTTCGATTTTTAGAAAATTCTTCCTAAAAAACTGCAAACTTATATAGCTAATCTGAAGCTTTCTACTATCTGGATACTTACCCTTCAACCAAGCCTCAATAATTCGTGTACTATCGCCAGCGGCTAATTTTTGAACGATTTCATCTCGATCAGGATGGTCCATTATTTTTTTATAACCTAGGTTTTCAGTAGGTGTAGCCACTTATCTTACCTCTCGCTTTTGGGACTCTCGCGTTTTGATTTGCCTTTGGAAGTGCAGCCTTCGTAGCCTGGATTGATATAGGAGCAATAGGTTTCCCAAGCAATTCTATAGGCTTTTTCTGGATTATAACCTTGGTCTTTTTCCATTGCTCTTGCCATCTCTTTTACTTTTTCTGGAGCACCTTTTGCTTCTACAATTCGTTGCGCTTCAAAGATTGCTACTTTTGCTATCTTAACTTCACTTAGTAGATCTTGGATGGCAGCTGTCTTAGCCTCTCTTAGCGCTTCTAAGATTTTTGCTTTCATGTCGCTAGGATAATCTTTTAGAACGTCGTTTAGTTTTTCTTTGCCTTTAATTCTTTTTACGGCTTCTTCAATTTTTTCTTTCATTGATTACTCCTTGGTAAACTTGAAAACCGCTGAACTAGTTCTTTGCTCTAGAGGCTGTTTTGCCAATTCTTCTACTTCCTTGATTGCGGCAATTGCTTGCTCTAGGCTGACACCTTTTTGAAACTTATAGTTTAGAATTTTTCTTTCGCGTTCGGCTGAACCAGGAAGATGACCTAGAAGAGCGTACAAGAATTCATGAACGCTTGGAGAATCAGAGAGTTGTGCTTCCTTCAAGATTTCATTATTCGAAGCAAGTCTAAAATTTGGTGGAAAACTATTTTGTTCCATTACTGAGCCACCAAGATGCCTTACACCGTCGTCAGTAGTAAAGCCTCTCTCAAAATCATATTCTCGACCATCCAAAGGACATCGGCGAATGTTGTCTTCGATTCGCATCAATTGTTGACCTGGATGATCGGGACACTGACGAGTCATCATTGTGGTTGGAGCATAAAGCTGTTGTGCCTCTTTTGTAAAGGAAAGAAGGGAAGCTTGCTCTTTTTTGATTTTTTCAGCTTGCTCAAGCATTTCTTTTGTGGGTTTTTTGCCTGAGCCTCTGCTATCTCGAATGTTGTCCCAAAGTCCACGTTCGCTATAGGAACCATCTTCGCGCTTGATCTTTTCACTTTGCTTTGTGAATGATTTTATTTCAGCGTTTTTAAGGCTTTGGCGTTCGGGGAGAGTGTTCTCTGTGTCGTAGATTTTATATTCTTTTCCCTTCATTTTGTGAGCATCAGAAAGTTCTTCTTTTCCTTCTGAACCCCTCAAAAAAGGAAGTAAAGGATGTACCTCACTTGGTCCTAGGTTTGTTTGATTTTGTACACCAAATTCAAACCTAACTTCGTGGCCACCATTGTAGTCCCACTTATCCTTCCATCTTTCAGTTTCGCCTAAATCTCCGCCAATTGGACACATATAGTGATTGTCTTCGATCCTCTTTAGCATCGCACCTGGATGTTCAGGACAATAGCGCGAATGCTCACTTGGTGCTTCGTAGAGATTTGGAGTCTTCATGGAGCCAGAAGGTGTGAAGGACTTTTGCTGAGCTACTTTAAAGTAGGGAACAAAGTCGGCTCTTACATAGATTGGGTCTTTGCTAACTTCATAATCTCTAAGAGGATTTTGGACATTGGTATTAGATTTAGCAACGCTGTCAGCAATTTGTACAGCATATTCTTTGACGATCTTTTCGTTTTCAATAACTCCACTCACCTCTGGAAAGTGATTCTCCAAGACATACTCCACCCATTTAACAAAATGGTCTTTCCCGATAGGAACTCCCATTGGGACTTGGTCGCCTGGATTTAAAAACTCAAGATCTTTTTGATATTGAGCAAGGTAAAGCTTTGCTGCTCTTTCTACAACGCTATCTCTAGCAATCTTTACAAGAATTTCTCTATATTTCGCTCTTGTTTCTAGATCTACCATAAAATCCTCTCTTAGTCAAGTTTGATTTGAATTAGGTTTCCAGCATCTAGAAACACGCTCTCTTCGTCACCGGCATAGGTGGACCTCACACAGATTCCACTAGCGTCTTTTTTGACATTTTTTGCTGCAGTCTTGATTAGATTACAATAATCATTTTGTGCTTGGGAGGTCTTTGGAACAAAATGGTCGCATCCACCACACTGAGACTCGGTTGAGCCAGTTGATTCTTCTAGCCAAGTTTGATAATCATCAATTGCGGCATTTCCATAGTAGCTTCCAAATTTCTCTTCAATGAGATTGATAATTTTTTGAGCAACCTTGTGCTTCTTTTTGTAGGCAGACTGCCTTAGTTGTTTCTTGAGTTCTGGATAACTCATTGACATCATTAAAGGATCAAACTCACTAACAACAACCAACTCATCCTTACTTCTTGCGGTTTTCAAAAGATCTTCTTGTGAAATCGCAATAGTTTCGCCTTCAAACTCCAGAGAAGTTGGAGGAAGAATGATAGAATTTTGAACTTCGACGGCAATTTTTGTTTTGAGCTGTCCTAGTTCAGTATTTAGATTTGCTTTGTAGATCATTCCATATTCGGTATCAGTTTCAAACTCAACTGAAGAAGGATTTAGTTTATTTTCCTTGAGGGTGGCTTTAATTAGTCTCGAAGCCTCTTCGCGGGCTAGATTTGAATACTTGCTAGTCTTTGCTTTGACGGCTGCTACTAGCACCTGTTCGATTTCACTATCAAGAAGTGAAGCAGGACGATTTTGATCTGCGACAAAGTCTTCATCTTCAGAGACTTCTTCGCTGTAGGCTCCCATGGTGTCGTTTCTTAGAGCGATTTCAAAATCCTCAGCAGATCTAAAGAGTGCTTGATTTTGAGATTTTCTTAGACTTTCTTCGATTTCTAGATCGCTAGCAAACTGCTCAAGACCGGCGGTTGTGATTTCGTAGCCCTTCTCAATGGTTCCCATGATTTCTGGAAATAATGGAATAGAGTCCTTGAGCTCTACTGGAACAAAGACCTCAGCTTCTCTTGAGGCTGTCTTTATCTTTGTTTGAAAAATTAAAAGTCCATCTTCAACTTGTTTTAGAACACTTGATGTTTTGTAAACTTTCCCAGTGTTTTTAAATTGTTCGTCGATTAGCATGGATGCTTCGCGAACAAGAGCAAGATCCTCTGGAGTATAGCTAATTGAACTATCGATGATGGAATCATCATTACTATAAGGATTTCCTGATTCTTTTTCGTAACTAGAATCCCAAGCAAGATGTTTAGTTTCAGATTCAAAGTCAATCCTAGAGGCTTGTTTTGCTTGATTTTGTTGCTCTTGAGAATTAAATAAGTCACTAAACTCATTATAAAATTCAGTATCAGGCGAGTAAAACTTGTTCGCAAGATCTACAAGATCGCTTTCACTGATTTCCATTGTTGGGTTTTGTTCTGCTACCTTTTCTAGAACAAAGGCTACTTGATTGATTGTGCGATCGTAGCGATGATGTTCAGCGGCAGTTTTGAAGCGGGAGGCTATCTGCGCAGCCACAAACTGCTTGTTTTCATTGAGAAAAAGTGTCTGGACAATTTCAAAAAGTTCTTGCTCGATAGTCTTATTAGAATCAGACATTAAAAAGCCTCCTAAGCTAATTTACTATAAAAGATATGCAGTACCCTACTTTAAGTCAAGTTATCAATAGAAAAGTTGGATTGTTGGTCAAAACACTATCTACTTGATATCAGATGGTTTTAGCCCTATATCCATCTGCGGAACTTTGGTCTCTGGGGTCTTTTCTTCTGGTTTTTTAGTTTGTTGTTTTGTAGATTTTTGTTCATTCTCTAGGTAAGGGCTAAATTTCTGCCTAAAGAAACTAGACAATCTTGATACTTGATCTACCAACCCTTCAGATTTTGCAGGATCAAGAAGTCCAAAAATATAGTCTCGATACCTTTTTACAACAAAGGTGGTCTCTTTACTAGTTCCTTCTGGAAGGTTTGCTAGAATTTGATTTAGTTGTTGTATGTAGGTATTTGTTTGACTTCTTAGGGTCTTGTTTAGGGATTCTAGAATACTTTGATATTCTTCTAGAACTTTAAGATATTGTTGTTCATTACTACCAATCTTGATAAAGTTACTAAAAAGTTGGCTTGCTTTTTGTTGAGGAATTCCGATTTTATATTTAGTCTTCACTAGGTCTAGAGTTTGCCCCAGATTGTTTATTTTTTTATTTTTTTCGATAGTGGAAAGGTCTTCTTGTTCTTCAATTTGTCTCTTTAAGAATTCTTCTAGTCCTACTGCAGCTCTATTTGCTAGTTTTTGAATTTCTTTTGGAAAATATTTCATCAAAACACGATAGATTTCGCCAAAATTTTCTTCAAGAATTTTTGGATTTTCTTCCCATTGAAGCGAGTCTAAAAAACTATTTTGCAATGAAAGCCTTATTTCTCCTAGTTCAGGAGTCTTTTTGTAGTCTTTGAGAATCTTCTCTACATTCCCACTCAACTCATCTTGCTCTTCTTCAATTGGGGCTTTTCTCTTTGAAGGGGTTGTTTTTAGTGCTCGGAGACTTTCCATATATTTTTGTTTGTCTGATTGATGAGAAGGATCTACAACCATGGTATACATAAAATCAACAATAGAGGAAAGCATTCCTGGCTTAGCCTTCTTTAGAATATCCAAACTCTCGACCTGGTCCTCTAGAAGTTCGATTAGGCTCTCGTTCATTGAGACGAGGGGTTTTAGTTCAGGAAATTCGCCTGAGAGCCTTAAAAGTTCACCATCTTTCTTTTTTAAAGCACTATAAACCCCACCTAACCATTTATCAAGGGTTTGGATTAGGGAGGCTAGCTGTTTTTCTGGGCTTGCTGCTGCTATTTTTTCTCTAGTATTGCTCATTTGAGCCCTCCCTTAATGTTTTCTAATTGATTAAGTATTTGCTGGTCAAGAATTCTAGAGTAGTCTTCCTTGCTAGGCTCTGTTTTGTCTTTTGATTCTTGAGCACTCATCTTTTCTTCTTCGAGAAACTTACGAATCCTTGAAAGAAGATTTTTAAAGGCACCTTCAAGTTCGCTAAGATAGTAGTTCCAGTAGCGAAGTACTGGCTTTAGTTCTCTTATTGATTGAGTGTCATTTTCGAAATCTTGACTCACCAGGTAATTTTTTGGCATTCTAGGAATCGTGTGCTTTTCTACATCTTTTTTTTGTTTTGTCTTCTTTTGCTTCTTTTTTGGTTGTTCTTTTTTCTGCCTAGAGGGGGGTGTCTCAAGACCAATGTCGATTTTGATTGGTTCTGAAGAATTCTCCTCAGAAGAGTCTTCATTACTAAGAAAGATGTCACGCTTTAAGAAATTAAAAGGTCCTACTCCCAATCTAATCAAATCAGAATATGAGTCATCCTCTGAAACCCTTATTTTTATTTCGGTAGAAAGAACCTCCTCAATGGCCTCCAGTGCTTTTTCGGAGGAAACCTCTGGATGTTCGGAAACAAAAGAATCGATCGCTTCTAGTTTCATGTCTTCTAAAAAATCTTCTAGATTGTTGGGTTTAGATTTATTGAATTTAATGAGGTTTGCGCTAGTATATTCCCTTACCGAAAAATCGCCTATTTTAAACAAGGCGTTGATATACTCTCCATAGGAAATAGGAGAGCCGGTATAAATCTCGCCTAGACCTTCTTGGACTGATTTTAGTAGGTCCTTTTGTTTTGGAGTATCTTTTTCACTAAGAAGTTTTTCTAGAGTGATCTTTTCTGGATCACGAAGAGTCTCTTGCTTTCTTTCGACTCTTTTTGCTAGGTCTTCGGCAAGGTACTCATGCTTTCGATTCCAAATATCTCCAGACATTTCATAGATGATCGAGATTAGTCTATTTATTTTTTGAGCCTCTCTAGCAAAAGGACCTGTCTTGAGTTTCTTTTTAAACTCTTCTGCCTGCTCTTCGACAACTACTTTTTCTGGAATCTTGTAGTGTTGATCAATAAAACTAGCAAGATAGATTAATTTTTGAGCTGCTATGTTGAGTTTGTTTCTTTCCGAGCCAGTTAGGTCTTCGGCTCGATGCGCTAGAAAATCTTTCGCAAAATCACTGAAACTCTTGCGAAGTTCGGCTCGTACTGCAACCTTTTTAGAAAGTCCTGCTAGATTTTTAGGTGGATGATGAACTAGTCCACGGCTACCATCGTAGACGATTTTTGGAGTCCTTAGGTTCTCCTCAATTACTTGCTCGGGATTTAACTTAGATAGACTTCCTACTAATTCGATAAATTGGTCTAAAATCTGATGTTCTTTAGAGAAGTCGGGAGAGGCAGACTTGGTAAGTTTTTCTATTTGACTGAGTCGCTCTGCTATGGTGGATAGACCTAGTTTTTCAAGCGAGCGCTTTGTAGATGGAATCTTGCTCACTAGGTCCTCGTTTCTTATTTTGTTAGTTCTGGAAACTTTTGAACTAGGTAATGCTTGCGCTCTTCACTTACAGATGCTAGCACTTTGTTTAGAAAAGTTGGGTCAGTAGCAATTTTGTCAACCAAAAATGCTCGCCAATCTTCGATAGATGTTTCGTCGAAACTTAGTTCGGCCTTTTTAAAGAGTTTTATAGAATGACCCTTATAGACGAGTGTGATTGAATTTTTGGCACTATCAACTGCAGTTGTCCAGTTGTTCGCAATTTTATAATGAGGATTTTTGCTAGCAGTGCGAATAATGAACTCTTCGCCGGTTTCTGAATCTTTCTCTAGGCGCCAAATAAATTCAGATTGATTGTCTTTATAAAGATCAAATGCTACTTTGGTAAATCTGCCTTTTGATTCAGAAAACTTAATCCTGTCTGAGCCTGCCTCTTTTATCATCTTGGGTTGCTCGATCGCAACTTGATAGAGGGAGTCTAGATCTAATTCAGTGAAATCAGGAAGTTTTGGCATAGGTTCTCCTTTTAGTCGTAGCAAATTTTCTCAAATTTAGATAGTGCGCCTAGAAATGGAGAAAATATCAATAGAATCAATCATAAAGCTGATAATTTTTCCAGTCTTCTGGATTGTCGTCATACTTGATTAGGATTTCTAATGCTTCCTCTGGATCGTTATTTCTCAAAACTTTGATTGCTCCTAGATATTCTACACAATAACTATCCTTTGAGCAGATCTTTTTTAATTTCTTCTCGTAGCCGCCATGGAACTTTCCGTGCTTGTTGGACTTAATCCCTTTGATTGCGTGAGAGATTCCTGTGTAGTTAATATTGAGTATCTCGGCAACTTCGTTGTAGGTTCTCTCTGGCATTAAAATCAAGGCTAGGACAGTTTTTTGATGTCCAGTGAAGTGGTCTGATGTTAGTTCAATTACTCTGTCAAACAGCAGTTGGTGAAGAAGGATTTTTGCTTCTTTTATAACAGCCATTTCCTTTTCAGTTAGGTCTGGAGCCTCGATGTAGTCTGATAGAAGTTCGGGTTGAACAATTACTTCCTTCCAAGCGTGTTGCTCAATTGGTGTATTTTGTTCTGGAGACTGTGCCTTTTTCTTTTTTGTTCGCATTTTATCCTGCTTTTCAATAACTACTTAATATTATGTGCTTTTTTAATTATTTCAGCGGTCAGTTTGTCAAGTTCTAAACTAGTGTCTGGCAACCACCTAGTTTGAGTTAGTTGATTTAGTTCTGAGTACAATTCTAACAACTCTTGATGAGCAGCATCTAGCGTAATCTTGCCAATGCGAATCTCATTCAAGTGAGCTATAAGCGGATTTGGCAACTCAAAGTCGCTATTCAAGATTGCCTCTTTTGCTTGATTTAATAGTTTGAAGGCTGTTAGAAACTGCTTCATGTCGTTGAAACTAAAATCTTCTTCAGCAGCTACAGTTGCTCTGGTTCCAAGCTTTACTTCAAGAGCCCTAAACTTATCTCGCAGTAGTGTTCCAAGAATATCAGCCTTATAGGAGTGTCCTGAGAAGTCTAGCATCAGCTCGCCAATCTCATTAATATAACTATCAATTTCGATTCCGGCGAAAGTAACTTTTTGTTCTGCATAATGACAAACCTCGATAAAGGGCCTTGTTAGTTGCTTTTGGTCTAGCCTATTCATTTGAAAGGTTATTTCTTTAATCTTATTCAAGCACTTTCTTGGTTGAAACCTATGAATTTGTTCGCTAGCAAAATTTTGAATATTCTTACACCATTTTTGAGAAAGAAAGTAGTGTCTTTTCTCGGTGAGCAGGTTCCAATACTCGCTTGTTACCTGAACATGACCTGGTTTCGCAAAGACAAGTTCAACCTGATTTAGATTTCCCTCTTTTGCTTCTTGAATGAATTTTTGGAAGGAAATGATTCGATGACCACTTCCCTGCCACTCCTCTCTCATAAAGCCACCAGCAATGAGCGATTGCTCAAGGGTAGGAATATAGATTGTTTGATATTGTCTAGAGCTCATTTTGAAGTCTAGACCATTCAGCGTTTCCCCAATTAAACTCTTGACTACTGTGGTTTTTTTCATGGCTTGTTTGAGTCTCCTAGCACTATTCTTAAAAAATCTTGCTTCCCAAACTTACGAACAAAGGAGTCTGGGTCTTCTTTTACAAGGACACCCTCTTCGTTAACACTATCAGGAAGCGTAACTGGAATAAATTCGATTTCTGTGCGACGATGTTTTTTCAGTTGATCTATCGCATTCCTTCCAGCTTCGTCGCTATCAAAAAC
>Ga0102688_1682628_pt1 | contig 10048 bp, 7 predicted proteins | sample NOAtaT_4_FD_102011 | JGI IMG/M metagenome (GOLD analysis project Ga0102688, IMG submission 102011) | Freshwater lake microbial communities from Lake Erie, under a cyanobacterial bloom - NOAA_Erie_Diel7S_1600h metaT (Metagenome... | ecosystem: Environmental > Aquatic > Freshwater > Lake ... | reverse complement strand
CTTATATCAGATAATTAACCGTTAGATGAAAAAACTATACTCGTTACTTTTAGTATTAATGGCTTTTGGACCATTAGTAAACGCACAATCACAATTAGGTGAAATAAGAGGTAAGATTATTGACGCCAAAACTAAAAAGCCCCTCGACTATGCCAGTATTACTATTGAGTTAAACGGTGCTGTGAAAGCCACGACACTTTCCGATGATGACGGAAACTTTATAGTAAAAACACTTCAACCTGGGGAGTATACGCTGAAGGTAACTTATACAGGTTATGTAAATGCTGTTGTTAATGATGTGGATGTATACAGCGATCAGATTACATTTCAAAATATTTCTCTGCAGGCAAAAGAGGAAGGCAAGCTAATTGACGAAGTAGTTATTCGCAGAACAAAACCCCTGATTGACCCTGATAAACAGGGCATGACCAAAAATTCGAAAGAGATTATGGCGCTGCCACAGCGTAACGCAAACATGGTGGCTAACCTGGCTGTAGGTGTTGATGCGCGTGCAGGCGGTACTCCAAACTTTCGTGGAGCCCGTGCTGATGGAACAGCTTATTATATCGATGGTGTAAGGGTGCAATCGGGTTCATTTACCGTTCCGCAAAATGCTATCGATCAAATTACCGTTATCACGGGTGGCACACCCGCACAGTATGGCGACTTTATAGGTGGAGCTATTGCCATTAATACCAAAGCCCCTTCACGCAACTGGAACCGTGGATTTGAATATATAACGTCATCGCCATTTAACGGATACCTCGATAATTCACAATACAACGAGTTCCAAGGCTTCATATCCGGACCAATTAAGATTGTTAATAAAGGTCGCGGAGACAAAGAACGTGTGCTATTTGGTTTCTCGTTTGCTGGTAGTGGTGTTTATCAGCGTGATGGCAGACTTTCAGCTGTAGACATGTACAAGGTGAAAGACGAAAAGTTGAATGAACTTCAGCAAAAGCCTCTTGTTGCTCAACCCGGTGGCGGATTTATACCTGCCGGAGAATACCTGACATTGAATGATCTGGAAAAAGTCAGCTTCCGTCAGAATGTAGGTTCGTTTTCATTAAACGCTCAGGGTAATTTTACATACCAACCAAGTAATAATGTTTTTATACGCGTTGGTTATCAGGGCAACTACTTCCGCGGACGTGATTTTAACTTCACCAACTCTCTCACCAATTTCGACAACAATGCGCTTAGAGTTGACCAAACTTTCCGCACATATGTACAGTTGACCCAAAATTTCAGTCAGAAAAAGGGCGATGATGGGAAAGATAAACAGCAAACAATTTCCAACGCATTCTATACTGTAAGGGCATCATACGAAAACCGTTTCCTTGAGACTATGGCTGCCGAGTTCGAGCGTGATTTCTTCAGTTACGGATTTGTGGGTCGCTTTGTGAATTACAATACTCCTGTCTTTACACGTGTTAACAAAGGTTTTGGAGATTCAGCTGATATATTTTACTTGGATGGTACAGGTGAGGAAATTCGTCTAAGCACATCTTACTCAAGACAAGTAGGAACTTTTGATACGTTGCTGGTTTTTGAACAGGCCGGCAAAAACCTGACTCGGGGCAATTATACCCGTCAGATTTATGATTACTATGCTGAAAATGGTCAACGCGTATCTAGCATCAGCCAGTTGCGCGGGCTTGGAGGTATTGTAAATGGTGACCAACCTATCGGTATTTATTCTAATTTGTGGGCTAGTCCCGGTGTACTTCAAGGCGCATCGTATTCAAAATTCAATAACGAAACATTTTCTTTGTTTGTACTGAGTGAAGCGAGTGTAGCCCCCAAGCGCAATCCTAAATCGAAACATGATTTACAATTCGGATTTACTTACGAGCAGCAGTTTAGGCGATCTTATAATTTGGCAGCCAATAACCTTTGGATTTTGATGAGGCAGCTGGTAAATACACATATTGGTGGTCCTGATTCTTCCAAAGCTATTATTACCCGTGATGCCAATGGCGTATTTCAAGATACGGTATGGTTCAAAGACCGTGTGGATGCTAATTCACAAGGCAACTTTGATCGCAATCTGAGAAATAAATTAATCCAGATGGGCGCACGTGATGCCAATGGCCGCCCAATAACACAGGAAACACGACTAAATCCTAATGCTTACGACCCAAGCATGTACTCGCTTGATATGTTTACAGCAGATGAGTTGTTGAATAATGGTAATTCGTACGTTAGTTACTTCGGATACGACCATTTGGGCAATAGGGTACGCGGTAAGCAAGGAATTGAAAAATTTCTGAATGACCCACAAAACAGGATGCTGGGAGCCTATATGCCAATATATACAGCTGCATGGGTTCAGGATAAGTTTGTATTTAAAGATCTAATCGTGCGCGTAGGCTTACGAATGGAGCGTTTTGATGCCAATCAATTGGTTCTGCGTGACCCTTATTCGATGGTGCCTGTATTTACAGCTGCTGATGTAAGGAACGGTGCAGCTAATCGTGTAAATCCTTCAGCTATACCTGGTTCGATAGGCGATGATTATGTTGTATATGTGAACGATGATGAACAAAAAAGCTCTAATCTTCAGGTTATTGGATTTAGAAAAGAGAATAGCTGGTTTGACCGCAATGGTAACCCCGTAACTGACCCTTCTGCACTGTGGCGAAATGCACAAAGTGAAGGGGTTAAGATGACACGTAATCAGAATATACCTTACCTGGTTAATCCAGGTCAAATCCGTCCGGATCAAACTTCCTTCCGTGACTATACTCCCGATTTGAAATTCCTGCCTCGACTAACTTTTTCATTCCCTATATCAACTACTGCTCAGTTCTTCGGCACATACGATATATTAGCCCAGCGCCCTACCGAAGCTAATGTGGCCCAGTTTGACGACTACTATTTCCTGAATAACCGATTAACTGGAGTAATTTCAAATCCTGATCTACGCATGACTCAAGTTACGGATTACGAAATTGGTTTTAGACAACAAATAGGCAACGATGCTGCATTAGGTATAAAAGCTTCATACCGCGAATTCCGAAACCTGATTCAATTATTCAGATATGTTCAGGCATGGCCAAATGATTATACCGCATTTGGCAACCTTGATTTTTCGACAGTAAAATCGGTGGCATTGGAATATGAACTACGCGAATTAGGCAATATTAGCTTGCAGGCCAACTACCTGCTGCAGTTTGCTGATGGAACAGGTTCAAATTCACAATCAAGTTCATCGCTAGTTCAGGTGGGTTTACCAACGCTGCGTAATGTATTCCCAATGGATTTTGACACCCGTCACACCTTGAAAGGTGTTATTGATTATCACTATAAACAAGGGAAAGAATACAATGGACCTGTAGTAGCAGGCAAAAAGATATTTGAAAATGCAGGTATCAACCTGATATTTAATGCTACTTCCGGAAGGCCGTACACGCAGTATACAATACCCGTTCCTGAAGTTCAGGCAGGTGTAGTTGCACGAAGTCAGGTTAAAGGTACTATTAATGGTGCCAATCTTCCGCCACAATTCTACACTGACTTAAACATTGATAAAAACTTTACTTTCAGAAGTGAAACATTAGATGGTAAAGTGACCAACTACCGTTTAAGGGTGTTTCTGTGGGTGCAAAACGTATTTAATAATGTTAACGTGCTTGGAGTTTACAGATATACAGGTTCGGCATATTCCGATGGTTTTATTACCTCTCCGCAGGCACAAGCACAACGCGATGCTGCAACCAATGCACAATCTTTGGTTGACTTGTACAATATCAGAGTTGTAAATCCGAACTTGTTCGCTTTACCTCGCCTGACCCGTTTAGGTGTAGCATTGTATTTCTAACTTTAAATTATTTATGAACATGAGAGTATACACAACAAACTCAAACCTTTTAAAAACCCTTAGTGTCTTTGTTTTTTCCTTAGCGCTGATATCACAGTCATTCGCAAAAGAAAATATTGGAAAGCCGGTTGATCCGCCTAAGAAAAATCCGGGGCTCAGCGAACCGCATTTGAAAAAGGCATCATGTAAGCCTGCAACTGCTCAACGCGATTTGGATATAAATAACGTACGTACCACCATATTAAATGGTGGAGATATGTGGTGGAACCTAAGTAATGCCCGCTATGAGGTACCTAAAGTTCAAACCGGACAAGTAGCTAAACATGCTATGTTTGCGGGTGCATTGTGGATTGGAGGTGTTACTAGCGGCAATCTGCGTATTGCCGGACAAACATACCGTCAGGGTGGAAACGATTATTATCCGGGCCCACTTTCTATTGGTACTGCTTCTATTTCAGCTGAACGCTGTGAGGAGTTTGACAGAATATGGAAGGTTACACTTCAGGAAATTGATGCGTTTCGCAACGACCCGAATAATTGGGCAGAACCCAATGAAGATATCCTGACCTGGCCAATGGGTAAAGCCGAATTAGGTGAAGAAGTTAATATAGCTCCTTATGTTGACGTTGATGGCGATAACCGCTACAATCCATTAAATGGTGATTATCCAAGCTTTGATCAGAATGTTACACGCAACATACCCGATATGATGCTGTTCATTCTTTATAATGATAAAGGTAATATTCACACTGAAACAGAAGGTTTACCTATCGGATTGGAATTGCAAACCACAGCGTTTGGATATGCAACGAATGATGAAGTTAATAATATGACATTTTATCGCACAGTAGTTATTAATCGCGGTAACGAAACAATTGACAGCTGTATTTTTGGTCAGTGGGTTGACCCCGATTTGGGTAACTACGCAGATGACTACGTTGAATGTGATGTGCCCCTTAACTTAGGAATTTGCTACAATGGCGATGACAACGATGAGGGTATCTTGGGTTATGGTTTAAATCCGCCTAGCGTAGGAGTGGTGTTTTTTGAAGGACCTACGAGACCAGACGGTAGCGAAATAGGCCTAACCAAATTTGTGTATTACAACAACGATTTTTCACCACAAGGTAACCCCACACGTCCTGAGCATTATTGGGGATATTTGAATGGTCGTTGGAAAGATGGTGCTCCTATCACGTATGGTGGAACTGGAAAAGGAGGAAGCGATACAGCCAGTTTCATGTTTCCCGGAAATTCAGATCCGGCAACACCTAAACGATCAGAATGGACAGAGCGAACTGCTGGAAACCCACCTGCTGACAGACGCTTCCTGCAAACAGCAGGTCCATTTAGCTTGCTACCAGGTGCTCGTAACAGAGTTGTAATAGGTGTGGTTTGGGCGCGTGCATCATCAGGTGGTTCTACAGGATCATTTAACCTGCTTAAGCAAGCCAGCGAAAAGGCATTTGTTCTGTTTAAAAATAACTTCAATATTATAGCCGGTCCTGATGCACCTACGCTTGAAATAGTTGAACTCAACAAACGGTTGATTATTAACATGACAAATACAGAGAAGATAGAAAACTTTGTTGATTCATTTGCAGGTAAATGTACAGGTAGAACTCTTTACAAATTCCAAGGTTATCAGGTTTATCAATTAGCTAAACCCAATGTTCCAAACGATATAAATGATCTTAGTCAGGCAAGACTTATTGCACAATTTGATATAGTGGATGGTGTGACTATGCTAGTAAATTCAGTTCGTGATCCTGAACTAAATGAAAACGTGAAGAAGATAATGGTTAAAGGTGAAGATAAGGGTATTAAGCATTCGTTTATGATTGAGAAAGATGTTTTTGAAACAGGTACAGACCAAACGTTGGTTAACTTCAAAAACTACCACTTTATGATTATCGCATATGCATATGCAACAAACTGTGTAACGGATGACTTGCAATACTTACCTGGTCGCAGGACGATTGAAAGACAAGAGTTAGTTGTTTATACGGCAACACCTCATGATCCCTCTTTTAGGAATGGCGGAACACAAATAAATGCCGGATACGGTGACGGATTCGTAATTAATCAGGTAGAAGGTGTAGGTAACGGAGGCTTGGAACTCGAATTAACAAGCCAATCGGTAAATGAATTGATGGATGCATCAAGCGGTTATGTTGCCAAACGTATTTATCAGCCAGGTAAAGGACCGGTTGGGATTAAAGTAATTGATCCAGTTAAATTACCTAAAACACAATTTGCGCTTTACCTACGTGATACTTCAGTTAATAATAGACTGACAGATTCATTGCGTGCAAATGCAACAAGCTGGTTTCTTAAAGATTTATCAACAGGCGAAATTGTTCGCGGTGCTAAAACTATAAATAATGATTATGAGCAAATATTTACTCGCTGGGGTATCTCTGTGCAAATTACACAGTCTATACTTCCAGGACAATCAGATGCACCAACAGACTTGAGTAATGGATTTATTTCATCGAGCATTGAATGGCAAAATTCAGCTGATCAGTGGCTAACCAATGTACGCGATGAAGATCCGGGTTTTTCCAATATACCTTATGGGGCGGGTTTGACACTTGCACCGCAGTTTAACTGGATTCGATCAGGTAATTTTGGTACAGGCACGCCTAAATTTAGTAATGGCGAAACCGATGATTTCGCCCGTAAATGGGTGAGCATAAACAGTCCGCCAGCGTATGATCCACGTAAAAATTTCAGTAACATCGTCAACAGCACATGGGCACCGTATTGCTTAACTTCTCGCTGGAGAACCAATTCGCCAACCAAATTTCCAACATTCGGACCGGGTTGGGATGGACAAATTTCACCTTCATTAGGTGATGGAACAGCCAGCCAAGATAACGAGTTGTTTGATGTATACAGTGTTGACTTTGTAATTACACCCGATAAGTCAAAGTGGACACGCTGTATAGTTATTGAAACAGGAGAATACCAAAATACTAACCAAGGTGGTGCTGAAAAAATGGATGTACGCAAAGCAGCTTCTGTAGACAAAAACGGACGCACCATTGCACAAGGAGGATTAAATGATCCTACTAATCCTGAAGCAGCAAATTATGTGGCAGATTCGGGTATGGGTTGGTTCCCCGGCTATGCATATAACGTAGAAACTGGTGAACGCCTGAACATCATGTTTGGGGAAGACTCTTCATTACCGGGCGACAACGGTTCTGACATGCTTTGGAACCCTTCCCCAAGACTTATTGATTTCAACACACGTAGACCAATTTTTGGAGGCAAGCACTATATTTATGTTATGAGCAGCACCAAACGTTGGGTACAGGGCAGTAGTTCATCAGCTATTTCATTCAAAAATACCAAGTATGACGAAGGGCGTAGTTATCGTTGTGTTATGACTGTCGGATGTAATGACGCCATACAGTCCAATGTATCGAATATTGCTTATGCTATACGCAAACGTATGTTATACAGTCAGGCCATGTGGACCAGTATGCCGGTATTATCATCTGGTCGCAGCTTCAATTCACCTGCTGATGGTCTAGTGCCTTCAGAAATGAAAGTGCGTATTCGGGTTAAACGGCCGTATGCGAAATTTGCAACCGCTGTATCTTCATTGAATGATAGCCTTCCATATTTCTTATTCAGCACTGAAGGTGTTGCGCCTGAGCCCTCTAAAGAAGTTGGCAAGCGTATTCTGGATAATGTGGGTGTTGTGCCTAATCCCTTCTATGCATACTCAGCATATGAGGATCCAGGTAACCAGCTAGATACCCGAGTTCGTATCGTAAATCTGCCTTCACGGTGTACTATACGTATATTTACTATGGATGGAGTACTTGTACGAACAATTCGTAAAGATGATCCAACCACACCATTTATTGAATGGAACCTTAAAAATGATGCAAATGTGCCAATTGCCAGCGGTGTGTATCTTATCAATATCAAAGCTCCTGATTTAGGAGAAGAGCGAGTGATAAAATGGTTTGGTATTATGCGAACAGCAGATTTCGATTCCTTCTAAATATAAAAATTGCACACCGGTAAACAACACCGGTGTGCACATATAAAATTGAAACATACATGTACATGAAAAAAATATACACATTAGTCTTTGCACTGGCGATTTCAAGCCAGGTGGTGTTTGCAGGTAACCCTGACCGATCAGGTGGTGCAGGAGGTACCCAGCTACTGCTTAATCCTTACGCGCGTTCAGCGGGTACATTTGGAGCGAATACTGCCAGCATTCGCGGTGCCGAAGCGATGCATTTCAACTTGGGTGGATTGGCCTACACAACGGGTACGGAAATAATGGCCAATCGCGTTATTATACCTGCAAGGGACAGATGTGTTTCTGAATAATTTTTCATTGAGTCAACATCTTGGTAATGGTAACGTGTTTGGGTTAAGCTTTACTCAAATGCAATTAGGAGATATTCCCATTCGGACCAATGCACAGCCCGATGGTGATATAGGAACATTTACCCCACAGATTATTAATATTGGATTTGCCTATGCCAAGCAGTTTTCAAACAGTATAACTGGTGGAGCTCTCGTTCGAATTGTAAACGAAGGCATAGCTGATGCTTCTGCAACCGGTATCGGATTTGATTTTGGCGTTCAATATCAAACAGCACTTAATCCTAAAAACAAACTGAAGAAAGAAGATTTTCGACTTGGAATAGGTGTGAGAAATATCGGTCCTGATATGAATTATGGTGGCTCTGGCTTGTCTTTCCGCTCTATTAATCCGGCAACGGGTGCCGACAGACGTGCTTCGTTGATGGCTGAAAAATTTAATATTCCTGCACTGGTTCATATCGGACTATCATACGATATGCGATTGGATAAAAATCCCAATACCTACTTTCACAGATTAACAGCAATGGGTAATTTTAATTACAATGCCTTTTCCAGCAATGTGGTTTCTTTAGGAGGTGAATACGCCTTTAAAGAAACATTTATGCTACGCGCGGGTTATGGCTGGCAAGAAAACATTATCAATGATGACTTCAGAACACAATACTGGGGTACTACAGCAGGATTAACCATACAACTTCCCATTTCCGACAACGGAACAAAACTCGCCCTGGATTATGCCTATGCACCTACCCGCGTATTTAGCGGCATTCATAACCTTTCTCTTCGCCTGTTGATAGGTAGCAAGAAAAGTTAATATATTTGTAAAAGATAATATGTGAAACGTTTCCTGAAAGGGGAGCGTTTCATTTGTTTTTATACCATTACACGTTATTGTATAAGATATGGCAGAAATAAATTACGTATCAAAAGAAGGATTCGAAAAAATGCATCAGGAGCTGCATGAAATGAAGTATGTGCAAAGGCCGTTTATTTCTAAGCAAATTGCCGAAGCAAGAGATAAAGGTGATTTAAGCGAAAATGCCGAGTACCATGCAGCCAAAGAAGATCAGGGTTTGCTGGAAGCGCGTATTGCTAAACTTGAAGATTTGCTCAGCCGAAGCCGTATCATTGATGAGTCGAAACTTGATACCAGCAAAGTAATGATGCTGAGTAAAGTAAAAGTGCTGAATCACAAAAGTAAACAACAAATGCTCTATACACTTGTATCGGAGAAAGAGGCCGATTTTAAAACAGGAAAAATTTCTTTTAAGTCGCCCATAGGAGCTGCCCTGATGGGTAGGAAAAAAGGAGAAGTGGTGGATGTAAGTGCCCCGGCAGGAATGATTAAGTTGGAGATAATTGAGATCACATTGTAATAAGCAACGATGAGCAGCATATTTTCAAAAATTATTGCAGGCGAAATTCCTTGCTATAAAGTAGCTGAAAACGATAAGTTTCTGGCATTTCTTGATGTAAGGCCATTGGTAGCCGGACACACACTCGTCATTCCCAAATCGGAAATCGATTATCTGTTTGATATGGATGATGAAAGTTATAGTGGAATTGATGCTATTCGCCAAATACGTAGCTCATGGCATTAAGAAGGCTATACCCTGCATAAAAGTAGGTGTGTCTGTAATAGGCCTTGAAGTGCCGCATGCACATATACACCTGGTACCCCTGCAAAACTTAGCCGATATAAACTTTGAAAAACAACGGGCACAGTTATCGAATGATGAGTTTGCAGCCATAGCTTCCAATATCAGCAACGCCCTGAGGATGTAATAAAAAAAAAAGTCCCGACCATTTCTGACCGGGACTTTCTTAGCGAGGGTAATTCAAACAATTAAAACTGATCTAAAC
>Ga0102688_1110800_pt1 | contig 10598 bp, 7 predicted proteins | sample NOAtaT_4_FD_102011 | JGI IMG/M metagenome (GOLD analysis project Ga0102688, IMG submission 102011) | Freshwater lake microbial communities from Lake Erie, under a cyanobacterial bloom - NOAA_Erie_Diel7S_1600h metaT (Metagenome... | ecosystem: Environmental > Aquatic > Freshwater > Lake ... | reverse complement strand
GGTTGATATAGCAACAAATGCCCCACCATTAAAATCTGATTTTGGCGATCCGCATATTCCGCTAGATGACGAGCCTCCGACGTTTTAAGAGTCATCGGCTTCTCCACAAATACATCTTTACCTGCTTGCAGAGCTTGCAAGGCAAGTTTGTAATGGGATGGCGCAGGAGTTGCTAACACGATCGCTGTATCCGTTGCTAAGGCTGATTGTAGATCGGGATAAAGAGTCACATCAGGAAAACTAGATGCTATCCCCGCCCGCAAGTCTGGACTCATTTCAGCAACACCTGCCAATGCACCAAGGGCATAAAAATTACGGACGAGGTTTTTGCCCCAACTGCCTGCCCCAACCACAATAACTTTTTGCATAGATAATTTTTGAGATATCCAGATTCAGGTTTATAAAACTTAGAGGAGAGTAACGTTGGAGCGATCGCCTTGCAGATGTCTTGTCACTCCTCTTGTATCGAGAATTGCCTTTGCTTTAGTGACAAGATTTGCATAATCAATTTGACTATGATCGGTCAAAATTATAACTATATCTGCATGAGCGATCTCGTCATCGTTAAGTGGAACTGATTGGAAAACTTGACCACGGATCTTGATTTCAGGCACAAAAGGATCATGGTAAACGATATTGGCATGATCTTCGAGTAGTCGCTTAATCACATTAATTGACGGAGACTCTCGCCAATCATCAATATTTTTTTTGTAGGCGACACCCATTACTAAAATAGTGGATCGTGATGGGGCTACTCCAACTTGGTTAAGTACTCGCCATGCCTTCTCACGCACAAATTCAGGCATTCGACGGTTGATTTCACCTGCAAGGGCAATGAAATGGGTTTCAAAGTTAAATTCCTTGGCTTTCCACTCTAAATAATGAGGATCGATGGGAATACAGTGACCGCCTACGCCAGGACCTGGGTAAAATGGCATAATTCCAAAGGGCTTAGTATTAGCAGCATCTAAAACTTCCCAGACATTGAGATCCATGCGATCGCAAAGTATAGCCAATTCATTAACAAGAGCTATATTTACAGCCCGAAAAGTATTTTCAAATACCTTAACTAATTCGGCAGCTTTGGCACTACTCACAGGAACTACGTGATCAATGGTTTGTTCGTAAAATAACTTGGCAATTTCTAAGGAACGTGGATCAGATGCGCCAACCACTTTATTGGTATTTTTGGTGGTGTAGCGCAAATTACCTGGATCGACTCGCTCGGGCGAATGGGCTAAGAAAAAATCTTCCCCCTGTCTTAACCCACTAACCTGCTCCAAAATTGGTCGCATCACCTCATCGGTCGTCCCAGGATAAGTTGTTGACTCAAGGGTAATTAATTGACCTGCTCTCAGATATTGGGCTAACTGCTGAGTGACAGACTCGATATAGCTTAAATTGGGTGTGAGATTCTTTGTAAGTGGAGTTGGTACACAAATAACGATCGCATCCATTTGTGATATTTGCTCGTAACTGGTTACAGCTTTGAGTTTGCCACTACTAACAATTGCTTGCAATTCTTCAGTTTTGACATCAGGAATATAGTTGTCTCCCGCATTTACCTGATCTGCTCGTTGAGGATTTTGCTCAAAGCCAATCACTGAATAACCAACCTTTGCTTTTTCAACAGCAAAAGGTAAGCCCACATATCCCAACCCAATAACGCCCACCAGGGCTGAACGATCTTTAATTTTGGTTTGCAAGTTTGCAAAAGTGGATGATTGCTCCACGCTTATAGACTCCATATACACAATCAAGTAAAGTTAATGACACGCGATCGCTTAATAAGTCTATCAGCATAGTTCCTGCGTAAAATCATAGGCTCGGTAATTTATCACCCAAAGTCTTAATCTCCACGTAACTAACAAAACTCGACAATATTTAATGTGCGGCATCAGTGGAATTTGGAATCGAGATCAAACATCTGTAGAGCGATCGCTTTTACAGGCTTTTACACAAGTTATTGCTCACCGAGGACCTGATGACAGTGGTTACTATTTTGACGATGTCTATGGTTTGGGATTAGGGCATCGGCGACTATCAATTATTGATTTGTCATCGGCTGGGCATCAACCGATGCCTAGCTATAATCAACAATGTTGGCTGGTATATAACGGCGAAATTTATAATTACCTCGAATTGACTGCCGAACTTGTGAATCTCGGATATCAATTTCGTAGTCATTCAGATACCGAAATGATTTTGGCAGCTTATCAAGAATGGGGATATGCCTGTCTTGATCGCTTTAATGGTATGTTTGCTTTTTTATTATGGGACAGTGATAAAAAAGTGTTGTGGGCTGCTCGCGATCGCTTCGGGGTGAAGCCACTATATATATGGGAGCGCTCGCCAAATATGATCGCCTTCGCCTCAGAAATAAAGCAGTTTACCAAATTACCCCACTGGAAAGCACAAGCCAACCCCCAACGCTGTTATGACTTTCTCGCCTATGGAATGCTCGATCATACTAGGGAGACTATGTTTGCAGGGGTTTGGCAATTGCGCGGCGGCGAATATCTGATACTTAACTGCGATCGCCAAGCTGAAAATTTTGGCAAGCCGATTGTTAAACAGTGGTATCAGTTACCGTCACCACAGCAAAAAATTTCCATGTCCGATGCAAAACAAAAACTGCAAGACTTACTGCGAGATTCCGTAAAACTACGCTTGCGAGCCGATGTCACCATTGGCTCTTGTTTATCGGGGGGGCTAGATTCCACCTCAATTGTCTGTATCAGCGATCGCATAAGGCGCGAATCATCTAGCAATATCCCTTTTCAAACTTTTTCTTCTTGTTTTGACGACTTGCGATACGATGAGCGGTCATACATCAAAATGGCGATCGACCAGACTCAGGTACAGCCTCATTTTATATTTCCCGATCCTCACGAATTATTTGGAGAACTTGATCGCTTGACTTGGCAGCAAGATGAACCTTTTGGCTCAACTAGTATTTTCGCGCAGTGGTGTATATTTCGACAGGCTAGCTTATCAGATGTCAAGGTCATGCTGGATGGACAGGGAGCCGATGAATTACTCGGTGGCTACACCAAATTCTATGCAGCTCTATTCTCACATTTACTCAGTAGCTGGCAGTTAGATAAATTATTGCGTGAAATTATTACCTGTCGGCGTTACCAAAATGTGACGGAAATTCAACGGATGATTGAGCCACTATTACCCCCATGGTTACGTCAGCCATTACGTCGTCTACTCGGCTATGGTTCAGAAACAGCAGTTCCTAATTGGCTAAACGCTACCTATCTGCGATCGCTTGGAGTTGATCCGCAATCGAGCGCCAAATTAGCCCTTGCTCCACCCAAATCAATTCATACCCTTTCCCATATACAAATGACTGCTACTAGTTTGCCAATGCTTTTACATTGGGAAGATCGTAACTCAATGGCTCATTCAGTCGAGTCCCGTGTCCCATTTTTAGATTATCGTCTGGTGGAATTTGCCTATTCCCTTGACGATACACTCAAGATCCAACAAGGACAAACTAAAGCCGTCTTACGGGAAGCTATGCTTGGCATTTTGCCTGAACCAATCCGTACCCGTCAGGACAAAATGGGCTTTGTGACTCCTGAGTTGCAATGGATGCGCCATGATCTGAGCGATCGCTTTGCGCTAGAGTTGCAAGAGGCAACAATCATATTAGAAAAATGGTTACACCCCAATCTTGTGCAGCAAATTTTTCAAGCCACCATGAATGGAAAGGGAATGCAGGGTGTTATCTGGCGTGTGATCAGCCTTAGTCGATGGATCAAGGTGTTTGAGGTTCAAGCATAAAGCACCTATGAAAATTTTGATGATTTCTACCTTAAACCTATCGCTGCCGAATGGAGGATCAGTTCATTTCACCTCGATCGCTAAAGAGTTTCGCTGTGCAGGACATCTCGTTGATGCAATTGTTCCAAGTACTGATGATCCTCAAAAAAATCAAGCAATCGCTGACAAATTTTTTGATCGTGTTACCTTTACGCCATCGTTAACCCGCAGAATTCCTATTGGTAAGACCAGCCTAAATAGCCTCGCCCAAATTTTTACAATTCTTGGGCAAAGAGCAGATCAGTATGATTGGGTCTATTTGCGAAGCAGTGTGATTTCATCCTTAGCGATCGCTACTTTACGACTCAAAGGATTTCGCCAGATTGTCACCGAACAAAATGGCTGGTTTGCTGATGAATTAGTACACATGGGCGTAGCTCGTCCTTGGCTAAATCTAATTAAGCAATTGCAATTACTGGATGCTAAGTTAGCCACTCTTGTGATCGCGGTTGTAGATGGTATCAAAGAAAAACTAGTTGAACATGGTTTACCAACAGCAAAAATATTAGTAGTAGGCAATGGCACGGATACTAAAATCTTTTATCCATTGCCTAGACAAGAGATTTTGCAAAAGTATGGACTAGCTCCTAATTATTTCTATCTAGGTTTGATTGGTGATCTTGAACGATGGAAAGGAGCCGAACTCGCTATTCAAGCTATGCCAACCATTTATGAAGCATATCCCCATGTAAGATTGTTGGTGGTAGGTAGTGGCAGACATCTGGGCTACCTAAAAGAAACTTACTCCAATCAGCCCTATGTAACTTTCATGAATGAAGTTCCCTATGAGCAGTCCAATGAATACATTAACTGTTTTGACATCGCTCTCTTGCCTTTAATGGAATTTTCTAACATTGGATTTTCGCCCATTAAGCTCTATGCTTATGCAGCCTCAGGTAAACCAATTTTATCTTCCAATTTTCGTGGTGTCCGCGAGTTAAAATCCACAAGCTTTATCACTCTCCATGAAAATGGCAACTATCAGGATTTAGCCAAGCAAGCGATCTTGATGATTGCAGATTCACAAAAATTAGCGCTTATGGGAGAAATGGCTCGTGACTATGCAGAAAAATACTTTACATGGGAAGCGATCGCCGCCAAGATTCTTCAGCGTATGCAGCAATTATAAAAACGATTAGTTAATTGTTTGCCATTTTGGCAAACTTTCCATCAATACCTGAATTTTTAAAACTTAATGAATATGCCAAACTCTCAACTGAAAATATTAACTATTGTAGGAGCAAGACCTCAGTTTATTAAAGCCGCCGCCGTTTCTCGAATAGCGAGATCGCTAGATCATATTTCAGAGGTTCTCGTACATACAGGACAACACTATGATCAGAATATGTCCGATGTATTTTTTACGGAACTAGATATTCCCAAACCTGATTATCATCTTGGTATTGGTTCAGCAAGTCATGGCGCACAGACTGGCAAAATGCTAGAAGCGATCGAGCAAGTTTTAATTACCGAGAAGCCAGATTGGGTACTAGTCTATGGAGATACAAATTCGACTTTAGCAGGGGCGATCGCAGCCACGAAATTACATATTCCCATTGCTCACGTAGAAGCTGGATTAAGATCTTTTAATCGACGAATGCCTGAAGAAGTTAATCGAGTATTAACCGATCACGCAGCCAATTTATTATTTACACCCACTACAACTGCTAACCAAAATTTGTATCAAGAAGGTATTTCTAGAAATCTTGTGCATCTTGTCGGAGATGTCATGTATGATGCATCTCTTTATTATGTACAGAGAGCAGAATTAGCCAGTCACATTCTCGACAGTTTAAACCTACAACCCCAACAATATGTTTTAAGTACGATCCATCGTGCTGAAAATACTGATAGCAGCGATCGCCTAACCGCAATTTTTAAAGCTTTGAGTAAATTCAGCAAAGAAATTACAGTTGTCATACCATTGCATCCTCGGACTAAAAAGATCCTAGAAGAAATGCAAATATTAGATATAATTCCCGAAACATTATATTTGATTGAGCCAGTTGGCTATTACGACATGATCATGCTAGAGAAAAATGCCAAAATGATTGTTACTGATTCTGGCGGCATTCAGAAAGAAGCTTACTTCTACCAAGTTCCCTGTGTAACTCTGCGTGATCAAACCGAATGGGTAGAACTAGTTGAATCAGGATGGAATTGTCTGATTTCACCTAATTCTAGCGAAGAAATTTTACAAAAGCTTCAATATCAAATCCATCAAACTTTGCTATTAGATACTACTCAGTTATATGGCGATGGCACAGCTTCGAGGAAAATCATAGAAATATTAAAATAATATAAGAAATAAATACATAACCTTGCTCTATAGCAATTTACTCTCATAAAGAGATGCAAACTTTTTGTTGCTACAGCGTTTGGTGAAGCCGCCAATCTATCAGCACTTTGCCTTTCAGTTTCAGGCATCTCCGCTAAAGTTGGTATCCAACCTGTTCGATCATACCAACGCAACCATAAACTTGAAAAATTGCGATAAGTACCCTGCCATAAACCCTACATTCAGCAGGTGTTTTTTGAGACTCACCATTTACCCAGGAAATCCTTATACATAAAACATCTTGGAGTTTTTCTGTTTTTCTGTTTTTTTTGATACTCGTAGTGAGACGATGATTGAGCGTAACAATTAATAAAAAATTTACTATAGCAATCCTAAATGAGTTGTGAGAAAAAGCCAAAGGTAAAAAGCTTTGGGAAATTAAAAATTTGACGATGAGTAAAAAACTCAAAAAAGAACTTAACTGTCGCAAAAGATTTACATAAATGATAGAACTCGCGAATGAAGCGCTTTCCTTGTAACCAAATATCTTCAATAGGATTTTGTTTGGGATCGTTAGGTGCAAAACGGATACAAGTAATTTTCCAATCTGACTCGTCAAGGGCTCGATTGGTTAGAGCAAGATAATCTTTTACCTCTTGAGAACGATGATAACTAGCACCGTCCCAAATGATAGCAATTCGCTTGCCTTGATTCTGACTTTGTAAATATTTCAGAAAAGCCACAGTACTTTCAGAATTACCCACACTAGCCAATTGAATTACACATTCCTGTGTATACAGGTTCACAGCCCCATAATAGGTCTGTCGCTCTTTTTCATTAGTGATGGGTATTTCAATCCGTTCTTGCTTTTTGCCCCACACACATCCACAAATATCTCCCCATAATAAATGACATTCATTAGCAAAAAATATCACTAATTTCTCATTAATGATTTCATCACCATGCTTGAGGTTATACAAATTTCCTGCATAGGTCAGCGTAGCTTTGCGTCTCCAATCATATTATTTTAGTTGAAACTGCAATCTGGCGATCTCAACTGCATTAAGACAAAAGACACTTAAGGTTATAATTTTCTACGCGATCGCAGTAGGAGAAACACAGTGTCGGAAATGTTGTGGTCAGTGGTTGTACCAACTTATAACCGTCTACCGATTTTGCAGAAATGTCTCGCTGCATTGGAAAAACAGACCATAGCCCAGCCATATGAAATTTTGGTTATTGACGATGGCTCATCCGATGGTACGGTGGAGTTTTTGACAGTTAACCAAGATCGCTATCCACATCTGCGACTGTTAACGCAAAGCCATGCGGCGGCTGCGACAGCACGTAACTATGGCATTGATGCTGCACTTGGTAAATATATTGCCTTTGTCGATAGTGATATCACGGTTAATCCTGAATATCTGCAAGCTCATACTGAAACCCTTGCCCAAGGAGAAAAAGTTTATAGTTATGGACGAATCATAGATACTAGTAATCTGGAGTCTCCTGATTCCGAGGCTGTCTCAGCAGTACCGTATTTTACCGCCGCTATTTTTGATACTTGTAATTTAGCGATCGCCCGTAAATGGTTATTGGAAGCAGGAAAATTTGATACTGGGTTCTTCCAATATGGTTGGGAAGATTTTGAGCTGGGAATGCGAGTTAAAAAATTAGGTTTAAAACGAGTTACCTGTGCAGGGGCGATCGCTTTCCATTATCACGCTAAATTTTCCATTGATAAAATGCCACGACTGCTTGATTTAGAGGAACAACGTGGTCGAATGAGCATTATTTTTTATCAAAAACATCCAACATGGGAAGTCAAGTTAATGATTCAGAAAACTTGGCTCCATCTTGCGCTGTGGGGGATTCTCACCTTTGGGGGTACGCTTAATGATCGCACGCTCAAGCCTCTATTGAAATGGCTATGCGATCAAGGTAAATCAGAAATTGCGATGGAGATTTTTCGGGTTTATATGAACTGGTACACTGTAATATGGATGTATCGCAATTGGGAGAAAGAACGTAAGTTGCTCTTTAATAAGTGAGAATGAGCAATGCTTTAGACCGCCTATTCTCAGTCATTTGTTGAATGGAAATGGTTATAAATATGCTGAGCTAGCTTATTGCCAATACCTTCTGTTTCGGCAATCTGTTCAACAGTTGCTTGGCGGATATAATCAACGGAATGGAACTTTTCCAGCAGAACCTTTTGCCGATGATGTCCCAAGCCAGTGATTTGATCGAGGTGCGATCGCTGCATTCTTTGGCTGCGTTTTTTACGATGGAATGTAATCGCAAAACGATGAGCCTCATCGCGCAAACGTCGCAATACTTGTACGCCTGCTCGTTCTGGATCGCCGCCAATTAATGGCTCTGACTGCTCAGGCAAAAAGATTTCCTCGCGTTTTTTCGCAAGGCTAATTACCGTCAAGCGATCGCGCAAACCCAACTTATCAATAATTTTCATCACTGATGAAAGTTGTCCTTTTCCTCCATCGATCATTACTACGTCGGGGAAATCATTTTGGGGATTGGGAATTGGGGATTGGGAGTCATTAAAATTGGTGTGATTTCTGAATCTTCTGGCAATGACTTCCGCGAGGCTGGCAAAGTCATCGGAATGCCCAGTCTGAATGTCTGGATTACGGATTTTGTAATGGCGATAATGTTGTTTCGCGGGAATGCCATCGATAAAGACTACTTGACTTGCCACGGCATCGGAGCCTTGAATGTGGGAAATGTCATAGCCTTCAATACGATGTGGCAAGCTATCGAGACTGAGAATTTCCGCTAAGTCTTCTAATCCTTGTAAATTGCGATCGCTTTGTTTTTGAATTCGCGCTAACTCATACTGAGCATTGCGTTCCACCATTTCGATTAGTTCTGCTTTGAGTTGCCTTTGCGGTGTGGCGATCGCAACTTTTCGTCCTTTGCGATCGCTTAACCATGCTTGCAAAATCTCTACTTCAGGAAGTTCCAATTGGGTATGTACTTCATTGGGAATTTCAACAGGATCGCAGTTTTGATAATGTGCTTCTAAAGTGCGTTGCAAAATAGCCTCTGGTACGTCACTTTGACTATCAGCAACAAAGGCTAATCGCCCAACCAGTCGCCCTGCGCGAATCTGGAATAGCTGAATGCAAGTATGTTGCTCGTCCTGTGCCATGGCGATCGCATCGCGAGAAACTGTATCATCAGGCAGAGATACCTTTTGATTGGCTCCCAGATTTTGCAAAACTTGAATGCGATCGCGTAAATCTGCTGCCTTCTCAAATTCTAAAGCCTCAGCCGCAGATTCCATTTTCTCGGTGAAAGTCTCGATCAACTCGCTGGATCTACCTTGAAAAATCATGGCAACGCGCACCATGATTTTATGATATTCTTCGGGCGAAATTAGCTCCTGACATACTCCTGGACATAAGCCCATGTCATAGTTCAGACAGGGACGATCCTTAAACATTGGTATTGGTCTTTGACGGAGGGGAAAAGCGCGTTTGATAATTCCTAAAGTGCGCTTGAGATTGAAGACATCGACATATGGCCCGTAATATTTATCCTTAGTACCGCCCATCTTCCGTTTGCGGGTAATAAAAATGCGCGGATAGTCCTCTGACCAAGTAATACAGACGTAGGGATATTTTTTGTCGTCTTTGAGAAGGACGTTGTAATAGGGTTGATATTGCTTAATTAGATTCGCTTCAAGGGCGAGGGCTTCGGCTTCGGAGTCTGTGACTATAAACTCGATTTCATGGACTAGCTGCACCATCATCGCAATGCGAGGCGACAAATCTTGACTACTACGAAAGTACGATCGCACCCGATTGCGTAGAGCCTTAGATTTACCGATATAGATTACGCCATCATGGCGATCGCGCATAAAATAAACCCCTGCTTCTAGAGGGATTTCTTTTAAACGCGCCTGTAATTTTTCAGAATCTTGCAGTAATGGCTCAGTCATAATCCAATTATATCAACAGGCTATTTTGCCCGCTACTCGTGCAAAATAGCCTGTTGATTTAAATACTTACTGTTTTTTGGCTGAGGTAGCGATCGCACAACACCAAAGCCACCATAGCTTCTACCATCGGCACGGCGCGAGGTAATACACAAGGGTCATGGCGACCTCGACCTGTGAGGGTAGTATCTTCACCTGCGGCTGATACCGTCTTCTGTTCTAGCAAAATTGTCGCAGTTGGCTTAAAAGCAACCCGCAAAATAATGTTTTCGCCATTGGAAATGCCGCCTTGGATACCGCCTGAGTTATTCGTCCTTGTACGGATGCGATCGCCGTCCATATAAAATTCATCGTTATGCTCACGACCAGTTAAATGAACGCCGTCAAATCCTGAACCAATTTCAAAACCCTTACTAGCTGGCAAAGACATGACTGCCTTAGCTAGATCTGCTTCCAATTTGTCGAATACAGGATCGCCCAAACCAACAGGCACATTTCGTGCCACACATTCGATGATGCCGCCGA
>Ga0102688_1037676_pt1 | contig 10717 bp, 1 predicted proteins | sample NOAtaT_4_FD_102011 | JGI IMG/M metagenome (GOLD analysis project Ga0102688, IMG submission 102011) | Freshwater lake microbial communities from Lake Erie, under a cyanobacterial bloom - NOAA_Erie_Diel7S_1600h metaT (Metagenome... | ecosystem: Environmental > Aquatic > Freshwater > Lake ... | reverse complement strand
AGTTACAAGCGGAGTGGTGAGAGGTCACTCACTTCTTTTAGCTCTCGTTTTTTTCTCTCTCAAGTTTTTGCACAATGAAGGTTTTGATAGTAGCACTTGTCGTGCTCGCAGGACTTTGCTTCGTTGAAGCAGAAATTGTACCAAGATTTCCGGGAGTTCAACCAATCGTTGTATTACCTGATGGCGCAAGCTATCCAGGTGGTACTTATTATTATAATCCCAACGAGATAGAGGATAAACTCATTGTCGATACTTTCGAGTTCGACACTTCCCCGCCTGTGCTTATTCAATTGCCATCCTCCGGAGCACCTCCGGCCATTACAAAAACTTCTTACGATCGATCGGCTGATACCATCCTCGGGGGAGAACGTGATGTTATTTTAACTGCTGAACGAGGAACTGCTTCGTTAGTGTTTTCAGCGGGAGCCAGTGGTGGTCAATTTACTATTGCTACTCCAAACCAAGGAAGTGGTTTTTGTATTGTACAATACGATGGAGTAGATGGAAGCGTTGATTTGGCAGCTGGTTTAGACGGAGTTGATGTTACAGTTGGAGAGGCACTTGGATTTCGATTGCTTGCTTTAACTGATATCGATACTCAATTTTCCATTACCCTTGTTGATACAGCTGGTAGAACCTCAACTGCTACTGCTGAAGTTCCGGGCGGTGTTGTCGAAATTTCGTTCTTCTTCGATTTTTCTCTGTTTATTGGTGATATTGAACTCACTTCTATCGCTGCAATTGAATTTGAAGTTGAAGCATTTGATAATGTTGATTTTGCTTTGAATTCTTTCTCCACTTACGGATTCGCAACTGGTCCTACAAGTTGCTTCTCTGGTAGCGTTTTACCTTGTGACTTTGATTATTATCGAATTCAAACATTTGATAATGTCCAAGTTGGTGATTACTTTGTGGTTACTTACACTGCAAATGCTCCTCCTCTGTATCCTGATACCACTGGAAACTTTTACATTATCGCTTCAGACTTTGAAGATTTACAAACTGAAGTTGCAACCAACCAACATATCATTGATACCCTTGGTGCACTTCCTGGTGAAAAGTACTATGATTACAAATGTGACTCTGATTGTACTGTCGAGATTGTTTGGTCTGCTTTACAAAATACTACCTACTACTTTGGTGTTCAAGGAAAAGGAAACGGTATCCTAGATTATACTATCTGTACCGCTTATAGAAATGTTCCTGTATACCAATTACTTGATAGGGATTTACAGCCAATCTTCTTTGATCAACGACCAGACGTTCCTCCAGATGATCGTGTACGACACTATCGATATTATGTTATTGATATTCCTGAACAACGATTTTCACCTGGTACCTACCTTCAAGTTAATATCTCCCGAGCTGAACCACTTCCTGGTTTAACTGTCAGGCTTATGTATGAATCTCTTCCTGAAACTGCTGATGATACTGGTATTCTTGATTCTGTTGACTTCAACTCTTATGGTGAACGTGTTGATAATATGATCTATCAACATTGTGTTGATATGGATAGAACTGATAAGGTTTATTTTGAACATCCTGTTATCACCGATCCAAGAATTCCTTGTGAATGTACAACTGAAGTATTATTATTTGGTTCTGGTCCTTCATTCCAACTTACTTGTAATGTTACCGTTGATCCATGCGCTTTCCGATACGGAAATTGGTATATCTCTGTAGAACTTCCTACAAGATCATTCCCTGAAAGCCCACAGGATGAAACTGGTCAAACTAATTACACTATTGCTGCTTATGTTGTTCAACCAATTATCAACGAGCTTCGCAGAAATGAAACTTATCATTACTACGTTAATCCTGAAGCTATGGCTCATTTCTTTGTTGATATTCCTGCTATGACTACTGTTGCTGGTGAAACCCATTTACTGGTTCACGTCAGTAACATTCGTGGTGGTACTGTAAATATTTATGCTCATCAAGGTTTGGGTGAACCAAGAAATCTTGCTGGTGGTCGTGAAGCTTGCGTTCCTGCAAATGTTACTTGTACTACAAGTGATGCTTGTAATCTTGTAGTTGAGAAATGTCATTTTGTACCTGGTACCTGGTATTTCTCTGTTGAAGTTGCTTATGACGAGGAAAATGAAGAATTTTTAGTCACTGATTACGACAGATTACCAATTGGCTATTCCATTCGTGTTAACTGGTTGGAAGATCCTATTCCTTCTCCATTAATTGCTGGTGTTCCTGTTTCCAAGTACATTGGTGAAGCACTTTATGATTTCTATGTTTTGGAAGTTCCTCCAACTGTTGATACCTGGCTGATTGTTGAACTTTATGCTCAAGCATGTGATACTGAAGTTATTTTATCTGTTTTACATGGTTCTCTTCCTGGTGGTGAATGTTATTCTCGACCTGACTTTTACTGTGTTACTGGTGATCCTAAGGAGAAAGTATGGACTACTGGTCCACCTACTTTTTATGTTGATGAACCTGTTCAACGTGAATCTTGCTCTTTCATGATTCAAACTTGTGAACTTCAAGCTGGTCCTCTTTTCTTTTCTGTTTATGGTCATCACAAGGGTTATGCTGCTTATGGTGATACTACTTATTATCAAGTTCCTGTTCATTATACCTTATGGGTTGATTTTGATACTGCTTTACCCTTGACCAGTGCTGTTTCTTACTCTGAAACTGTCTTTGAAAAGCAATACCAACATTATTACATTCGAGCTGATAAGATCCTTCAAGGTTCTTGGTTGTCTGTTGAAGTTACCAATATTCAACATGGACTTCCTCAGTCTGTTGAAACTTTTGTTAACTACAACTACTTGGCTGGTGAATGCCCATGTTACGAGAACTTGTATAACTGCACTGGTGCTTCTGCTTGTTCTCTTCCTGAACCTGCTCTTCCTGTCCCAACTTTTATTCCTAATACTTACAATACTGTTAGTACATGCTGTACTATTGTTGTTCCTGCATCTGATTTCCGACCTGGTGTTTGGTATGTCTCTGTTCTTGGTGTTAACGAGGACTTTTACCAATATACCACTCCAATCGGTTACACTTTGACTGTTACTATTCATAATCCTCCAGAGTTTATTCCTTTGATTCTCGGTCAAACTTACTCTGGATTTGTTCCTCAATGGAACAGAACTTATGAATATGCTTTATTCAGACTTGGTGCTTCTGCTATCCCATTGAATGATCTTGTCTTCAAGCTCACTTTTGTTCAAAATTGTGAGTTTATGGGTAAACATGATGATACCAGAGATTCATTACGATTGTATGTTAACTCTGCTGCTCCTGCTTCTGGTCTTGGTTATGATTACACTTGCAAGGCTGATGTTTTTGGTGAATCTTTCTGTACTGTTGTTGTTCCTCACTGTGAATGGATTGGTGATAGTTACTTTGTATCTGTTCAAGGAGATTATGATGCTATTTTCGAAGGTCGATTCACTCTTCAAGCTTTTACCCAAGAAGTTCGTGAAATTCAATTGACTGATGGTGTTAGTAGATACGATCGAGTTGGTTCTGGTTTATACAAACACTTTTTCATCACTACTGATGCTTCTCCTGATCAATATTTGTTAATTGATATTTACACCAATTCTGATCAAGATTTGATCTCTGCTTATGTCAACAAGGACGAGAAGGCTGGTGCTTGGCCATGCTTCCGAAACTTTGACTCTTGCACTACTAAGAGTTCTTGTGTTTGGCAACTTAAAGCTTGTGAATTGACTCCTGGTAGATATTATGTCTCTGTCAAGGGTGAAGGTCATCAATTTTATGATACCTCTGTTGAATTCACTATTGCTGCTACCCACAAGTCTGTTTCTCTTACCATGTTTTCTGGTAATCCTGTAACTGGTACCTTATGGAATGTTGGTGATGTTGCTCATTACAAGTACAACGTTGTTGATCTCCGAATTGGATCTGTTTTGACATTTACCGTTGATAATGTTAAACACGGAGTTGTTCAAGCTTTCTCTCAATATGAAAGTCTTGCTGGACGATGCCCATGTAACACTTATGAATACACTTGTACTGCTGGTTCTGGTGCTTCTGGTGTTGGCACTGATAATGGTCTCATTGAGTGGTGTGAAATTGTTATTCCACTTTGTGAACTTACCAATGGTGATTATTACTTTAGTGTTTGGGCTGTTGAAAACCTTACTCCTGATCCTCCTGTATTCCAAACTCCAATTGGATTTGTTGTTGAAGTTGATTTAGTCTCTTCTTTGATTCTTACTCCTTTTGTTGATGTTGGTCGAGATCTCAGTAAAACTGAAGTTTTCCAATTCGTTGGTAATGAACGATACATTCATTATCAATTTGAATATACTGCTGATGACTATGCTCTTGGTTATCATGTCATTGTTGAAATTACTGAAGTTCGTGATGGAACCTTATTTGTTTACTTTAACAAGGGTTATCCTGCTGATTCTCATCCTCAATGTTATGATGCTCAAATCTGTAATGCTCAAGGTTTGGCTTCTGGTACTCAATGCTTCTGGCAATTACCTTATTGTCTTACTAAGCCTGATGCTGATTTACCTGATCAAAAGTACTACATTAGTGTTGAAGGTATTACTGGTCGATCTGAAGCTTCTTACAATATCTTGATCTACAAGCAAGATGTTCCTACTGTTCTTGCTGATAATGCTTTCTCTTTGGACTTTGTTCAAAATTCTCTTGCCTTCCCTCTTGGTACTGAATTGAACATTACTCATGCCAAACAAAATCAACCTAATGGCTGGACTCAATTCATCAGACTTATTGATGTTCCTCATGATGATCTTGAAGGTCGAGGTGAACTTTTGGAAATCTTCTTTTATCGAGTCACCAATAATCCCGGTCAATCATTAGACTTTAATGTCTATGTTCATCCTAACATTCCTGCTGGTGCTCATGGATGTTGTGATGAATCTCAATTAGGTTCTTGCCAATCTGCTCCTTGTTCCAATACTGCTGATACTACCACCAATATTGATAACAGTGTTGATGTTATTAGTCACACTTGTAATTTTGCTGTTAATGGTGTTGGTAGCGATGGTAATGGAAATGCTTTCTTTGGTGAACGTTGTACTGTTAAAGTATGGCCTTGTGAATTCATGAAGTATTGTAATGGTACTACTGATTGGTTTGTCAGTGTTGTTCCTACTAATTCAACTGCTGTTAATACTAATGGTGTTGGTCTTGCTTACTCTGTTCAATGGAGAGTTCGAAATATCAAGGAACCATCTACTGATCTTACTCCAAGTATCAATGATTACGACTGGACTGATGTATTCACTCTTACCTCCAATACCACTGAATCTGATGGTTGGGCAAGTTTTTATGTTGACTGGCCTGGTACTGCTACTGGTAGTACTTTCGGCGCTGGTCGATTGTCCATTCAAACCAACTTTGTTGCTGGTGAAGGTGCTGTTTACATCAATGGTGATGAATTTGCTTCTGCTGAAGACTGCTTTGAGTATTATTGTGATACTGGTATTGCTTCTTCTGATTGCGCTGGTGCAGGAAGATTCATTGTCTCTGAATGCTGTACTGATCGATTTGATCGATATTATATCAGTGTTCAAAATCTTGGTGGACCAAATGTTGAACTCCAATATCAATTCAGAATTGTTTCTGTGAGCTATCCTGAAACTGTTGCTATTGTTGGTAATCTTACTCAAGATGATATCTACGTTGCAACTTCTGGAAATTCTGTATTTACTGGTGTTACTGGTATTGAAGGTGAAAATTACGACTTTTACTCTTTGACTATTGATGATAACGATCTTGAATCTCATCAAAGTTGGGTTATCATTGTTGATCGTGATGCTAACGATGTTGGTCAAATTGATATTTACCTTCGTTATGGTGCCGAACCAGGTCTCTATGGAGTGTCTGATGCTCAAGACTATTATGGTAATGCTGTTGAAGGTTGTAACACTTGGGCTTATTCTTGCTCTAATACCCCTGCTACTGGTGAATGTGTCTTTGAAATTCCAGTCTGTGCTTTGATCAAGGGCCACTATTTCATCTCGTTAAGAAATCCTGCTTTCTTGACTGATGGCGTGCCAACTGAATTACCTGATTACACTTTGTACACTTTCTTCAGTTACCCACCTATTGTTCTTACTCTTGGTTTCCCATACAATGCTACTGTTGATACCTCTCTTGGATTTTATCAACACTATTGTATCACTCTTATTCCTGAAGATATTCTCTTTGATCAGGAAGGTGATCAAGGTTATTGGACTCGTTATCTCAGATTCACTGTTGCTAATTATGATAACTCTGCAAGCATTTTGGTCAAATATGATGAAATTGCCAATGTTAACTATGTTTGTTCTGAACCTGAACTTATTGCTCAATGTGGTAATACTGATGCTTGCTTTGTTGATATCACCCCTTGTGAAGCTGGATATTTGAGAACTGGTACTTACTTTGTATCTGTTCAAACTGGAGGAAATGCCTATGATATTCAAGCTGATATCTTTACTAATGATTACCGAGCTCTTGATTTTCAAACCGTTGAGGGAACTGGTCATCGATCTGGAACTACCAACCTTTGGTGGACTTGGACTGTGACTGAAGATGAATTAGCTGCTGCTGGTGATGGTAATGCTCACTACCGATATTACATTGAAGCTGGTGAGGAGCTTGCTGATAATGAATATATTATCTTCAACATTACTTCCTACAGTGATGCTGAAGACAATGAAGGTGTTCATCTTGAAGTCTGGAGAGATGATTGTACCAGATGGCATTGTGAAACTGATGGTTCTCGCTCTTGGTGTACCATCGATGCTTTGGAATTAACAGCTTGCAATGGTAAAATCGGTCGCTTCTTTATCCGAGTTGATAATCCTTTCGGTTTGGTGTTCTCTCTTGATGTTTTCCGAAACCAAACTACTGTTCAAACTCTTCTTGATACTCAAAGAATTACAGAAATCGTTTTCCCATACGAATATCAAGAATACTACTATGAAGCTACTGATGTTGGTGAAGGTGCTGTTCTTCGAGTTTTGGTTTGCGCTGTCTGCGGTGAAGTTCAAGCTTTCATTCGACCTGATCTTCCTGCTGGTCCAGCTGGCCAATATCAACAATCTGACTGTGCTATTGATACTTGTAATGCTGCTGGTCCTGATGTAACTTCCACTGAAGGAGAACAAAACTGTTGTACTTTGTTCTTGGATACTTGTGTCTATGAACAACGTGGTTATTACATTGGAGTCCGAGGTGTTTCTACCATTTATCCTGATTCTTCCAATGAATTCTTGTACTTGCCTACCAAGTACAATATCAAGGCCACTCAAATTACTGTTAATGTTACTGATATCTCATTTGCTGCTTGTCCTCAAGTGGTGTCTTACTATGATGATGTTGCTTCCACTCCTTCTCAATATGCTATTGATATTGAAACTATTCAAGTTGGTACTGCTCTTCGAGTTTCTCTCCGAATTCCTGATAACTATGATTCTCCTGAAGCTTCTGTCTGGTTGAATGCTAATCAAACCGTTGGTTATACCTCTGAATGTCAACAAAACACTTTCAGTTGTTCTACTGCTGGTGAATCTGGTTGTTCGTTTGAAATTCCTTATTGCCAATTACAAACTCACACTGGTGGACGTTATTACCTCTGGGTTGATGCTCCTCGTGGATCTGAAATTGTTGTTGAACGATGGGAACCTACCATTGCCTTTGTCAATCCTAACTTGATGTACCACGGAACCATCAATGCCTTTGCTGATTATGCTTGGGATCTTCCTTACACTCCTGGATGCCAATTCTACCGATTTGATTTGAACCCAGCTAATGATGCCAACTTTTATGAACGATACTTTATTCGAGTTGCTGTTCCTGCTGTTCGTCAAGGATCGATCACTTACAGTGTCAACTTGGGTTACTATCCTGTTCCTAATCCTGAAAGCTGTGGATTTGAACAACAACCAAACTTCTGGATTGGTGGTGTTTGCTCTGAAGAAGAGGCCGCTGGAGGTTTCTGCTCTCTTGATATTGAATATCAAACTTTGGTTGATGCTTATGGAGGTGAAGAGAATATTCCTACTGTCTATTGGATTGTCGTCCAAGGAGAACAACAAACTTGTGAATTACACTCGATTCAATACGATTTGGTTGTGATGACTAACTGGGTTATCAAATACTTCCCTGTGTCCGAGTCTGTCTGCGATCAAGTTGCTCCTAATCAATACAACTTCCACCGACTTCGACCTCACACTGTTGAAGAACCTCAAGGATCTCTCCTCCGATTTGTTTTCGAAGATCTTAATCCTTCTGTTGAATCTTTGAGTCTTATCATCCGAGATAGCTACATTGCTACTCCCTCTGGTTCTGTTGTCGTGTCCAGTGTTGGTGAAGATTCTTTGACTGCTTACTATTTCTGTGGTTACAAAGACTTGTACTTCTCTGTTGCCGGTGAATACGCTATGGATGGTCTTGTTGATTATCGATTGACTGTTGACAAGGTTCGAGCTCACGTCAAGTTTGTCTACGATGATTCTATCTACTATGCTGATGATGATGATGATGATGCTTGCCCTCATGAACATGATTTCTATCTTTTCAAGACTGCTCAACCATTAGGTCATCATGCTGGTTCATTCCTTCGAGTTGCTGTTGATTCTGAATTCCCGGTCAAGGTGTTCGTCAACAAGGAGAATTTCGCTTGGATTCCTTGCCATGATTCTGGATATGGTGAAAATGATCCTGCTGAAACTGGAACTACCACTGTGAATGTTTACGATTTCTGTGACTTCCAAGACGGACGTTATTACATTACCGTTGTGTCTGATGGACCATACTACATCTACACTGATATTCGAGATGATGCTATTCCTTTGACTTTGGGTTCAGTGTACCGTGATGTGAAACAAGTTGCTGAATACCAAGTGTACTCTCTTGAGATCTGTGAAGATTGGTTCGATTACGATGATCGATTAGTTGTTGAAATTAGTGATGTTGAAAATGGTGGAGTTACTGGATGGATCCGTTATGGTGGAGTTCCTGGTTTGAGAACCAGTACTTCTGGAGCTGAATCTTGTGCTTATGATGCTGCTTTCGCTGATTACGCTCCTGAATCTTGGGGTTATGATTTCTTGTTGGTTAACCACGGAAACTTGCAAGCTGGTACTTATTACATTCTCATTCGAACTACTCCCCATGAAGGTTCTCCTTCCCGTAACTGCGAACGAGTGTCTTACCGATTGTTCCCTTACTTGGTCGATTACGATATTCCTGAGGAGTCGATCACTGAACTTGTTCCTAATGTTCCTCTTACCTCTGCTGTTGATTACTACTGGATTAACCGATTCGACGCAGCTGCAACTACCCCAACCAACTATTATGTGTTACATCCTCTGATGGAAGGTGAAGGATATTTTGAGCAAATCTCTCAAGCTGTTATCAAATTGTCCAATGTTGAAGGAGGTTTGTTAACTCTCCGAGTGTCTCGTGATAATCTTGCTGTTGCTCCTGAAGGTTACATTCCTGGCCCTATCAAGGCTTTGACTGAAACTGGATTGTATGATCAAACCTACAAATTCCAAAGCGGAAATCGTCCTTACACTTGGCAAACTATCTTTGATCCTGCTTCATCTCCTTATCAAGCTGAATGTGATGGAAACTCTGACTTCTGTTGCAGTACCAGTTACGATAATGCTGAACCTTATTCTCAAGAGAAGTCTTGCGCTGTTTGGTTACCTTCTTGCTACTACATCTGGTCTACATTCTATCTTGCTGTCACTGCTGATGTTCAATTCTACAACAACCAAGAAATCACTTATCAATTGGAAGCTGTGAACACTCGTGATTACATTTTGATTCAACCAAATACCCACAAGATCAGTTCGTTTGAAGATGACAACTGGGCATACGACTTTTTCTACTCGATTTCTCCTTATCCTCAATCGATGAGATGGAGAGTTGTTGTAACTGAAGGTGAAGGTGTTTTGGTTACCGTACGAAATCATCGTTGCCCTCGACAGGCTGATTGGGTTAAGGAAGTTTGGTGTGATGCTGATTACTTTAACCGACCTTGGTTGTGTGATATTGAAATCCCAACTCTTGCTGACCATCCTGGAGATAATTCTTACTTTATTTCTGTCTATGGTAAGAATGCTACTTATTCCATTGCTTTCTACCGTGGTCGTGAAAATTGCCACGAGTTTACTGGTTCTGGTAGAAACGAAGGTCTTGATTTCTGTGCTGGAGTTGTTCCTTATGCTACTTGGAGATGGGACAACTATGAAAACCTTGATCAGGAGGCTAGTTGCTTGTTTGAGCAACTTTATGATCACTTCCGTGTTCAACCTTGTTGGAGCGGAGTATCTCGGGAATGTAATGCTACTTTGCAATCTTTTGCTTGTTATGAATCTTTCCATGCTTGTGACGAATTTGGTTTCGCCGTTGGAACTTGTCGTGATGCTTGTGATGCTGTAGTGTATGAGTGTGTCAACTGGTTCGAAAGTGTTGATTTGGAGCACTACAACTGTACTTCTCATCGATATTTGGATCAATCTTACCAGACCTGTACTGGCGACTCTGATTTTGCTTCTTTCAATGAGTGGACTGGCCAATTCTTGGAAACTGATCCAAACTTGATCCTCTACAAGTCTCAGTCTGATGTCAGCAGTGCTTCTGGACTGATCTACAGTGTCTTTGTCACAATCCTTGCCCTCGTGTTACTGTTGTAATAATCTTTTTTCTAGCAACTTTATTGCTTTAAATTTATTATAAATAAAAAAAT
>Ga0102688_1191323_pt1 | contig 10807 bp, 7 predicted proteins | sample NOAtaT_4_FD_102011 | JGI IMG/M metagenome (GOLD analysis project Ga0102688, IMG submission 102011) | Freshwater lake microbial communities from Lake Erie, under a cyanobacterial bloom - NOAA_Erie_Diel7S_1600h metaT (Metagenome... | ecosystem: Environmental > Aquatic > Freshwater > Lake ... | reverse complement strand
GATCTCTTAGGACTTTTGACCGTAGAAAGTAATTCTTAAATGGTTTCTAAAAAGTCTTCTGTGTATACACTTATAGGATGAACTTGAAAACCTCATCAATTACCCCACCCTAACCCTCCCCTTGCAAAGGGGAGGGAACAAGATTTCTGGTCTTCCCCCTTTGCAAGGGGGAATTAAAGGGGGTAAGTCAGACTTGTGTATACACGGTAGCCCAAAGGGAGAGAAGGCTGGGGGGAGAGAGTCTAATATTTAGGAACGTTTAAATTACCAGCACGCTTGTCAAGTGGCCAGTAGCGAAACATCGCTCGACCAACTAGATTCTCTTCGGGCATAAATCCCCATGCATGGGAATCCAAACTGTTATTGCGATTATCGCCCATCACCCAATATTTGCCATTCGGCACAGTAAAAAATAGATGTTCTTTGCCAGACTGGACATTATCAGGACGGAAGCAGTTGGGACAGAGAGCATCGTCTTGAGTTGGCAAAGTGTAGTTTGGCGGCGCGGCAATGTATGGCTCATTTAGAGGCGCATCATTTATAAAGACTTTGCCATCATGAATACTGATGCGATCGCCTGGCATCCCAATCACTCGTTTGATATAGACCTTAGAAGCATCAGGCACAATAGGATTAATCGGTGGATTAAATACGATAATTTCGCCACGCTCAGGCTTGCGCCAACGAATCGAAAGCTTATCAATAATTAGGCGATCGTCAATTAATAAAGTTGGCTCCATCGAGCTTGAAGGAATATAACGAGGCTCTGCAATAAATACCCGCACCCCAACTGCCAACAAAATCGCTACCGTAACAGTGGGTAAATTATCAAGTATGAAATTTTTGACTGGATGTTCTTGGTTGGGAACAGGAGGTGATTGCTTAGGATCGGTAGGAGGATTGACTGGTGAATCATCAGTGCGATCGCTAGAATTATCAGATGACATAGAAATGCTCGCGGGATATGTACTTATCTTAAAGCCTGTTTAGCAAGTGTGACGTGAAGTGCCGCACTTGCTACTTTTTCAAGGCACTGGGAACTTCAATGGCATGATCGCCAGACAGGTTAAACTCTTGATGAATAACTTTGAGTGCTTGTTCCGCTTGATGATCGCGAACCACACAGCTAACCTTAATCTCAGATGTGGCGATCATCTCAATATTAATGTTTGCATCCGCAAGGGCGCTAAACATGCGTGCGGCAATTCCCGATTGATGGATCATATTTGCACCGACAATACTGACTTTGCTAATGTCACCATCACATCTAACTTCACCATAGCCGAGAACTTTAGCATATTCTTTCAGCGCTGTTTCAGCTTTGGCAAGATCGGCGATCGCTACAGTAAAAGCAATCTCATTAACATCGCGATCAGACTGCGACTGCACAATCATATCCAAGCTAATGTTTTGTTCGACCAGTTGCTCAAGGATTTTCGCTGCCATGCCTGGGCGGTCGGGTACTTGCTGTACTGCAATTCTGGCGCGATTACGATCTAGAGCTACCCCACGTACAGGCGAAATATCTGAGCTATTTTCAGAATTAATTTCACAGGCTTGATGCGATCGCGCTGTTACATCAAAGGCTTTTTGGATCGCCGCGATCGCATTTTCTCCGTCGGTCGCCGCAATCACACAGCTAATTTTAATTTCCGAAGTGGAAATCATTTGAATATTGATTCCCGCTTCAGCGAGAGATGTGAACATTTGGGCAGCAACCCCTGGTCGCCCAATCATGCCCACCCCGGTAATGCTTATTTTGGCAACATTGGAATCGACAGTAACTAAACTTGCGCCAATTTCCAAGCTGCGGGTGACCACTTCCGCCAACTGCAATTGTTTTTGAGGAATCGTAAAGGCGATGTCATTTACTCCTTCAGTCTCTTGGACTGCTTGAATAATCAAGTCAACGTTGATTCCTTGATCGGCTAGGGATTTAAAAAGTTGCGAGGCGATCCCTGGGTGATCGGGAATTTGCAAGAGCGCAATTTTAACTTGATCGTAATCAATAGAGACTGTCTCGACAAAACGATTCACTTCCAAGGATTTGAGATTGCCAGTACCGATGCGTGGCGAAGTGATCACTGTACCTGCATCATCGAGCCAACTTGATCGCACACACATTTTTATGCCAAAATTACGGGCGATCTCCACAGATCGCGGATGCAAAACCTTTGCGCCAAGACTCGCGAGCTCCAGCATTTCATCACAAGTAATTTCCGTTAACATCTGCGCTTTGGGAACAATGCGCGGGTCAGTCGTCAAAATCCCTGGAACATCAGTATATATTTCGCAGATGTCAGCTTTGATCGCAGCCGCGATCGCTACGGCTGAGGTGTCTGAGCCGCCACGTCCAAGGGTTGTAATTTCAGTGCTAGGCAAACCCGTTGATTGATCAATTGCTACGCCTTGAAACCCTGCAATCACCACAACTTTACCAAGAGCAAGTGCTGCTTGGATTTGATCTGGTTCCACATATAAAATTCTGGCACGGGTATGGTTCGGCTCGGTGACTACCCTTACTTGCGAGCCATTCATGGCGATCGCAGGTTGACCGACTTCTTGCAATGCCATGCTTAGCAAAGCGATCGTCACCTGTTCGCCTGTAGCTAAGAGCAGATCCATCTCACGCTCTTTTGCAGCAATTTCAATGAGGCTTTGGTTATGATTTACTGACACAGATTGCGCAATGGCAACCAGACCATCGGTGGTTTTGCCCATTGCCGAAACCACGACCACAACTTGATTGCCTGCATCAACTGTCCGCTTAATGCGATCGCGGACTGCTTTAATGCGATCGGCATCGGCTACGGATGAGCCACCATATTTCTGAACTATTAACGCCATTCGTGAAGGAAATTTTTGAACCGATGAAAGAATTTATTGTGATGTTTTACTAACTAACCTAAGTCACAGCAAAGCACTACAGAGTAATCATCATACATTCCTTAGCGATCGGCAAAATAAATGAGCAATTTTGGGGTTAGCAGTGCGCACGGCATTACTAACCCCAAAATTGGTTTTGAAATAAAGCACGACAATTTTGGGAATAATTAAAAGTTTTTTACGATACATTGCGATCGCGCAAATTGCCAAGTATTGTTAAGATAATCCGTAAATTTGCTCCAATGGTATGATTGCCTAGTGAGGAGTGAACATGTACTTAATAAGGAACTGTCTTTTATGCAAACGGGGTCTGTTTCTCCACTGGTTCTGATCATCTTAGACGGCTGGGGACATAGGGAAGAAACCGAGGGCAATGCGATCGCCGCAGCAAATACTCCCGTCATGGATAGCCTATGGAGTACCTACCCCAAAACCCTCCTCCAAGCCTCTGGCAAAGATGTTGGCTTACCAAAAGGTCAAATGGGCAACTCTGAAGTTGGACATTTAAACATTGGCGCTGGTCGAGTTGTCCCCCAAGAATTAGTCAGAATTTCTGATGCTGTCGATGATGGCTCGTTGTTGTCAAATTCTGTACTAGTCCAAGTTTGTAAAAAGGTCAGGGCTAACCATAGCAAATTGCATCTAATCGGGCTTTGCTCTGATGGTGGCGTACATTCACATATCGATCATCTATTGGGATTACTAGATTTAGCCAAATCTCAACAAATTGATGATGTCTGTATTCATGTGATTACCGATGGACGCGACACTTTGCCCCATTCAGGGATCAACTTTATAAAGCTTTTACAAGCGCATATTAAAAAGATCGGTGTCGGACGTATTGTCACGATCAGTGGGCGTTATTTTGTGATGGATCGCGACAAGCGTTGGGATCGCGTTCAAAAAGCCTATGAAGTCCTGACAAATGATCGCATCACCACTGAGCTAACTGAACCAACGGATTTGTTGGAATCTGCCTACAAAGAAAAAGTTACTGACGAATTTTTGCCCCCAACTCGAATTGCACAAGGTGCGATCGCTTCTGGGGACGGTGTAATATGCTTTAATTTCCGTCCAGATCGCTCTCGTGAGATTACCCAAGCTATTGTTGCGAAAAACTTTGCAGGTTTTGAACGCGATTATATCGAGGATATCGCCTATGCCACATTTACGCAGTACGATAGCACTTTGCCTGTCCCTGTTGCCTTTTTACCCCAAAATCTCACTAATTTGCTGGGTCCAGTCGTGGCAAAGCATGGACTGAAGCAGTTACGCCTAGCCGAAACTGAGAAATACGCTCATGTCACCTATTTCTTTGATGGTGGTTTGGAAGAAGCTAGTGAAGGCGACGATCGAGTTTTAGTCAATAGTCCAAGGGTGTCTACCTACGATCAAGAACCTGCTATGTCTGCGGCTGAGGTGACACGCATCGCTTCAGAGGCGATCGCTAAACATATTTATTCGCTGATCGTAATTAACTACGCTAATCCAGATATGGTAGGGCACACTGGCAACTTTGAAGCCACAGTCAAAGCTCTAGAACAGGTTGATCTATGTTTAGGCAAATTATTATCTAGTATCGCCAATGCAGGAGGTACGGCTCTGATTACCGCCGATCATGGCAATGCTGAATATATGTGGGATGAGCATGGTAATCCTTGGACTGCCCACTCTAGCAATCCTGTGCCATTTATTTTGATAGAGGGTGAAGGATGTAAGATTTATGGTCATGGTGCTGATGTCAAGCTCAAGCCTTCAGGTGGTCGTCTAGCGGATATTGCGCCTACGATTTTAGAAATCCTAAAAGTCCCACAACCAGAAGAGATGACAGGTATTTCTTTGTTAGAAACAACAATTTATGAGCTACAGAGTGTCAAAACTCCAGTCAAAATTGGTAAATAAGAGTCTGAATCGCGGATTAAACAGATTTGTGGATAACGCGGATTTTTTAAAAAGAAAAGGTTGCGCAAGCGCAACCTTTTCTTTTTAGGTTATACCAATTCACAAAAGTGTGGCAACACTTCTGTGAATTAAAAAACTAACCCTGTAAGGGTTTTAAAAACACAAAATGGCTACGCCATTTTGTGTTTTGGTATTACAGAATATAGCTAGCGTTAGAGAAAACTTATCGCCATCTATAAATTCTGAAGGTTAACTTAAATGTCAAAACTGACCAGACGCGAGTTCATTGCGATTAGTAGCCTGACGGCTGGCTTTGCGATCGCTGTACAGCCAATTTCGGCAAAAACAATTACGACCGATCACAAGGGGATTATCGCAGGTGAAGTCAAAATTCCTGTCAAAGATGGCATAATTCCCGCCTATCGGGCTAGACCGACTTTTGGCAAAGATTTCCCTGTCATCTTAGTTGTCCAAGAGATTTTTGGAGTTCATGCTTATATTCAAGATGTTTGTCGTCGTTTAGCCAAATTAGGTTATCTAGCGATCGCCCCTGAAATGTTTTATCGACAGGGTGATGTGTCCAAACTGACGGATATTGCTGAGATTCGGAAAGTGGTTAGCAAAGTACCTGACGCGCAGGTAATGTCTGACCTTGATGCAACTGTGGCATGGGCGATGCAATCTGCGAAGGGAGATCCAAACAAACTGGGAATTACTGGTTTTTGTTGGGGTGGACGAATTACTTGGCTTTATGCTGCTCATAACCCTAAAGTCAAGGCTGGTGTCGCTTGGTATGGCAGACTTGTGGACGAATCAACTGCACTCACGCCCAAACATCCAGTTGACATCGCCACGAGTTTACAAGTACCGATTTTAGGACTCTATGGTGGCAAAGATACGGGTATTCCTTTAGATACGGTTGAGAAAATGCGCGATCGCCTCAAAGGTTGCAGTACCAAATCCGAAATAGTTGTTTATCCTGACGCACCTCACGCTTTTCACGCCGATTATCGACCTTCCTATAGACAGACCGAGGCAGATGATGGCTGGAAACGTTTACAGGCTTGGTTTAAGCACCATGGGGTTGCCTAAAGTATAAAAAAGAGCGCATAGCGCTCTTTTTTATATCTTACAAAATCAAGACAACGATTCTTGTGATTTTAATTTAAATGATATATATATTGCGATTGTTGTAAAAATTGTTCGTCTTCGCTGTTAAAATTGCTGACATTATAATAATCATAGATTTTCATGGGTAAAGCACTAGGGATTGACTTAGGAACAACCAACTCTGTTGGTGCATTTAGTGAAGTTGGGGTAGAGATTGTTACGGGGGCAGATAATACATCACCAGAAAGAAAGCTGACGCGATCAATTGTCACATCTATTGACAACCAAATTGAAGTTGGTGAGCCTGCTTACAACAATTTAGGGCATAGTCCAGAAAATACGATTAATTCGATCAAGCGATTAATTGGGCGTGGATTTTCCGAGCAGAAGGTGCAAGAGCATAAATCGAAATGTGCTTACAAGATTGCCGCACCGAGCGACGGGACTGATAATAGCATCGGGGTTTGGATGGGAGGCAAAGAATATTCGCCTGAAGATATTTCCGCAGAAATCCTTAAAAAAGTTGTGAGCAATGCTGTTGCGTATCGTCGAGATCGCCTTGGTAAACAGAATGAAGTAATTAATCAAGCCGTAATTACGATTCCTGCCTATTTCAATGACAAACAGAAAAATGCAACACGATCAGCTGCTTACAAAGCAGGATTGACACCTTTAGAATTGCTCCCTGAACCGACGGCGGCAGCTATTTCTTACGGCTTTAAGCCAGATAGCGATGATGTTAAAACTATCTTAGTTTATGACTTTGGTGGTGGCACGTTTGATGCTTCCTTGATTATGTCGGCAGGGACTCAGTTTATTGAGCAAGGAAAGGCGGGTGATCTTTGGCTAGGTGGCGATGATGTCGATTTGAAATTGACGCAGTTTGTGAAAGAGCAAATTGCAAAGCAGGAAGGAATCAAAGATATCGATCACTTGATTGACAAAATGCCTCACTACGAAAAATTACGGTTCATTGCCGATCTCAAGTTAGCTTGTGAAAAAGCTAAAGTGGAGTTGAGTAAATCTACAACTACAACAATTGCACCTTCTACTACACTCAGAGACGAGTTAGGGATTGGTATTCCTGTAGAAGTCGAGATTGCGCGATCGCAATTTGAGCAGATGATTCAGCCATTAGTGTCGCGAACGATTAAAATCTGTCATGAAGCTTTGCAATTATCGGAATATACGCCTGATCTAGTAGATGTGATTCTATTGGTGGGTGGCTCATCGCAAATTCCCTATGTGCAGTCTCAGGTTCGAGCCGCTTTTGGTGATGAGAAGGTGGTATTGCATCCAAGTCCTATGTATGCGATCGCTGAAGGTGCGGCAATAGTTGCGGCAGGATTAGTTGATAAGGTTGGGACTGTATCCCGCGATTACTGCATCAAATTAGTTAATGATCCACGACATCTCCTGATTCGTCGAGGTGACGTTCTACCCGTGACAAGTTCACATACTTTTAAACTAATTGATGAAGGACAGCGACTGATTCATTTTCAGTTTTTCAGTCCTGATGAAGTCAGTAATGATTTAGATGGTATTGGCAATGATGAAAGTATTGGTGATATGTGGCTTTCTTTAGATCGCGACTATCCGAAAGGAACTGAAATTCAAATCAATTTAGATTTAGATGGCAAAGAGAATTCTTTAAATGTCCATGCCCATTTACGCAGCGATCCTAGCGTAAGCGTATCCTGTCAATTTTCTCAAGGTAGATCTGACGAAAAGATGCTAAATGAAATAGAAGCAGTAATTCCAGAACTAAATGAAATTGGGCTGAGTAAGTTAGGGGTTGCCACAGCAACAGAGAAAATTGCTGCTGTTGTCAAATCTGCGAATCGTATTGTTGACAAAAATACAGGCGAAGTTCGTCCTGATATGCGTCAGGCTGCCAAGCAAGAACTTGAATCTCTGAAGGTAATGATGTCAAAGGAACGTTTAGACGCAGAGTTATACATCAATGAGATTGAACTATTACTCAAGATTTGTGGAGAGCTAATACCTACTGCTCAAATCCAAAGATTGAAGAACTTGTCGCGTGACTTACAAGAGGGAGTTGACAAAAACAATATTGCAGGAATGCAAGTTTCTATTGAGCGTGTTCAACAAGAAATTAAGAGTCTACCTGAGCGCGTTACTTTGATAGGTCTTTTGATGACAGGAGTTCGTAATGCGAATCAGGTCAATCCTGCGGAAGGTCGAATCATGACAGACAAACTGGATATGCTAATACATGCCGCAAAAAATGACAGAGGCATGGAATTTGCAAGAATTGCCCAAGAGCTATTGCCAATAGTAGAACGCTACGTTGATGCGGGAATGGCTGCCTCAATTAGTACAGGCTTGTCTCGCTAATCTCAAAATTAATCCTCAAATAATTTTTACCAATTTTTATCAATGACTGAATCTATCCGCATTGATTGTCCTGTTTGTGGTTATCAACTGATTCCTCAAAGTATTTGTCCAAACTGTGACAATGATGTTTCATTACAGCGATCGCTTTTAGAATTACCAATTTTACAAGCTGAAAATGATACGACTATTGAGAATATTCAAAATGTACCCAAGGAATCAAAACTTCCCAAAATTTGGCTGTTAGTATTGCTTGGTATAGCAATAGGTTTTGTGATCGGAGGTTGGACTGGTTACTCCATATTCCAATCAATCACATCATCTCGCATTTCTGAAAAAGTTGGACAGGCAACTCCACCCGTAATCATCTCTAGTCCAATCGTCACATCTTCGCCAAAAACATTATTGCCACAAACCTATACTGTGCAGACAGGTGATGCGTTAGAGACTCTAGCACTTCGTTTTTGTGAAAATGATTTAGCATGGCGTGATTTAGTAAATGCTAATCCATCTTTAGTTGGCAGACAAAATGAACTAGAGGTAGGTGAAAAGCTAAATATTCCAACAAATTGCAAAGGGAAATAATTACCTATGGTAATGAGGCTAATCAATTCATTGACAAGGATTTGCTGCGGTGTTGGTGTCATCGATATTCGCGATCGCGCCAATCAAACGAAGGATTTCCTTATCAAATCTGAGGAAAGAGCTAAAGCCAAGCGACTCAAAGAAGCAATTCAGCTTGCTAAGAGTGGAACACGCCTTTGGAGCCAAACTCCTAACTTTTGGGAGCAGTTATTTCGTAAATGGTTTCTTAGCGATCTTTTGCTCAAACTAGAAGAATCTTTAAAGAAATGGAGTGGGCAAATGCAAAATGCCCAACGCCTAACTCAAGAAGGTAATAATCTGCTTGCCTCAGTTTCTGGCAATCCTAAAGAATATGAAGACTTAGAGAAAGCACTTCATTGTTTACAAAAAGCTAAAAACTTACTATTCGATCCTAAAGTCAATGAACAAGTAAAATCCTACAGTTCTGAGCTACAACAGCGTAAAAACTGGTTAGAGCTTTTTGAAGATGCACAAGCAAATGCTTTAGCTAAATATTTTCAGAAAGCTTTGCCAATTTATGAAGAAGCTCAAAAATTTTACAGCACAGATGAGCTAAATGATCTGATTGCAGTTTGCAAGTCAGGTGTAATTACTGAAAAGCAATATTGCCAAGAATTAAAAAATGCAAAATCTTTCTGTCAGCAAGCTGATTTTCTAAGGGCTTTTAAAACGGCAAGAATGGCGATCACCTCTTTCCCTCGTGAAGATGGACAAAAGTTTTTACGCAGTCTTGAGCACATTCTCGAAGCTAAGACAATTTTCCAGAAAGGATTGCATCACGAACAATCTAGAGAACTGGATCTAGCTTTAGATTGCTATACCAAAGCTTATAAGCTAATGCCAGACCTATTAGAATGTCGCTTTCGACAAGTCATTGTTACTTGTAAACAGGAAAACTGGGAACAAGCATTGATTTTTCTAGATGGCTTGGATGGTGATCGCGCCAATTACTTACGTGGTTTTATAATTGCCAAGCAACAAAATTATGAGGGAACTGAGAGAGAATGGCAAAATATCCGATCTCCTGAATTAGATACTCAACGCTCAAAGTTGGAGATTATCAAGCAAAATGCTTATCTTTTGGACTTGCAGGTGATCGAGAAGTTTGTTGATCAGGGTGATATTGAGAAAGCAGCCGATATCAGTCACAAAGCACTAGAGCGTCATCCTCAAGCCGATATAATTCGCAAAAATTTAGATACGCATATTCTGCCTCGTTTAGACATAGAATCATGGAAGCAACCCAAAATTAACTGGAATGTTTTGTTAGAAAAAACGCGCTCTATCTGGTTAGAACGTCCAAATTTGCAAAGTTTACATAATTGGGCAGTAGCCGCTTATTATTGCGCCGTTAATACAGAACATCCAAATTTTGCCTTGCTCATGGAATTTAATGCAAGTTGGGGAACAGCGATCGCTAATCTAGCAGAAGATCCGTCATTACATAACTTGCCTTGGCTGGGTAATGTAACCCCAGACCGATCTCAACTTAAGCAAAAACTAGAAACCCTGTGGGATCGGGTATTAGATCAGATTAAAGAACATGATCTAAATACCTATATGCAAGTACGCGATTGGCAGCGACTTGATCGATACACATTAAATATCCTTAAAAGTCCCATTGAACAAGGTATCAGATTAGGCAAAACTTGGATTTTGCCTAGCAGTGTAAGCTTTCTAAACCAAAACGAGAAATCAAGAAAAAATTTCTTGAAATCCATGACTGATCTACAAGATCAACATAAACTTTTGCCGACAAATTCTCAACTACCTCTTTTATATTGTCCTGTGGGACTAGCGATCGCTGCCTGTCTTGATGGTGATGTTGAAGGGAGCATCTCAGTTAGGCGCTGGGTATAAATGCTTATAAGAGTAGGGATGAGATAATAGAACAAAATCCCCCCTGAAGCCAATGACACCCGAAGACCAACAAAAGTTAGAAGAATAC
>Ga0102688_1683438_pt1 | contig 10903 bp, 1 predicted proteins | sample NOAtaT_4_FD_102011 | JGI IMG/M metagenome (GOLD analysis project Ga0102688, IMG submission 102011) | Freshwater lake microbial communities from Lake Erie, under a cyanobacterial bloom - NOAA_Erie_Diel7S_1600h metaT (Metagenome... | ecosystem: Environmental > Aquatic > Freshwater > Lake ... | reverse complement strand
ATTTTCCATGTAAAATAAATAAATAAGAAGGGGAAAATAAAAGAAAAAGATAAAAAAAAAGAAATTATAAAAGTTTACAAGTTGAGTAAATCTTCGTCCTTCTTGCCTGTGTCTCTGGCACGGGGATTGAAATCGTTATCTACTGTGGTGGATGATGTCTTGGGTGTTTGGGTGGGATGGGATTCTTCGTCGTCAGACAAATCAAAAATGCCTCCCTTTGATTTGGATGAGGATGTTGGCTTCTCTTTCTCCTCTTCATCGGAAAGATCGCCGCTATCCCTAAAACTGGATGAAGCTTGCAATTCCATACCATCCTCCAACTCTTCTAAGCCCAATGGGAAGTAACTAATCTTCTTCTTCCAGTTGTATTTCTTGTATTGAGCCCAAGCTAACCAAGCGACACCGCCGAAGCAAGCAAAGACAGCCAAAAGGATACCCGAGATGGTGAGGAACTTGACGAAACCAGAGGAGGATCCGCCATTATCATCGCGGGTCTTACAATCGGCACCAGAGTAACCAGGGGTGCACTTACTGCAGTCAGCGCTACCCTTCCAATTGGAATCGCACTTGCAGGTCTTCGAGGTGGTATCACACTCGCCGTGCACGCAGTGGGGAGTACACTCATCCACAACCTTACAGAGAGGATAGTTGATGAACCCTGGAGCACAAGTCTCACAGTGGTCACCAGCGTAGTTGGATTTGCAGTGACAGAAGGGTCTACCGCTGATGGGTTTGCATTGGCCGAGAGGATCGCATACTGCGGCACCAGGATTGCTGCAACCGCAGATGGAAGCATTCTTGCACGCTCCGCTGATATCCTCAACACATACACTTCCGAGAGCCACATAGTTGAATGCGCACTGGTCGCAATGACTACCAACATAACCTGTCTCACAAGCGCATTGAGAAGAAGCATCATTCCATGCACCATGGCCAGAGCAGCCATTTTCTAGTGTAGAGAAGGTTCTGGGGGAATTGTAGATGAAGGCTTCGCCTTTAGAATTGAACAACATGTTATCGATCATGCGGAGTGGATAGTTCTTTCCCTCCTCCAAAGTGGTAGGAGCGGCTCTGGATCTGGCAGCTGCCTTAGGATGGAAGGGTGCCTTAGGGAAAGTCAAAGCCCAGATAGTGTTGTCTGAAGTCTTGAGTTCAACACGAGAGGGAGAAAGATCTCCAAGCTTGAAGGCTTCCATGATGATATGCGCATTGGCTTCGTTAATGGGGGCTGAGCCATTGAAGGTGAATGGTGCTTCTGACAAAGTTATGCGGATAACCAAATCATAGAAGGAGTTAAATCCATCTCCACCTTCGGGCAGAACGAAGGAAACGAAGGGGATGGAGATAGGGACGAGCTGAAGCTCCCATATGTAAGGGAAGCAATTGCCAACTCTGGGCTTGAAGGGTTCGTGATCCACATTAGGATGGGCGAGAGTGATGGTGTAGTTATCGGGGGTCAGAGTTCCAACAATGCGTTGCACAAGGTTGGTCTTATCCCTGCCCGTTACCATGGAGAAGGTGCTTCGTCCTAATGTCATTGGACCAAAGAAGCGCGTTGCCCTTGAGATAGTGATGTACAGGAAGTTGGAAAGAGAATCAAACGACGCGCTAACTGCGACTGCTGCGGGCTTGCCTTTGACTTGGAAGGCAACCTTTGTCTGGAATGCAGATGAAGAGGGATCCAGCATCTGGTAATCCATCACTGCCTGCAGGCGTTGAACTCCCACGCCCCTTTGATCGAAGGTTACAGTGCTATCAGGCAACTTGGCTTGATGGCCAGAAGGGCAGCGAAGCTCCTTGGTAATCTCATCAATAGGCTTGAGCTGAAGATCGAAGGCAAAGTAGAAGCATGTGCCAGTGGGGTCAATGTTCACATCCTTCAACAACTGAATTTCAACAGTTGCGCCACCGCTGGGTGGCTGAAGGGAGAAGCTTTCCAAGCGTTGTCCATAGGTAATATTTGCATGAACAGGCGTTACTAAGACAGTTTGTCCGGTGCCACTGAGGGGTTTCATGCTGACCCTGAAGCTGACAACAGCCCTCGAACCAGTGGGTTGGTTGAAAAGCAAAGTCAGTACACTCGCCTTTTGGACGGTGAAGATCATAGTGTTGGTGGTGCGCTTGAGAAGGAGGAACTTATTGCCAGATATATGGACAGCACCACCCATGATGGGACCGCCAAAAGGAACACTGCCGCCATCGTGGGTATTCAGATTATAAGGCAAGAGATCGTAGTCAATGCAGTCCAAGTGCTCGTGATCATTCTTGGCTTCCTGGAGGAACAATCCCATAGAATAGGGCATACAGAAGTGCTTGCCGCTCCACAATGAGCTCTTAGGAGGTTGAATAGCCACACGAAGGGTGTAGTTACCAGCAGGTACAAGTTGATTGATAACATTCAAGTTTCTGGAGGGAACACCTTTAACACCATCATAGGGGAAGAGAGTGCTGTCGACACCGTGTCCTACAAGGATAGCGTACATGTCATCGAAGAGGAAGTTGAAGCCGAGTTTAACATAGATAAGGGTATCTTTTTTCAGGAGAAGTCCGACATCGCCCAAATCGTATTTATCCCCCTCGATATCAGTGGCATCGATGGTGAAGGTGCCGCGGCGAGAGAAGAACGGATTTTCATCGCCAATGATAACGGCAGACATGTTCTTGCTCAAAGGTGTGCAGTCGTGGATGTTGGTGAATACGTTAAGGGCATCCGCAACCATCTTGGTGGGTTTGATCGCCAATTCGAGAGGAACAGCGAATATTTCGCCTGTGAACTCGTCACTGGGAACAGTGCTGCGGTATTGGAAGACCAACTGGTAGACGCCAACCTCCAAGGCCTTGTAGATATGTTTGCCTATGGCTAGGGATGTCTTCTCGTCCTTGCGTTTCAAGGTAACGGACACCGATGATGTCTTATCATCCGAAACAACGGAGAGACGGAGGGACGAAGCTTGGTCCACGGAGAAATCAACTTCGTGGGTCTCAAAGCTGCCAGGGATAAACATGCTGTACTTGCCTTGCATGTGGAGAACACCCTTGCTGTATCCCAAGTAAGAAAGTCCGTTCAAAGATATAGGCATCTTGGGCATAGTAATGTCCAACAAGTGATCGGATCCTCCCTTCTCCACTATGATACGGAAAGTGAAGTATGCGCACATGCGAAGGCCAGTGTCATCTTCAGAAGGAGGCTCATAGATGGTGAGGGTGTACTTGGCGGGTATGAGATTAGTCAGCTCTAGATAGTTCCTGTTGTATTCGTTGGTGCCGTAGACTGTTTCTCCCGAAATAGTGTTCACCAACTTCAGCACAAGGTCGCCCAATGCAAAGTCATAGCTTACATCAGCATAGAGATCAGTGATGTCGTCCAAGTTGAGGTCATAAGTCTTGGAGCGAGGAGCACTTGCCGATTGTTGGAAATAGAGTTTCTCGCTGACACCTGTACGAATAGGATCGGTGCTGTCGTAGTAGTAAGGCTTGGTGGGCATGTTGGCAGGGAAAGCTGGTGGCCAATGTTCCGATCCATTGTTGGGGCATGGAGCAGGCTTGGGAAGATTGGCAGTTTGAATAATCGCGAAGCCCATACTGAAGAGAGCACAATCGGGGATATTGTTCAAGTTCCACTTGTAGAACAACAATTCAACTTGATAGGCTTCATCCCTATCGAGAATAGCCGCCATAACCTCTTCGTCGTAGAAACCGTTCTTGCCAGAGGCTTTGAGGATATCGTATTTGTCGGTAGTGGTGTTCTTTTGCCAGAGCTTGAGATCAATATCGATTACGTGAGGCTCAGTGTACATGCGGAAGAGGGATTTGTCTTCAACTTCGAGGTAGATCTTATGGGTAGGGAAACGGCCCTCAGGAACAAAGAAGGAAGACTGTTGGTAGTTGATGTTATTTTCACTGTGCAAGAATCGGAGGGAAGAGAAAGTTGTTGGCAACTCCTCGCCTTCACAGAAATCGGCATCGAGAGCCTTCAATTTGAGTCCAAAGTTGAAAGAACCACAAGAGGCAAGAGGAGAGTTGGTGGAAACCCTGCCGGGCCTGGTGAGTTTCAACGTATATGTTCCAGGAGTAAGGAACCAGTCCAACTTGTTGAGGTTGTATTCGTGTACGCCATAGCGGTGATTGGCCTGCTGGTTAGCTCTTCCCTTGTGAACAGTGCTGGGCTCAGAGTTGGGTTTCACTATCCTTGTAGCAGTGGTGGGTGTATCTTCGGCTTCGATGTGCATCTCAGGCCTTACATCTGCGGTGAGGAAATCGCTGGCAACCTCCACAATCAACCACATGAGTTCGGTCACTTCAATGGGATAGGAGGCGATATCGCCTGTCTTGTAGGTCACAAAGTGAATGAAACCGTCAGTGTCGCTCATGTTGAACTGGTAAGGTTCAGATCCCAAGGTAGAGGGAAGAGAAGGCAAAACATCCGATCCACCCTGGCTGCAGTACTCAGGAGGAGACACTTGGACTGTGGGGATGATGTAAAGTTCCATGTTGATTTGCGGGCATTCATCTCCAAGGAGTTGATCGAAGACCAAGATCTCGAAGACGTAGGTACCAGGAGGCAAACGAGCGGTCACAAGGCCCTCACCAGAATGGTCAAGCAACACAGGCTCGGCGGTGAAATTGAAAAGGAAGATATCGAAGCTAAGGACCAACTCAGCAGTTACCGCGATCTTGAAGAATGATTCAGTGGTAAGGGTAAAGTTGACAGGCTGGAAGCTGTTCTCGAGCAAGAAATCATCCTGGAAATGCAACACGCCGTTGTAGTCAAGGTAGTTTGGCTCGTTCAAAGAGCGAGGGAAACGGGCACCTTGGCAGTAGAAGGTATCGCTCCAAGAAAACATGAAGTTGATGTTAAGTTGGAAGTCGAAGAGGGTGCAATTGGTGAAGGGTTGCCTGGGTTGGAAAAGCCACAGAGTATAAGTACCAGCAGCAACGATCGTATCCAACACGTTCCTGTTGTAGCCATTGATGCCAGTAGTGCACGTGGAGTTGCTAGCCCTAGTGAGGCAATGGTCACGTGAGTTGCCCCGTTCAAGAAGCAACACAACACCATCCTCTAGGAAGGAAGAACCAACCTCCGCATTCAACACCATTACCTGACCCTCTGGGGGAATCGGCAGGGTGAAGGTGATGTTCCAAAAGAAGTTGCCTTGAGGCGCAGTACCGAAGTGGTCGATGACCCAACCGCCGGGTATATCTAGGCCGTTGGTGGCAAAGAGGGTTGCGGGGCCAAAGGAATAATCCACGCCAGACTCGACGTGAATGGTTTGTCCCTGCAGGGGTAAGTGTCCGTTTGCTGAGTTGAGAGCTGCCACACAAGCGTCGTGGTTGGCAGCAACTCTGTTTTCAGCTCTGTCGATGGGAGAAATCACAATATGCAAGTTGAGAGTCTCGCAGTCAGGAACGGTGGAGGTGAACACATAGTATCTGAACTTGAGGAGATAGACATCATCCCCCGTGGTCTTAGCGAGCACTGTGAACATGCTCTCTTCAGTATTCATGCGGAAGCCTCCATCAGTGATCAAGGTATCCTTGGTTCCGCTTCTCTTGTAGAGAGCTACGTCTACGTCAACCCAGTGAGGAGCCAAAAGCAATCTAAAAGCGCTAGCTTGCTTCACTGTGAAGGTGGTAACATGCTCCTTCTTCAACGGATCGATGAAGTAGTTGCCCAAAAGTCTGGTCTCACCATCGAATCCGAGGTAAGCCATACCGTCGAGAGAGACGGGAAGTAAATCCGCCTTGCAGCGGGTGTTCTCATCGAAAGGATCAGGAATAGCCACACAGTTGGGATATCCCTGGTAACCATCCGCGCAGACAGAACAGAAGGCATCACCCACTGTGGCGTAGCCAGTTCTGCATTGGCATTCGGGATAGCCATTGGGGTTAGAGCAGGTGCCATGGCCGTTACAAGTGTTTGGAGCACAGGGAACGTCGGGTACGCACTGGTAGGCAACTCCGTGGTATCCCTCGATACACGAGAGACAGTCATCTCCTGTGTAGGGCGAATCGCAAATGCAAATGGTTTCGCCAGAAGAAGCGTTCACGTGACCATGACCATTACAAGTGTCGCTCAACACTTGGTAGAGGTGTCCCTTTTGTACTGCGTTCGCGAAGTGCAATCCCCCAGTAGTTGTGAAATTGCTGAGATCGAATTGAAGCTCATAAGTCTTTCCCATCGCAAGTCCGCTAGCATACCAGCGAAGAATCAGAACGGTGTTGTCTCTAGAATAGGCCAGGGTATTGGGCGTGATACGAGCAACCGCAGGGGGTCTATCTGCGGTTTCAGTCTTGAGGTAAATCCAATGATTGGTGGCAGTCAACACAGGAAGTTGATCAGCAGGGGGGTAAGTAACAGGGTCACTGAACGTGACGTGGATAACTAAGTCCTCGCCAGGGTTGTGCATGGTTTCAGACTGAGGGGTAACCAAAAGCACTCGCGGGGTCCTTTCGCTGAAGGAGCTGACGGAGAAACCGTACTTGTGGCAGGAGGAACCATTCAAGTGGAGATCTGTCTTCATGAGATCCTCATTGATATCCAAGAAATAAACTCCGGGAGCGAGTGGTGCAACGAGAGAGTTGTGCATAGTGAAATCTTCGCCAGGTTCCCCAGCCCTCATTTGACCACGCTGGAGTAGTTGCTCTTGGTTGTCCGACAAGGAAAGATGGAAATCGTTTGCAAGGAAATCGAAGGCGATATCCACGAAGAACAAAGTGGTGTCCTCAACGTGCAAAGTAATGCGATAGCGGAATTTCTTGTTTACCATGCTGTGCTCGACCTGGCTCTTAGTAAAGACATAGATACCATCGCTGTCGAGTTGGTTTTCGGAGGACAACGTCAAGCTCTTCGAAAGAGATAGTGGGAGCATCGCCGGGCATGCAAGCTCGCCATAAACTTTAGCCACGGGCTTCATTTCCAACATAAAGACGAAGTAGTTGCAAGGCTTGGAGGTATCAATAGAGAAGTAGGAAACATCCAACAAGTAAGGCGCGGATTGTTTCTTCAGCAAAAAGAGACTCGATTCCTTCTCATCGAAAGCGTTAGAGTAGTTGGTGAGACTGTTGAAGGTGCGGTTGACATCCCTGTAGATGTAAAAGTCGATATCGTTCTTAGGAGCAGCAACCGAGTAAATTCTGAAGAAGCTGTCTTGAGGGACCTTGAACTGGATGAAGTTATGGGCACCAGGTTGGCGAGGCATAATGAACTTGTCGCCAAAGATCTTGATAGAACCATCATTCTTCTGAGGGCCACCATAACCCGAACTGCCACCTTCAAGGGTGAAGAGATCGCTGGGAAGCGATTCGGTTTCATCGCAGTAATCCACAGGAGCACCGGTTGTCTGAAGGAAGTAGCTAAGCTCGAAAGGAGCACAAGAGAAGGTAGTGATATCGCTCGAATCCCAGACGGTTGGGTCACGGATGATAAGAGTATAGTTACCCGGCAGAATGACCTCATTAAGGAAGGCATGGTTTACGCCAATCTGTCCATGGTAGGCTTTATTTACGGTCGAACCATCGTTGATTGGGACTTTGCCCTGAAGTTCCAATGACATACCGCTTGATACGAACTCATAGCGAAGACCAACGCTGAAAGGGCTAACTTGAGTAGTGGTGAAGTTCATCGTGTGATTGAAACCATTTCTATGCCTAAAACGGAAGGTCTGGGAGAATGGGAGTGCCGCTTGTACGTAAGTAGGAGGCAGGCTCTCCTGGCATGGATTAGCAGTCAACGCAGGGATACTTTCAAGGCGTTGAATAGGGGTGATGCCAATCTCAAGCTGGAATGTTTGGCAGTCCAAAGGATTAGGAAGAGGCATATGATTCATTCCAAAGTAAAGGAACTTGACTGTGTAGTTGCCAGGGGCCAACTTCTTCAGAATGGATTCTTCACCATAGCCAACCCTAGAAAGGATTGCAGCGCCATGAGTTTCCGCTGTTCCTGGGTACAAAATGACATCGATATCAAGCAAATCGTTGTGTGCAACGAAAATGCGGAATACTGAGGGAACCGACAATGTGAAATCCACATATTCGCTCTTGGCCTTAACATTTGCGAGGGCGCGTCTTTGGAAGTGAGCTGTCTGATTAGAGAAGACAGAAATGCCAGATAATGTGCTGAGAGTAGTAGGAAGGGGATAATCGGGGCAGCCAGAATATGCAACATTGCTCTGCGCCACAGAGGCATCACCACGTGTAGGGGCAAAGGCAAGGGAAAGACTGAAAGGCACACAGCGAGTAGTCACTGAGGATCCAGTAGTTCCAAGAGGTTCATAGATTTCCAACAAGTAAGTGCCAGGAGGCAACTGGGTCAATGGGAGTTCATTACGGTTGTACGCCAATTCCCCAAGTGCAAACTCGGTTTCCTTTTCATCTCCCACAGCTGGGAGCAAAATACGGGCATTGATGTTGCTCCACAAGAAATCGTAGGTAACAGTGGCGCGCACATAATAAGACTCGGAAATAGTGAAGGTCCATTTCTTTGAAAAGGCTTGATCTTCACCCCTAAAGTTATAGGATCCTGTTACCATGAACATATCCTTTCCAGATGGTGGGGAAGGAGGCGAGGGGATGAAATTGTCTGCCGGCAAATTGGCTGTAGTGCATCTTGGAGGAACTGGAACAGGTGACAAGGCAACCTCGACGTCATACAACGAACAACGATAAGGATCCATATCCATGTTGAAATACTGGATGAGCAAAGTGTAGGTTACCCCAGGATCAAGGATGATAACAAATTCCTCCTCTTCGTTGGCACCGGAAGTGGCAGAAGCAAGGGTGTGTACTCCTTGAAGAATATGGAAATCGATGTCGATTTCATGTGGTTCACTGTACAACCTCATTTGAGAACGAGAATCAACAGTAATCGGGATGGATTGACTGACAAGCACACCACTGCCACGAGGGGGTATGAGATATTGGCCAGTCAAATGAAATTCGGTCGGTCTAATGTAAAAAGCCGTTGTCAACGCCTCAACAATAGACAGGTCGTCCCAGCAGTTCGAATCGCTTACGTCAACAATCTTCCAGTTCAACTGAACAGTGTAAGCTACACACGTAGGAATGTTAGGAAGAGGCTGTGCATTTCCTTGCAGTCCGCTGGTAGTCAACGTCAAAACGTAACTTCCAGCCAATAATTCAGTGTTCAACATAATGACGTTACGTCTGTGCTCTCCAAGGATCGTTTGTCCGCTTTGATTCAATTTCTTGATAGAAACTTCCAGATCACCCAACAAGAAATCTCTACCAACTACAAGCCTCAATTGAGAATATTGGGTTGTGCTGAACTCTTGGGTGAAAATTGTCTGCCTGGGAAGATGTAAGTCAACTGTTTTACGGTAACGTGTCAAAGGTACGGTAAAGGAATTGGCACCACTATTCCAGCCACTTAGATCAGGTTTCTCTTTCACATTTGCGTCCCCTGAGCAAAGAGAAGAAGGCACATAACGGATGGGAGCGATAGCAATATCCAGAGTGAAAGTTTCACAGAAGATCACAGAGTAACTGCCAAAGTAACGGAGGTTCAGAGTATAGTTACCAGCGTCCAACTCAGTAAATATAGTTTCTCTCCTATTAAACTGAAGGCTGCTTGCTAGAACTGTATTGGAGCTGTTCTTCAACCTAAGATCAATATCTACGCGGTGCTCTTCCGTGAAAACCCTGAATACACTTTTTTCTTTCAAAGTGAATGCAATGTCATGGTTAACATTTGCGAGATCTACAAAGACATCTTCTTTGAAGTGAAGGTAGCCCCTATCACCAAGAAGGTCCGGAGTATTAAGTGTGGTGGGAATAAATGGCGCATCACATGAGAGAATATTTTCAGGGGGCTTAATGGGTTCAATGTTCAAGGAGAAGGTGAAAGGCACGCAGCTGGAGAGTGTTCTATCGCTTTCACCATAGATATCATACAACCACAGAGTGTGAACAACATCGCTTTCAAGGACCCAACGAAGAACAACTTCGTTCAGGCGACCACGCACACCCAACTGGCAAGAAGGAAGATCACCGGTGGGGTTCCAGATGCTTGCGCAATCGAGTGCTGTCTCTACAGAGGTTCCATTGAGATCAAGCATGACTCCCAAAGATCCGCCAACTAAAAAGTCACTACCAAGGGTGGCTTCGAGTCTCCAAAGTCCGCTGGTTCCCTTCACATTTGGCAAAGTAAAATCGTATCCTTTAAGGAATCGAACGTATTTGTGTTTGGGCGAATTGCCGACAGGCGAAGTGGTATTGGAACTCCAAATGCGTGAATCTTTGAAGGAATAACCCGTATCTTCAGACACTTTGATGGTAAATGGAGGTAACAACTCGCCCCCTTGAGGACAAGTGAACAGACTCGACCTGGCCAGAACACGAGCCGTCGGCACAATTGACGCTTCCATTATGAGGGTTTCACATTCAGGCACTTGCCCATCGTCTGAATCGGGGCGGAACAATGAGGCGCTCAAAAAGTTGAAACGCACACGATAGGTGCCCGCAGGGAGCGTGCGTTGTATGACTTCTTCAGTAAAAAAGTCCAAACTTGAGTGAGCTAGCCACGAGGGGGAGTTTTGATCGTAAAGATACAAGTCAATGTCCCAGTCATTGTGAGGAGCAACGTAGATTCGAAATGCGCTTTCCTCGGTAAGGGTGAAATTCATGTCGTGGTCTCCTTCGGTAAAATTGACATAGAATTCGTTGTGTATGTGAAATTCTTTCTCCACACCAAGGTAGGAGTAGGAGTCAAGTGTGTCTGGGAGTGAATCCGAGCGATCATTGAAGGTGCAAATGTGTCTTGAGGCGCTGGCGTAGACCACGGCAAGCAGTAAGAGAACGCATGCGTGGAACTTCATTTTTTTTGGTGGAGGTGGTTGGCCTTTACGATGGTCACAGGTCCAGGCCTACGCAACACAACAGCCTTTTC
>Ga0102688_1048030_pt1 | contig 11121 bp, 5 predicted proteins | sample NOAtaT_4_FD_102011 | JGI IMG/M metagenome (GOLD analysis project Ga0102688, IMG submission 102011) | Freshwater lake microbial communities from Lake Erie, under a cyanobacterial bloom - NOAA_Erie_Diel7S_1600h metaT (Metagenome... | ecosystem: Environmental > Aquatic > Freshwater > Lake ... | reverse complement strand
CACAAGGTTATCATAATCTTCCTTAAGCCCAACAATCAATTTATTATAATGTGGCAAACCAGTACCTGTAGGAATTAAATGACCTACAATTACATTTTCTTTTAGTCCTTGCAAACGATCTCGCTTACCTCTTATTGCAGCTTCGCTCAGTACCCTCGTAGTATCTTGGAATGAAGCAGCTGATATAAAGCTTTTCGTATCTAAGGAAGCTTGTGTAATACCTTGCAATTTAAGTCGCGCAATAGCTGGCTGAGTATCTCTAGCCTGTACAAGTGCCAAATGTTGCTTTTGTAAGTTAGCATTTTCTTCCTCTAGCATTCTGGCAGTAATAATCTGGCCAACTCTAAATAGCTTGGAATCACCTATATCAGTGATCACTTTTTTATCTAACAGTTTGTCGTTTTCCTCTCTAAATACAAACTTACTAACCGTCTGCCCAGGCAAGAATGTAGTATCTCCTGACTCAACAACTTCTAATTTGCTGAGCATCTGTCTGATAATAACTTCTATATGTTTATCATTAATTTTAACACCTTGTAGACGATACACAGCTTGTAATTCTTTGGCAATATACGCTTGTACTGCTACAGGTCCTTTAATATTTAAGATGCTACTAGGCGAAATATTACCATCAGAAATAGGATAGCCTGCTTTGATATAGTCGTTGTCCTGTACAAGTATGTGTTTTGAAAGTGGTACTAAATATTTTCTCTTTATACCATCTTTGGATTCAACAAAAATCTCACGACTACCCCTTTTTATAGGTCCATAGGTAACAAATCCATCTATTTCACTTACAACGGAAGGGTTAGATGGGTCTCTCGCTTCAAAAAGCTCTGTCACCCTTGGTAATCCTCCTGTAATGTCTTTAGACAAGCTAACTACCCTGGGTATTTTTACAAGTGCGTGCCCTGCTTTGATTTTGCTGCCATCTTCTACGATTAATCGTGCTTTTACAGGTATATTATAGTTAATAGAATCTCCAGCAGCACCTTTGACAGTTATACTAGGATTTTTAGTTTTATCCTTGGATTCAATAATTACTTTTTCTTTATACCCTGTTTGTTCATCATATTCTTCTTTGTAGGTAACGCCTTCTTCGATCGAATGAAACTCTATTTCTCCATCTAGACTTGTTAAAATAACAGCATTATAAGGATCCCAATAGCATATTTCTTGGCCTTTCTCTACTAGTTCACCCTCTTTCACACGTAAGAAAGCACTATAAGGCACGTGCTTATGCATGAGGATTCTATTATCCTGAGGATCTAACAACCTAACTTCACAAGATCTGCTAATGATTACGTCTATTTTCTCTCCTTGGGAATTGGTCGTTTTAATCGTATTAAAATCTTCAAAGGTTAGAATTCCTTTATCTGTAGCTTGTATATTAGACTCAACGGCTACGCTAGCTGCAGCACCTCCCACGTGGAAAGTCCTTAATGTAAGCTGTGTACCAGGCTCACCAATAGATTGGGCTGCTATAACTCCGACAGCTTCTCCTATTTGTACCAGTTTCCCAGTAGATAAATTCCTACCGTAGCATTTTGTACAGATACCTCTTCTGGTCTCACAGGTTAGCACTGATCTTACTTCCACGCTATCAATACCTATTGTTTCTACTGTTGTAGCTATTTCTTCTGTAAACTCCTCTCCTGCACCAATCAATAAATTATTCGTATTGGGGTAGTAAATATCATTGAGTGCCACCCTACCTAATATTCGTTCAGAAATAGACTCTGCTACCTCGTCTTTGTTGATGGAAGTAGTAATCGTAACACCACGCAAGGTGCCACAATCTTCCTCAGTAGTAATCACATCTTGGGCTACATCTACTAACCTTCTCGTCAAATAACCAGCATCTGCCGTTTTAAGCGCTGTATCAGCAAGCCCCTTCCTAGCTCCGTGTGTAGAAATAAAATACTCTAGTACATCCAACCCTTCTTTAAAGTTAGAAAGAATTGGGTTTTCAATGATTTCTCCTACAGATCCTTGTAGTTGTTTCTGTGGTTTACCCATCAGACCACGCATACCACCTAGCTGGCGGACCTGCTCTCGAGATCCCCTAGCTCCTGAGTTCATCATCATAAAGATGGAGTTGAACCCTTGCTTATCCTCCTCAAGCTCTTGCATTAAGAATACAGTAACCTGTGTATTGACACGCGTCCATATATCGATAATCTGGTTATATCGTTCATTATCGGTGATAAGACCCATCAAATAGTTTTCTTGTACAGCACTTACATCTGCTTGGGCCTGCTCAATCAATTCAAACTTAATTTGAGGAACTTTAATATCATCTAAAGCAAAACTTACCCCACTCTTATACGCATGGTAAAACCCTAACGCTTTTACATCATCCAAAAATTGTGTAGCTCGTGAAGTACCCACTAGCCTATACATCTGACTAGTAATGTTTTGTAATTTTTTGCTCGTTAGAAGTTCATTGATAAAGCCTAATTCCTCTGGAACGTATTGGTTGAAAACTACCCTACCAGCTATTGTTTCAATGATGTGATGGACGGTTTGACCATTTTTATCTCTCTCTTGGATCCTAACTTTAATCGATGCATGAATAGATACTTCACCATTTTGAATACCAATGATTACTTCCTCTGGAGAATAAAAAATCATTCCTTCGCCTTTCACAGGAGATTCCGGGGTACTTTTATTGCCTTTTGTAAGGTAGTACAGCCCTAATATCATGTCTTTGGTAGGCACGGCAAGGGGTGTTCCATTGGCAGAGTTTAGAATATTATGAGAAGCCAACATAATCATTGATGCTTCTGCAATAGCTTCATGACTCAAAGGGACATGCACTGCCATTTGGTCTCCATCGAAGTCCGCATTAAATGCAGCACAAACCAAAGGATGGAGCTGTATTGCTTTACCTTCAATGAGTTTAGGTTGGAAAGCTTGGATACTGAGTCTGTGTAGTGTTGGAGCACGGTTAAGTAACACAGGGTGTCCTTTTAAAACATTTTCTAAGATGTCCCACACAACCGGAGTCTTCTTTTCAACCAGCTTTTTTGCTGATTTTACCGTTTTAACAATACCTCTTTCAATAAGTCGCCTAATAATAAATGGTTTGAATAACTCAGCGGCCATATCTTTAGGCAACCCACATTCATGTAACTTTAGTTCAGGGCCTACTACAATTACCGATCTACCAGAATAGTCAACCCGCTTTCCTAACAAGTTTTGACGGAAACGACCTTGTTTACCTTTTAGTATATCACTGAAAGATTTTAATACCCTGGCTCCTTCAGCAACAACCGTATTGATTTTTCTAGAATTGTCAAATAGCGAGTCTACAGCTTCCTGAAGCATCCTTTTTTCATTTCTTAAGATCACTTCAGGAGCCTTAATATCGATAAGCCGTTTCAACCGATTATTTCGGATAATAACCCTTCTATACAGATCATTCAAATCTGAGGTGGCAAACTTACCCCCATCAAGCGGCACGAGCGGACGAAGATCTGGAGGAATGACAGGTATAATACGCATGACCATCCACTCAGGCTTGTTAGCTATCCGCGTTTTGGCATCTCTAAAAGCTTCCACTACTTTTAAACGTTTTAGCGCCTCTACCCTTCGCTGCTGAGAAGTGTCAGTATGCGCTTGTTCACGTAGTTCGACCGATAACGTATCTAGGTCTGTGCGCGATAGGATAAATTCCAACGCTTCAGCACCCATCTTGGCAATAAATTTATTAGGATCATTATCATCCAACAATTGATTTTCACGAGGGAGTGTGTCTATGATGTTCAGGTATTCTTCCTCTGTCAGAAAGTCCATGTAGCTAAGTCCTTCTTCCGCTTTAATTCCGACCTGCACGACTACATATCTTTCATAATAAATAACTTGATCCAGCTTTTTGGTAGAAAGCCCAAGCAAATTACCAATCTTACTTGGCAACGACCTAAAATACCACGTATGAGCTACAGGTATCACTAGCTCAATATGACCTGTTCGTTCTCTTCTGACTTTCTTCTCGGTTACTTCTACACCACATCGATCACATATGATGCCTTTGTATCTAATTCGTTTGTACTTTCCGCAGTGACATTCCCAATCTTTTACAGGCCCAAATATCCTTTCACAAAATAATCCCTTCATCTCAGGCTTATAGGTTCGATAGTTAATCGTCTCTGGTTGAGTAACTTCTCCACGAGATCTTTCTAGAATTGATTCAGGGGAAGCAAGACTGATAATGATCTCGGAAAAATCTGATTTAATTCTTGTGTCTTTTCTGGCTAACATATGTATTTATCTAGCAGTCTATCAGTTAATAATTAACAGGTATAGATTTAACTTATTTGAGCGTAATTTCCAACCCTAATCCTCTCAGCTCGTGAATCAAAACATTAAATGATTCTGGAATACCTGGTCTAGGGAAGCTTGCTCCTTTTACAATAGCTTCATAAGCTCTTGAGCGACCGACTACGTCATCTGATTTGATCGTCAGCATTTCTTGCAAGATATGAGCCGCACCAAATGCTTCTAATGCCCATACCTCCATTTCTCCAAAACGCTGTCCTCCAAATTGAGATCTACCTCCTAATGGCTGTTGGGTAATCAACGAGTAAGGCCCAATAGAGCGAGCGTGCATCTTATCATCTACTAAGTGGTCTAGTTTCAGCATATAGATAACTCCTACTGTTATGGGTTGGTGGAACTTTTCTCCAGTAAGACCATCATACAATTCAGCCTTTCCAAATGCAGGTAATCCTGCTTCTTCTAGCTCTTTGCTTACATCGTCTATCGTAGCTCCATCAAAAATGGGGGTAGCATATTTTTTACCTAACTTCGCGCCTGCCCAACCTAACAAGGTTTCATATATCTGTCCCAAGTTCATACGTGAAGGCAATCCTAACGGGCTCAATACAATATCCACTGGGCTTCCATCTGCTAAGAAAGGCATATCTTCTTCTCTTACTACTTTGGCAACGATACCTTTGTTACCATGTCTACCTGCCATTTTATCTCCTGCTTGTAGTTTGCGTTTATTAGCTACATAGACTTTGGCTAATTTCAAGATACCTGTAGGTAACTCATCTCCTATTTCTAAAGCAAATCTTTCTCTTCTAAATTCACCGATAAGCCCATTTCTCTTTGTATTATAATTGCCAACGAGGGTTTTAATAAGTGCATTTTTTCGCTTATTATCTGTCCAGTTATCTAGGATTACTTCGCCTATCAAGTTGGTCTCTTCTGGAATGTTATAGTAGCTTTCGTCTCGGTACAAATTTTTGCTAGGAAACAAGTTTTTCTCAATCAATTCAGCTGTAAAAGTTTTACCTGGAGCAATTAATTCATCTCCAAATTGATGGTAAACACCTTTTGACTTTTCAGCTTCTAATAATTTTTTGAGCTTTCCTATCATAATTGCACGCAAATCAGTAAGCTGTTTGGCATGCGCTTTTTTTAAGATTTCTAATTCTTTCTTGACTTTAGCTCGATAATTTTTATCGGTTCTAGGTTTTGAAAATAATCTAGTCTTTACGATCACACCTTGCATAGAAGGCGGTACTTTTAGAGAAGCATCTTTTACATCGCCTGCTTTATCCCCAAATATGGCCCTTAAAAGTTTTTCTTCAGGGCTAGGATCCGCTTCTCCTTTAGGTGTTATTTTACCAATGAGCACGTCCCCTTCTTTAATCGAAGTTCCGACCGCAACAATACCATTTTTATCTAGGTTACTTAGCGCTTCTTCACTTAAATTGGGAATCTCAGCTGTCAATTCTTCCTCACCCAATTTGGTATCACGTGCTTCCAAGGAAAATTCTTCTATGTGAATAGAAGTAAACAGGTCTTCCCTTACAATTCTTTCTGAAATAACAATCGCATCTTCATAGTTATAACCTTGCCAAGACATAAAGGCTACCTTCAAGTTTCTTCCCAAGGCTAATTCGCCATCTTGCGTAGCATATCCTTCACACAAGATTTGACCTTGTTTAACCTGGTCCCCTTTGGTTACAATAGGTCTTAAGTTAATACAGGTACCTTGGTTAGTACCTTTCATTTTAATTAAAGGATACGTGATGGAAGATTTATCAAAGGATATGAGCTGCTCATCTTCTGTAAAATTATAGTTAATTACAATTTTAGTCGCATCCACATATTCTACGATGCCATCTTTTTCAGCGCGAATCAATCCTCTAAAATCTTGCGCAATCCGCCTTTCTATTCCTGTGCCAACAATAGGTGCCTCAGGTTGAATAAGCGGTACGGACTGGCGCTGCATGTTGGAACCCATCAACGCACGGCTAGCATCATTATGCTCCAAAAATGGAATAAGCGAAGCAGAGATAGAAACAATCTGGTTAGGAGATACATCCATATAGGTGATGTCCGTTGGTGCAACCAAGGGAAAATCTCCTGCATAACGAGTTTTTACTTTTTCTTCTATAAAGTGTCCTTTATCATCTAACTTGGAACTAGCTTGGGCAATCTTTATTTTATCTTCCTCTTCTGCAGTTAGGTAGTGGGTGTTTTCCTTAAAGTCTACTACCCCATTTTTAACTCTTCTATAAGGCGTTACAATAAAGCCCATGTCATTAATCCTAGCATGTACAGATAAAGAAGATATCAAACCAATATTAGGTCCTTCTGGTGTTTCAACGGTACAAAGGCGACCATAGTGCGTATAATGGATATCCCTAATCTCAAAGCCAGCTCGTTCTCTGGAAAGTCCACCAGGCCCTAAAGCAGAAATCCTTCTTTTATGTGTAACCTCTGCTAAAGGATTAACTTGATCCATAAATTGCGAGAGTGGATTGGTACCAAAAAATGTATTGATAACCGAAGCGAGGGTTCTTGCATTTACTAAATCACTCGGTTTAAATTCTTCATTGTCGCGCACATTCATTCGCTCCCTAATCGTTCGAGCCATTCTAGACAATCCTAACTCAAACTGACCATATAGCTGCTCACCAACACTGCGAAGCCTTCTATTGCTTAAATGGTCTATATCATCTACAGTAGCTTTAGAATTAATCAGACCGATTAAATATTTAACAATCTGTAAGATATCTTCTTTGGTAAGTATGCTAACATCCATGGGGATGTTGAGACCTAACTTGGTATTGATTTTATAACGACCAACCTCTCCAAGACTATATCGTTTTATACTAAAAAACAAGCTTTGTATCGCTTCGCGCGCTGTTTGCTCATCTGGGGGTTCAGAACTACGAAGTTGTCTATATATTTGTTCTACAGCTTCTTTTTCAGAGTTAGCGTTATCCTTATGTAAGGTATTATAGATAATCTCGTAGTCAGCAATATTGATATCTTCTCTATATAATACAACAGAAGTAACTCCAGATTGTAATATTTGTTCTATAGCAGTTTCATCAATAATAGAATTTCTTTCTAGTACTACTTCGTTACGGTCTAGTGTAATAACTTCTCCCGTGTCTTCATCTATAAAGTCTTCGGTCCAGGATCTTAATACACGTGCTGCAAGCTTTCTATCAATCTTTTGCTTGAGGGCGGTTTTGTTTGCTTTTACTTCTTCGGATAACCCAAATAGTTCTAAAATCTCTTTGTCGGTACCATATCCAATAGCTCTCAGGAGGGTGGTTATCGGAAACTTTTTCTTACGATCTATGTACGCATACATGATGTTATTTACATCAGTCGCAAATTCAATCCAAGCACCTTTAAAAGGAATGATACGAGCAGAATACAGTTTGGCACCACTGATATGTTTAGTTTGAGCAAAAAACACGCCAGGAGATTTATGTATTTGAGAGACCACTACACGTTCAGCCCCATTAATGATAAACGAACCTTGTGAAGTCATGTAGGGGATATTACCTAAAAAGACTTCTTGTTCTATGGTTTCAAACTCATCATCATCATTATCGTTGCGCAATAATCGCAACTTAGCTTTCAGCGGAACGGAGTAAGTAACTCCTCTTTCAACGCATTCTTTGGGATCATATTTGGGAGCATCTAGGGTATAATCAATAAACTCTAGTACAAAATTTCCTCTAGAATCTTCTATAGGAAAGTACTCCCTAAAAACTTTATGTAAGCCCTCATCAACTCTCTTTTCAGGTGGCGTACCTAGCTGAAAAAAATCATTGAAAGACTTAAGTTGTATTTCAAGGAAGTCAGGATAGTCAGCATTGCTTCTAGTAGAAGCGAAGCTAACTCTTGAGCTTTGCATGGTATTCTTTTCTATCAAGGTTATAGAAGTTAAATTGTATACAATAGAATAACCGTACTCCGTATAGACTGCATCAGACTTCTTCTTGACAAATTTCTTCCTTCCCAGAGAACCCAGTTCTTGCTTTCAGAAGAAGCCTATATTTGCTACACATCATCCGAGTGTACGTTTATTAATATATTTTAGAAGTATGAAATGGAAGTATTTTTTAATACTGTCCTACAAAATCTAGCACAATGCGCGCGGTTAGCCAGCAATTTTTATGAACAGAAAAAATTACTTAAGCTCAACTTCAGCACCTGCTTCTTCTAATTTGCTTTTCAAAGATTCTGCTTCAGCTTTTGCTACTCCTTCTTTAATAGCTTTAGGAGCTGCATCAACAAGATCTTTAGCTTCTTTGATGCCCAATCCGGTTAAATCCTTAACTACTTTTACAACAGATAGCTTACTAGCTCCAGCTGACTTAAGGATCACATCAAAATGAGTTTTTTCTTCTGCAGGTTTTGCATCTGTTCCTTGTGCACTTCCACCAGCAACTACTACAGGAGCAGCGGCGGAGGCAGGCTCTATACCATGTTCTTCTTTTAATATAGCTGCTAATTCGTTAACTTCTTTTACTGTCAAGTTAACCAGCTGTTCTGCAAATTTTTTTAAATCTGTCATTTTACCCAATTTTTAGTTTAATAAATAATAATTTAATAAATAATAAATATAGCTCACCTTATTCTTTTCTATCACCCAACGTTTTTATAAGTCCTGATATTTGCGTTTTTCCACTTTGTAAAGCAGATAGCACATTCGCCATTGGAGACTGTAGCAAACTGATCAGCTCGCCAATAAGTACGTGCTTGGACTTCAATTTAGTTAATGCTTCCAAATGTTCATCGCCAACAAATAATTCGCCATCTATATAAGCTCCTTTCAAAATAGGCCTATCTAGATTTTTTTGCTTTCTAAAATCTTGGACCAGTTTAGCAGGTATATTCGCATTTTCATTAAAAAACAAAATACCACTAAATCCTTTTAACACTTGATCACGCAAAGATTCATACACACCATCTATACCTGGCATCTCATCCAAAGCTTTAAGAATTAATGTGTTTTTGGCAACTTGGTAACTGACGCCTACCTGACGACATTCTCTTCTAAATTGGTTAATAGCTTGTACAGAAAGTCTGGTAGCGTCTACTATATAAAAGCAGTTGTTACGCTTAAATTTATCTGTCAAATCTTTGATGATAATCGTTTTTTCTTGTCGATTCATTTTGTTTAAAATCCAAAATTAGTACTTGTATCTACGTGAACACCTTTGCTCATGGTGCTAGCTACGCTAATACTTTTTAAATAACTTCCCTTAGCAGAAGCAGGCTTAGCTTTAAGAAGCGTAGCCAATAACTCTTTTGCATTCTCCTGAATGGCTTCGTTTGTAAATGAGACCCGACCAATACTAGCATGGACAATACCATATTTATCCACTTTATATTCTATTTTACCTGCCTTAACAGCTCTTACAGCCTTATCAATTTCTGTGGTTACGGTCCCGGTTTTAGGGTTAGGCATTAAACCTCTAGGCCCTAGTACTTTACCAAGCCTACCTACCTTAACCATGATTTCAGGCATCGTGATAATTACGTCCACATCTACCCAGCCTTCTTCAATTTTTTTAAGATAATCGTCTAGACCGACATAGTCAGCACCTGCTTCTTTTGCTTCTTTTTCTTTATCAGGTGTACATAGTACCAATATTTTTTGCTCTTTTCCAGTGCCATGGGGAAGCACGAGCGTGCCCCTAACCATTTGATCAGCTTTTTTAGGATCTACTCCCAAATGTACAGCCATATCTACAGAAGCATCAAATTTAGTATAGGTAATCTTTTTTACAACTTCTATTGCTTCTTCCAAATTGTAAGTCTTTCGGAAGTCATATTGTCCGACAACTGTTTTTTGCTTTTTAGTTAATTTAGCCATTAGACCAATTTAAGTATGTTAATAGTTACTGTTAATTATTGCTGTATAGTTACCCCCATGCTACGAGCTGTACCTGCCACCATTTTTATGGCAGATTCCAAGGAAGTCGTATTTAGGTCTTCTAATTTAGAAGTCGCTATTTTTTGTAAGGCATCTTTCGTTAATGTGCCTACTTTATTTCTATTAGGCTCTGAAGACCCTTTAGAAAGTCCAGCTTCTTTCATAATAGAAGCAGCGACAGGCGGAGTCTTGATAACAAAGTCAAACGTTTTATCTTGATAAATCGTGATCAAAACAGGAAGTACTTGTCCTTGCTTATCCTGTGTCCGAGCATTGAATTGCTTACAGAACTCCATGATGTTCAATCCCTTGCTACCCAACGCAGGGCCTACTGGGGGGGCTGGTTTAGCCTCAGCGCCTTTTACTTGGAGTTTTAAGTAGCCTACAATTTCTTTAGCCATGTGTATATATTTATTAAGGAATGGTAATCAGTTAGCTTGTAATTTTAGTTTATAGTCTTAGCTCGTAATCTTAGCTTATAACCTTAGTTTATAATATCTTCTCCACCTGTGAATAAGTAAGCTCAATAGGCGTATCTCTTTCAAAAATCTTAACTATAACATTTAACTTTTTGCGCTCTTCAAATATTTCCTGGATGGTTCCTGTAAATCCATTAAATGGCCCATCAACTATTTTAACGGTTTCTCCAATTACAAACGGCTTTTCTAAATCACCTTCTGCATCAGCCACTTCATCTACTTTACCTAATATTTTATTAATCTCTTTTTCCCTCAATGGAATTGGCTGGCTAGAACTCCCCCACCCTCTTACTCCTAAAAACCCCATCGCATTTGGAACTTCCTTAATTAAATGTCGCACACGTCCATCAGAGAGATCTGCATATAAAATGATATATCCTGGAAAAAAATTACGTTCACGCATTTGTTTTTTACCAGCCCGCATCTCATAAATTTTTT
>Ga0102688_1687561_pt1 | contig 11638 bp, 7 predicted proteins | sample NOAtaT_4_FD_102011 | JGI IMG/M metagenome (GOLD analysis project Ga0102688, IMG submission 102011) | Freshwater lake microbial communities from Lake Erie, under a cyanobacterial bloom - NOAA_Erie_Diel7S_1600h metaT (Metagenome... | ecosystem: Environmental > Aquatic > Freshwater > Lake ... | reverse complement strand
AAAGCCAAAACAGATCATTCATTGTTTTCCATATTTAACATCAATTTTTGAGACTATACTAAAAAAGATTAAAATTTCTCATTTTTATATGAAAAACAACATATCTCAAATTTCAATAAAAGCCTTGCTAGCAGTAGTTTTCACGGTTTTTACAATCTCTTCTAAGATTCATGCCCAAGACGGAGAAAAATTATTTAAACAAAATTGTGCGGTTTGCCATGCCTCGCATACCGACCAGAAGTTATCCGGTCCTGGATTAAAAGGGATATTTGACCGTGCTCCAAAGGGAGATTGGTTAACAAAGTGGATCCTTAATAACGAAAAGTTAATTAAGTCGGGAGATGCTTATGCTAATAAGATTTACAGTGAGAATGGCAAGGCTGCGATGACCGTTTTTGAGGGTCAGTTAGATGAAAAACAAGTAGCTTCTATTTTAGAATTTATTAAGGCTCCTGCTCCGGTTGCAGCTGGTGCGCCAAAAGTAGACGCAGGCCCTGAGTCTTCAGAAACAGCAAATGGAAACGGTGGTATTGAACCACTTTATTTGATCTTAGGCTTTATCGTAATTTTAGCAATATTAATTGGTTCTTTGAGGAGTGTTAGAGCTTCGCTTCAAAATTCAAGCAATCGTGCAGAAGGAAAAGAAGAAAATCCGGAATTAACATTTGGTCAAGAAGTAAAAGGTTGGATATCAGGTCACCGTCGGTTAGTTGGTGTTTTTGGTATTATCATTGCTTTTGTAGGAATGAAAAGCTGTTGGGATGCTTGCTACAACATTGGCGTTTATTATGATTACAAAACACAAAAAGGTTATAAGCCCGAGCAACCAATTAAATTCTCACATAAATTGCATGCCGGTGATAATGAAATTGCTTGCCAATATTGCCATAGCTCAGTAGAAAAATCTCGTCATGCTGGTATCCCTTCGGTTAATATTTGTATGAACTGTCATAAATCAATACAAAAAGGACCTCAATACGGCGAAAAAGAAATTGCGAAAATATACGATGCTGCAGGTTTTGATGCTAAAACAGGCACTTATGATGATAGCAAACAAAATCCATTAAAATGGATTAAGGTTCATAATTTACCTGATCACGTTTATTTCAATCACTCACAACACGTTGTGGTAGGTAAGGTTGAATGCGCTTCTTGTCATGGTAATCTTAAAGAAATGACAGTTGCAGAACAAAAAACTCCTTTAACAATGAAATGGTGTATTGAGTGTCATCGCAAAACAGAAGTATCAATGGCAGGAAATGCTTATTATGATCGTTTGCATAAAGCATTAAAAGAGAAGTATGCTGGGCAGTATGACGTTAAGTTTACTGTTGATAAGATTGGTGGTTTAGAATGTGCTAAGTGTCACTATTAAAATTAATTTACATTAAGAATTTATATAACTAATGTCTATGTCAAAAAAATACTGGAAAGGTCTACCTGAACTACATAATAGTCCGGAGTTTCAAGAGCAACAAAAAAATGAGTTTGCTACTCCTCTTCCTATGGATGAGTTTTTAGGTAGTGAAGAAGCCGAGAAAGAAGGAACGTCACGTCGTGATTTCTTAAAGGTAATGGGATTTTCAACTGCAGCTGTTGCATTAGCAGCTTGTGAAACACCTGTTAATCGCTCAATTCCTTACGTTGTTAAGCCAGAGGAGGTTACTCCGGGTGTTGCAAATTTTTATGCTACCACTTTTTATGATGGGCATGATTATTCATCTGTTTTAGTTAAGACTCGTGAGGGCCGTCCAATTAAAATTGAAGGAAATGATCTTTCGAAAATTACTCATGGTGGAACTACAGCTCGTGTTCAAGCTTCAGTTTTGGGATTATATGATGGCGCTCGTTTACGTGGCCCTATTGTAAAAGGAAAAGAGTCTTCATGGAAGGCAGCTGATGATGCAGTTGCAGCCGGTTTAAATGGTGGAGCAATTCGTATATTAACGTCAACTATTATAAGCCCTTCAACAAAGGCTGTAATTGCTGAGTTTACAGCAAAGTATCCATCAACTAAACATATTACTTACGATGCTATTTCATATAATGCATTAACAAAAGCAAATAAAAATGTTTTTGGTAAATCTGTTGTTTCTTCTTATGATTTTAGTAAAGCACAAACCATTGTTGGTATAGCTTGCGACTTTTTAGGAAACTGGTTAAACCCAAGCGAATTTGCAAAGCAATACGCTGTTAATCGTAGAGTTTCTAAAGAAAAACCCGAAATGAGTAAACATTATCATTTCGAGTCTAACTTATCTTTGACAGGAGCAAATGCTGATGATCGTTTTTTAGTTAAAGCCTCTGAACTTGGCCGTTTAACCGTTGCATTATTTAATGAAGTTGCAGGAGCAACAGGTAATGCAAAAGTAAATGGTGATGATAAAGTAACAAATCCATTGGCTGTAAAAGCAATAAAAAAGGCTGCAGAAGATCTATTAAAAAATAAAGGAAATTCGCTTGTTGTTTCTGGTGTTAATGATGAAGGAATTCAAACACTTGTAAATGGAATAAACAAAATGCTTGATAACTACGGTAAAACCGTGGATGTTGAAATGCATTATAACTTCAAACAAGGTGATGATAAAGAATTTGCAGATCTAGTTGCAGATATGGCTTCAGGTAAAGTTGGTGTTTTAATGACATACAATTGTAATCCTGTTTATACAGCTCCTGCTTCATTTAAATTTGCTGATGCTTATAAAAAAGTTGCTACAAAAGTTTCTTTTGCACAGGTATTAGATGAAACTGCTCAAATGGCGGATGTTGTTTGTCCTGATCATCATTATTTAGAATCGTGGGGTGACGCAAATCCAAAACGCGGTCATTTCTCTTTACAGCAACCTACTATCAATCCAATTTTTGCTAAGCCTCGTCACGAAGGTACTCGTCAGTTTCAAGACAGTATCTTAAATTGGGCTGGTGTAAAAAGTGATTATTTAGCCTATTTACAAGGATATTGGAATAATCATGTATTTGTTAATCAAGGTAAATATTTAGATTTTCCTAGTTTTTGGGCACATGCATTACATGACGGTGTTACTAAATTAGCAGTTTATAAAGATGCTCCTGTGTTGCCAATGGCAAAAGATTCTTCAGGAAAACCATTAATGGCAGGTGTTGCAGCTCTTATAAATGAAGCTGTTGAAACTGTTGTTGATTCTTCAAAAGTTATTGCTCCTGTAAAAGTTGAAAATAAAAAGGAACCTGTAGTTGTTGCTGAAACTTTACCAACTCCGGATTATAACAAGGCAGCTACAATGGCTACTGATATTAAAGGTGGAGCTTTTGATTTATTTGTTTACGAAAAAATAAGTTTAGGAAACGGGAATCAATCTAATAACCCTTGGTTAATGGAGTTACCTGATCCAATCTCAAAAGTTACTTGGGACAACTACATTACGATGAGCCCGATTGATGTTAAAGCAATGGGACTAAATGAAATGTTGCGTCAAGATATCGAAGGTTCTATCGTTGATTTTACAGTTAACGGAATTACAATTAAGGTTCCGGTTTTCCCTCAACCTGGTCAAGCACCTGGTACAATTGGATTGGCTTTAGGTTATGGTCGTAACGCTGAAACTATGAAAGTTGCCAATGGTAGAGGTGTTAATGCTTTCCAATTTTTAAATTATTCCAATGAAACAATTCAGCCAATAGTTGCAAATGTTTCTATCAAAAAAACTACAGAAGAACATAAATTTGCTGCAACTCAAATTCAACACACTATTATGGGTCGTGAAGAATTTTTGTTACGCGAAGTTTCTTTAAATGAATTTAAAAGTTTAGAAAAAGAATCATGGAATCCAACTGCAGAATTACCGGTTCATGGTGGTGGAAAGAAACATGTAGATAAAATTGATCTTTGGGATGCATTCCCTCGTATGGGTCACAAATGGGGTTTAACAATTGATATGAATACTTGTATCGGTTGCGCTGCTTGTGTTGTTGCTTGTACATCTGAAAATAACGTTGCTGTAGTTGGTAAAGAGGAAGTTTCTAAAACACGTGATATGTTTTGGTTACGTATTGATCGTTACTACAGTTCAGATATGACCCTTGAAAAAGGTAAAGAAGAACATTTAGGATCTAAAGAGACATATATTGAAATGGAAAACCCTTCGGCAAATCCGAAAGTAACTTTCCAACCAATGATGTGTCAACACTGTAATCATGCGCCTTGCGAAACAGTTTGTCCGGTATTAGCTACCAGTCATAGTACTGAAGGTTTAAATATGATGACTTATAACCGTTGTGTTGGTACTCGTTACTGCGCAAACAACTGTCCATTCAAAGTTCGTCGTTTCAACTGGTTTAATTATAACACAAACGAATGGTTTGGAGATATTAATCCTGCACAACAAGAATTAGGTCGTATGGTATTAAACCCAGATGTTGTAGTTCGTAGCCGTGGTGTAATTGAAAAGTGTTCAATGTGCGTTCAACGTTTACAAGCAGGTAAGTTAGAAGCAAAAAAAGCAGGAACAACTTTAGTAGACGGTTCAATTAAAACAGCATGTCAACAAGCTTGTCCTACAAATGCAATTATGTTTGGTGATACTAATGATGAGAAATCAGAAGTTACAACATGGCGTAATTCAGAACGTAATTATGTGTTGTTAGAAGAAGTTGGGGTTAAACCTACAGTTTCTTATATGGTTAAGGTTAGAAATCAAGAAGAAAAAATTCTTCGCGAAGAAAAACACTCAGAGCCAAAACACGATGATAAAAAAGATGCTCACAGCTCAGAAAAACATTCATAATATTTAGTAAAAAAATTAAAAATATAGTATGCACGCAGAATCAGAAATAAGGATACCGTTAATACTTGGCGATAAAAGTTACCGCCAGATTACTGATGATATTATAGCACCTATTGAGGGAAAAGCTGCAAAGGGTTGGTATACACTAATTACACTTTGCGCTTTATCATTTCTATGGGGAATAGGCTGTTTAGCTTACACTATTGGTGTGGGTATTGGAGCCTGGGGAAGTAATAATGGTGTAGATTGGGCTTGGGATATTACCAACTTCGTATGGTGGATCGGTATTGGTCACGCTGGTACTTTGATCTCAGCGGTATTATTATTATTCCGTCAAAAATGGCGTATGGCGATTAACCGTTCGGCAGAAGCAATGACTATTTTTGCTGTACTTTGTGCGGCAATATTTGTATTGTTACACACTGGACGTCCTTGGTTAGATTATTGGTTATTCCCTTTGCCAAATCAATTTGGTTCTTTATGGCCTAACTTTAACTCACCATTACTTTGGGACGTTTTTGCTGTATCAACTTATGCAACTGTTTCAATTGTATTTTGGTATATTGGTTTAATTCCAGACTTTGGAATGATTCGTGACCGTGTTATTAAACCATGGCAAAAGAAAATGTATGGTACATTATCTTTTGGTTGGGGCGGTGGTGCTCGTCACTGGAGTCGTTTTGAAGAAGTATCTTTGGTGTTGGCTGGTTTATCTACTCCGCTTGTATTCTCAGTTCACTCAATTGTATCATTTGACTTTGCCACTTCGATTGTTCCAGGATGGCATACAACAATTTTTCCTCCGTATTTCGTTTCTGGAGCCGTATTTTCAGGTTTCGCAATGGTATTAACTTTAATGCTAGTTGTTAGAAAGATTTACAAATTAGAATCTTACGTTACTATTAAACATATTGAATACATGAATATTGTAATTATTGTTACAGGTTCAATTGTAGGTGTTGCATATTTAACAGAGTTATTTGTTGCTTGGTATTCTGGAGTAGAGTGGGAGCAATACGCATTCTTAAATAGAGCAACAGGTCCAATGGCTTGGAGTTACTGGATCATGATGTCATGTAATGTATTATCTCCACAATTATTCTGGTTCAAAAAAATCCGTACATCAATTGTAGCAACCTTTATTTTATCGATTGTAGTAAATATTGGAATGTGGTTTGAGCGTTTTGTAATCATTGTTCCAACATTATGTCGTACTTATTTACCATCTACTTGGAATACTTACACACCATCATTTATTGATATTGGGATTTTTGTTGGAACCATTGGAATGTTTGGAACTTTCTTTTTATTATTTTCTAGATATTTCCCTGTTATTGCTCAAGCTGAGCTAAAAACTATTTTAAAATCATCGGGCCAATCTCAAAAAGAAGCAGCAAAAAATCATCATTAATAAAATTTGATCTAAACAATATGGCAACTAACAAACATATTATTCACGGGGTATTTGGCGATGAAGAGCCATTATTAGAAGCTTGTAAGAAATTAAGAGCTGCTGGTATCCGTATTAAAGAAGTGTTTTCTCCAATGCCAATACATGGTATTGATGGCGTAATTGGTGTTCCAAGAACACGAATTGCAATTTGCGCTTTTATTTATGGGATAACAGGAACATCTTTAGCTACATTAATGATGTGGTATATGATGGTTTCTGATTGGCCTAATGATATTGGAGGTAAACCAAACTTCACTTATTATATGAACGTTCCCGCTTTCATTCCTATTACCTTTGAAGCAACTGTATTTTGTGCAGCTCACGGTATGGCCTTAACTTATTTTTTACGTTGCTGGCTAGTTCCTGGCGCTAAAGCTAAAAATCCAGATCCTAGAACAACTGATGATAAGTTTTTAATTTACTTAGAATTAAATGACGAGCAAGCTAAAAAAGCAGAAGAAATATTAAAAGGTAATGGTGCAGAAGAAGTAAATCACAAAGGCTCTTTTGTTGTTGAACCAAAATATGTAATAGAAGAAACACATTAGTATGAAAAAACATTATAAAACCATAAAATTCGTTTTTGCATCTGCTCTTTTTGGGTTGGTATTAACGAGCTTTACATCTTGTGGTAAAAAGGACGTAAACAGTCCGGGCGTAGAATTCATGCCTGACATGTATCGTTCGCCCTCACTTGAATATTATGGTATTCACACCGTTGATGGTGATACAATTAATTCTGCTAAAAAACCGGTAGAAGGAACTGTTTCAAGAGGTTATATACCTTACGTTTATTCAAATACCCCTGAAGGATATGAGCAAGCTGGTCTTAATTTGCATAATCCATATGCAAGCCAGAAAGAGGCTTTTGAAAAAGACGGTGAGGTATTATACGGAAAATTTTGCGTTCATTGCCACGGTGCCGCTGGTGCTGGTGATGGGAAGGTTGCCGGTAAGCTACCTGGACCACCTCCTGCGTATAATGGTGCTTTGAAAAATTTACCTGAAGGAAAAATATTTCATTCTATTACTTATGGTAAAAATTCAATGGGTTCTCATGCCAGCCAATTAACGCAAGAAGAACGTTGGAAATTAGTTTTTTATGTACAAAAATTACAAGGACCAAAAGAAACTGTAAGCGACAGTACAAAAGTAGAATCTGCGGTAACACCTTCGGTTGCTGCTAAACACTAATATTAATTAAGATTTAAGAGAGACTATGAATACCGAAAAATTAAATTTTACAGTTCCGTCAAAAGCAAAATTATTCTCATTTGGCTTAATGGCAGTGGGTTTAATATCAATAATATTGATGTTTTTACTGGATAAAGGAAATGAAGCTGAGCATTATCATGCCGGAACACGCGCTTGGAGTAATGTTTTTGCTGGTTCATTCTTTTTTATGGCATTATCTTTAGCAGCTGCTTTCTTTTTAGGCTTGCAATATGCGGCAGAGGCAGGTTGGTCAACAACTATTAAGCGTGTTATCGAAGCAATAACTATGTACCTTCCTTATGGATTAAGTTTTATGTTGTTATTGTTCATATTAGGACAAATGCACGTTCACCATATTTATCATTGGATGGCTGATGGAATTGCAACTCCTGGCCATGAGAATTACGACGAAGTTATTGCCAATAAGATTGGGTATTTTGGATGGTTTTGGTGGGTAAGAACAATTCTTTATATGGTAGGTTGGTATTGGTTTACAATGAAATTAAGAAAAAACTCTTTAGAGGCTGATAAATTAGATGTTGATATCAATAATAGCTACCATTGGAAAAACATTAAGATCGGTGCTTGGTTCATGGTATTATTTGCTGTTACTTCTTCTACCTCATCTTGGGATTGGTTAATGAGTATTGATACTCATTGGTTCTCAACCTTATTCGGTTGGTATATCTTTTCAGGAATGTGGATCAGTGCAATCGTTGCAATTACAATTCTTGTTATCTGGTTAAAGAAAATTGGATATTTAGAATTTGTGACCGAGAGCACAATTCATGATATGGGTAAATGGATGTTCGCAATCTCTTTTTTATGGACCTACTTATATTTTTCTCAATTTATGTTGATTTGGTATGCCGACATTCCTGAAGAGGTTATTTATTACCAAACACGTTGGGAAAATTTTAAAGGACTAATGTGGACAGTTTTCTTTGTAAACTTTGCCTTTCCTATGGTAATGTTAATGAGTAGAGATTGTAAGCGTAATTTCTTTTTCTTGATGTTTGTTGGAACAATTATTTTTATTGGTCACTATATGGATTTAATAATGGTTGTTATGCCTGGTACTGTAGGTCACCACTGGACTGGATTAAGTTGGATGGAATTTGGAAACTTCTTTTTCTTTTTAGGTTTATTTATTTATGTTGTTTTAAACGCGCTTTCTAAAGCACCACTATTAGTAAAAAATCATCCTTTCTTGGATGAGGCTTTACATCATTCAACATAAAAAGTATAGTTTTTTTGAAATAAAAAGTTAATAAAAGAATTAAAAATATAAAACTTAAATAAAATGAATTTTTTAGTACTGTTAGCCATCGTTTTATTAATAATTGCGGGACATCAATTATTAAGAGTTATTGAGTTAAGCCGTGGCTTAAAGAAAACAAAAGAATGGCAAGTTAGCGAAACTGATAATAACATGATGGGAAAGGCCATGTTGGCTTTTATGGTCTTCTTCTTTGCTTTTTTCTTTTGGCAGGTTGATCGCTGGATGGATAGGTCTCTTCCACCAGCAGCATCTGTTCATGGAGAAAAAATTGATGCTTTATGGGACGCAAATATTTACTTGATCACTTTCGTTTTTTTAGTAACAAACGCATTTTTATTTTGGTTCGCATATAAATATCGTGGTACAAAAGGAACGAAAGCTGTTTATATCACACATAATAACAAATTAGAAATGGCTTGGACTATTATTCCTGCCATCGCATTAGCCTTTATTGTGATTTTCGGATTAAAGTATTGGAACGAAATTACCGCAGATTCTACTGATGCTAAAAAAGTAGTAATTGAATTATATGCTAAACAATTTGACTGGACTGCACGTTATCCAGGTAAAGACGGAAAGTTGGGAGAATCAGAATATAGACAAATTAGTGGAAGTAATTCAGTAGGTATGGATACAGCCGATGTTTTTGGTTATGATGATATTTTGGTTAAAAATGAATTTCATATACCAGTTGGTCGTGAAATTGAATTAAATATGCGCAGTCGCGATGTAATTCATAGTGCTTATTTACCACATTTCCGTGTTCAAATGAACTGCGTTCCGGGTATGATCACTACTTTCAAATTTACTCCTACAAAAACAACAGCCGAAATGAAAAAGGATCCTTATGTTGTAAAGATGATGGCTGGTATAAATGCTCAAAGGGCTAAGTCTGGAAAAGAAGCAGTAGAATTTGATTACATTCTATTATGTAATAAAATTTGCGGGGCATCCCACTACAATATGCAAATGAACCTAATTGTTGATACTGAGGCAGATTATAATTCATGGATCTCAAAACAAAAAGTATTTAAATCAGCAGTTGCTTCAAAAAATTAATTATTAAAATTCTAAATAAAATATAACATGGCTACCGTAAAAAATTCAGAATTAGAACAAGAGCATTTGGTTCACCATGACCACGTTCATGATCATCATGACGATCATGAAGAAAGTTTTGTGAGCAAGTACATTTTTAGTATGGATCACAAAATGATCTCTCGTCAGTTTTTAATAACCGCAATTATCATGGCTGTTATTGCCATGGGAATGTCTATTATTTTCCGTATGCAATTAGCGTGGCCGGGAGAAAAATTTGGCTTTATTAACGCAATGTTAGGAGATAAATGGGGTAAAGATGGAATTCTTGATCCAAATATGTATTTAGCGCTTGTTACTATACACGGAACCATCATGGTTTTCTTTGTATTAACAGGAGGTTTAAGTGGAACGTTTGCCAATTTATTGATTCCTTATCAAGTTGGCGCACGTGATATGGCGTCAGGATTCTTAAATATGCTTTCATATTGGTTCTTTTTTGTTTCTGCCGTAATAATGACTGCCTCTTTATTTATTGATGATGGTCCTGCATCTGCAGGTTGGACTATTTACCCGCCATTATCCGCATTACCTGAAGCAATTCCTGGTTCTAAATTAGGTATGACTTTGTGGTTAATGTCAATGACTTTATTTGTAGTTTCTTCTTTATTAGGTGGTATTAACTACATAGTAACTGTAATTAATTTACGTACAAAAGGAATGAAAATGACTAGAATGCCTTTAACAATTTGGGCTTTCTTAATTACTGCCATTTTAGGTGTGTTATCTTTCCCTGTATTAGTTTCTTGCGTTGTTTTATTAATTTGCGATAGAAGTTTAGGAACTAGTTTTTATTTATCTGATATTTATATCGGCGGTCGCCCATTAGATAATGTTGGTGGAAGCCCTGTTTTATTTGAGCACTTATTCTGGTTCTTAGGTCACCCTGAGGTTTACATCGTATTATTACCAGCTTTAGGTATTACCTCAGAAGTAATTGCAACAAATGCTCGTAAACCTATTTTTGGTTATAGAGCAATGATTGGATCTATGTTAGCGATTGGTTTCTTATCTTTTATCGTTTGGGGTCATCATATGTTCTTAACAGGAATGAATCCTTTTTTAGGATCGGTATTCGTTTTTACAACATTATTGATTGCTATTCCATCTGCAGTAAAGGCGTTTAACTATATTACTACCATCTGGAAAGGTAATCTTCAATACACTCCTGCAATGTTATTCTCAATCGGTCTTGTTTCTTCATTTATTACCGGTGGTGTTACAGGTATCATTTTAGCTGATTCTACTTTGGATATTAATGTTCACGATACTTATTTCGTTGTTGCTCACTTTCACATTGTAATGGGATTAAGTGCCATCTTTGGTATGTTTGCCGGTGTTTACCACTGGTTCCCTAAAATGTTCTTACGCATGATGAATAAAAAATTAGGGTACGTTCACTTCTGGATTACATTAATTACTGCGTATGGTGTGTTTTTTCCAATGCACTTTTTAGGATTAGCTGGTGTTCCTCGTCGTTACTATACAAACAGTAACTTCCCAATGTTTGATAATTTAGTTGATATTAATGAAATTGTAACTATTTGCGCTATTATTGGTGCATTAGGACAAGGTATTTTTATCTTCAACTTCTTCTACAGTATTTTCCGTGGAGAAAAAGCTCCTCAAAATCCTTGGAATTCGAATACATTAGAGTGGACAACACCAATGGCAAATATTCACGGTAACTGGCCTGGTCCATTACCGGTTGTTCACCGTTGGGCTTATGATTATTCTAAGCCAGGAAAAGAGAAAGATTTTGTCCTTCAAACTGTTCCTTTGGAAGAAGGAGAGAATGACGGAGATAGTCACTAATATTAAAACCCT
>Ga0102688_1047601_pt1 | contig 12240 bp, 23 predicted proteins | sample NOAtaT_4_FD_102011 | JGI IMG/M metagenome (GOLD analysis project Ga0102688, IMG submission 102011) | Freshwater lake microbial communities from Lake Erie, under a cyanobacterial bloom - NOAA_Erie_Diel7S_1600h metaT (Metagenome... | ecosystem: Environmental > Aquatic > Freshwater > Lake ... | reverse complement strand
TCTTCTTTTTTATCAGCTTTTTTAGAAGCTTTCTTAGGTTTTTCTTCTGCAGTTACTTCCGTTGCAGTTTCATCCTCTTTCTTTGCTTTAGCACGACCTCTTCTGGTTTTAGCTTTTTTCTCAGTTGCTGCTTCAGCGCTTCCATTATACAGCGTGTTAAAGTCTACCAACTCCATTAAGCAAACTTCTGCATTGTCACCCAAACGACTGTCGCTCATTTTAATAATGCGCGTGTAACCGCCTGGTCTGTTGGCAATTTTAGAAGCTACTTCACCAAACAATTCCTTTACAGACTCTTTATTTCCCAAATATGAGAAAACTGTTCTGCGAGAATGGGTTGTATCGTTTTTAGCTTTTGTTAAAAGAGGCTCAACGTACTTGCGTAAGGCTTTGGCTTTAGCAACTGTTGTTGTAATTCTTTTATTTAATATCAGGGAAGAAGCAAGGTTTGATAAAAGCGCAGCGCGGTGGCTGTGTTTTCTTCCAAGGTGGTTTATTTTCTTACCGTGTCTCATTGTCGCGGGTTCTCTTAGTCTTCGTCTAATTTATATTTGCCTAAATCCATTCCGAAAGTTAGGCCTTTATCGGCTACTAATTGTTCTAATTCAGCAAGAGACTTCTTACCGAAGTTCCTGAATTTCATCATATCGGAAATTTCAAGTTGCACAAGATCGCCAAGTGTTTTTACATCAGCTGCCTTTAAGCAATTGTATGCGCGAACTGATAAGTCTAGATCGTGCAAACTTGTTTTTAATAGTTTGCGCATGTGCAACAATGCCTCATCAACCACTTCTTCTTCAGTATTTTTTCCGGTTTCTTGCTCGATAGGCTTATCAGAGAAAAGCCGGAAGTGTTGAATCAGAATATGAGCTGCACCTTCTAATGCTTTTTCAGGATGAATAGATCCATCTGTTTGTATTTCTACAACTAGCTTTTCGTAGTCGGTTTTTTGTTCAACACGAGTATTTTCTACACTAAACTTAACATTCTTTATTGGAGTAAAGATGGCATCGATAGGAATGAAACCAAAAACTTGTTCGTTTGGCTTATTTTCTTCTGCCGGTAAGTAACCGCGGCCTTTTTCTATTGTAAGCTCTATTTCAAACTGTGAGTTCTCATCAAGGTTACAGATTACATGTTCTGGATTTAAAATTTCAAAAGCAGATGTAAACTTAGCGATATCGCCAGCCTTGAATTGCTTTTGCTTTTTAATTGTAACTGTAATTCTCGCGTCATTAGCTTCGCCAAGTTTACGAAAGCGAACCATTTTCAGGTTTAAAATAATTTCAGCCACATCTTCCACAACACCCTGAATGGTGGAGAACTCGTGCAATACACCCGGAACTTTAATTCCGGTAATGGCATACCCTTCCAAAGAAGAAAGTAGAATTCTTCTTAGGGCATTGCCGATTGTTACACCATAGCCTTTCTCAAGAGGTTTGAAGGTAAAAGTGCCGTAAAAATCATCGGCCTTTTCCATTACCACCTTATCGGGCATTTGAAACGCTAATATTGACATAGTCAGATGCTTTTTCAGTTTATTACTTAGAGTACAATTCAACGATCAACTGTTCGTTGATGTTTTCTGGAATATCTGCTCTTAGAGGTATATGTAACACCTTGCCAGACATTTCAGTGTTATTGAATTCTAACCAAGGATATTTCTTTGCAGACTGGATTGCCAAGCTATTGGTTATTGCCTCCAATGATTTAGAGCGTTCGCGCACACCGATTTCATCTCCAGCCTTTAATGCAAACGAAGGAATGTTTACAATTTCTCCGTTTACTGTTATGTGCTTATGTATTACAAGCTGGCGAGCTGCCCTTCTGGTTGGGGCAATACCTAAACGATACACCATATTGTCTAATCTTGCCTCGAGCAACTGAAGTAACACTTCACCAGTTACGCCTTTTTTACGAGATGCTTTATCAAACATTTTTGCGAATTGTCTTTCGAGCAATCCATAAATGTATTTTGCCTTCTGCTTTTCAGCTAATTGAGTTGCATATTCAGAAACTTTACGTTTCTTGGTTTTACCATGCATGCCTGGGGCATAATTTTTTTTCTGCAATGCTTTATTCTCGCCCATGATAGGCTCATTAAAGCGTCTTGAAATTCTAACCTTTGGCCCGGTATATCTTGCCATGTTTTCTTGTTTTTTTGTTACCTAAATAAATACTTACACTCTTCTGGCTTTCGGAGGACGACAGCCATTATGAGGAAGAGGAGTGATATCTTTAATGGTTGTGATTTCGATACCCGCAGTTTGTATTGTGCGGATTGCGGATTCACGTCCAGCTCCTGGTCCTTTTACAAATACTTCCACTTTACGTAAGCCCAATTCAAAGGCTTTTGTTGCGCAATCCTGCGCGGCCATTTGAGCTGCATAAGGTGTGTTTTTCTTCGAACCTTTAAAACCCATTTTTCCTGCTGACGACCATGTGATCACCTGACCAGTTGAGTTTGTCATAGATACGATGATATTATTAAAAGTAGCGTGGATGTGAGCCTGTCCTACAGCCTCAACATTAACTACGCGCTTTTTTGATTTATCTTTTTTCTTTTCAGCTGTTGCCATTATTGAAAAGTGTTTATGTCAATTAACCTTTAGTTGCTTTTTTCTTGTTCGCTACTGTCTTACGCTTACCTTTTCTGGTTCTGGCGTTGTTCTTTGTAGTTTGTCCACGTACAGGTAAACCTTTTCTGTGTCTTAGGCCACGGTAACAGCCGATATCCATTAAGCGTTTAATGCTTAATTGTACTTCGGAGCGAAGCATACCTTCAACTTTAAATTGCTCCGAGATAATGTTACGAATTGCACTCGACTCATCATCAGACCAATCTTTTGCTTTCTTATCGAAATTGATTCCTGCCTGTGTAAGAATGCTTTGTGCTCTTCTTCTGCCAATGCCGTAGATGTAAGTAAGTGCTATCTCACCTCTTTTGTTATCCGGAATATCGACACCTTGAATCCTTGCCATGTCTTTTAATTATTCGTTTATTTTCAATTAATAGCTATTCATTAACCTTGTCTCTGCTTATAGCGAGGGTTTTTCTTGTTAATGACATACAACTTTCCTTTGCGTCTGATGATTTTACATTCAGCGCTGCGTTTTTTAATGGATGCTTTAACTTTCATCTCTTTAATTATTTGTATCTAAATACAATCCTTCCTTTAGTTAAGTCATAAGGCGACATTTCAAGTCTTACTTTATCACCAGGCAAAATTCTAATGTAATTCATTCTCATTTTGCCTGAGATATGCGCCAAGACTTCGTGTCCATTTTCCAGTTGAACCCTAAACATAGCATTAGACAATGCTTCTGTTATGGTTCCATCTTGTTCTATAGACTTTTGCTTCGCCATTTATAACTATAATTTTCCTCTATATACTGGTGTGTTGTTAACACCTCAGTTTTGTTTTCTAAAATTGCCACCACATGTTCAAAATGTGCTGATGCTTTTCTGTCGGAAGTTCGGATGGTCCAACCATCTTTCTCTTGCACCACATTTCTTGTTCCTTGGTTAATCATCGGTTCAATCGCGAAAACCATTCCCGGAACTAACTTCACTCCTTTCCCCTTCTTTCCATAATTCGGAACTTCAGGATCTTCGTGTAGGTTTTTTCCTATTCCATGCCCCACCAACTCTCTTACAACGCCATAACCGAAACTTTCCACATAAGATTGGATAGCAAATCCAATGTCTCCTATCCGGTTTCCGGCCTTTGCTACTTCTATGCCTTTCCACAACGATTCGTATGTTCTTTCCAATAAGAGAACATCTTCTATCGATGCCTTTGGCAACGGATAAGTATATGCCGAATCGCTATGAAAGCCTTTGTAAAAAACACCGCAATCAACTGATATGATGTCGGTTTCTTTTAACTCATAGCTTCCTGGAAATCCATGAACCACTACTTCGTTTACTGATATGCAGAGCGAACCTGGAAAAGAACCATTATAGTTTTTAAACGATGGTATTCCTCCATTATCTCTAATAAACTCCTCAGCGGTTTTATCCAACTGTTGTGTTTTTACACCCGGCTTTATCAGTTTTGCCACTTCTCCGTGTGCTTTGCCCAATACCTGAGCACTTTCACGAATTAGAGCAATCTCTTCTTCAGTTTTTAAGTGAACCATGTCACTTAAGCTGCAGCAAATTGAGAACGTCCTTTAACTCTGCCAGACTTCATCATCCCTTCGTAATGCCTCATCAGCAAATAGCTTTCGATTTGTTGCAATGTGTCTAACACAACTCCAACAAGAATTAAAAGCGAAGTTCCTCCAAAGAACTGAGCAAAGTTTTGTCCTACACCGGCAATGACTGCGAAAGCAGGCATCACAGCGATGATTACTAGAAATATTGCTCCGGGCAATGTTATTCTAGACAATACAGTATCTATAAATTCAGCTGTCTGCTTTCCGGGTTTAATTCCAGGAACGAAGCCTCCATTTCTTTTTAAGTTGTCAGCAATATCATTTGAATTAATCGTGATAGCTGTATAAAAGAATGTGAATAACAAGATTAATGTTCCAAACAAAAGGTTGTATTGCCACGAAGTGAAGTCTGAAAAAGTAGCTCCAATGTAAGCTCCTAAGTCGCTATCGTTCCAAATACCACCCAATAGGGCTGGCAAAAACATTAATGCTTGTGCAAAAATAATTGGCATTACACCAGCCGAATTCAATTTTAACGGTATAAAATCTCTTTTTCCACCGTATAATTTGTTTCCCACAACCTGCTTGGCATATTGAATTGGGATTCTTCTTGTTGCTTGTGTTATTAAAATTACTCCCATAACAACTGCAAACAAGGCAAGTACTTCGAGTATAAATAATATCGCCCCTGCCATTCCTCGGTTGTTAACCATTTCATCTATTACTGAACCGGGAAATCTTGACACAATACCGATCATAATTAACATCGATATACCGTTGCCTATACCCTTATCGGTTATTCTTTCGCCTAACCACATACAAAACATGGTTCCCGCTATTAGAATTGTTATAGATGTAAAGTAAAAGAAGAAGCCGGGGTTAGTAATTGCTTCGGCCGGGATGGTTCCTCTTATGTAACCGTAAGATTGAAACCCAGTGATGAAAATTGTAAGTACCCTTGTAATTTGATTTAACCTTTTTCTGCCAGAATCTCCCTCCTTTTGCATTTTCTGGAAATAAGGAACTGCAACAGTTAAAAGCTGAACGATAATAGATGCCGATATGTAAGGCATAATACCGAGAGCAAATATGGATGCGCGGCTGAACGAACCTCCCAAAAATGTGTTTAAAAGAGCTAAAATACCTTCTTGAGGTGCTCCTGCTAGAGCAGAAGGATCAATACCGGGCAATACGATAAAAGAACCTAATCGAAAGATGATCAGGAAGCCCATCGTATTCAGGATTCTTACTCTTAGATCCTCAATGGAAAAAATATTCTTTATCGTCTGTATAAATCTTTTCATTACTTCAGTGTTGATACAGATCCGCCTGATTTTTCAATTGCACCAACTGCAGCCTCGGAAAATGCATGAGCTTGTACAGTTACTTTTGATTTTAATTCTCCTCTGCCCAATATTTTTACTTTGTCGTTTTTACCAACTATACCGTTAGCAATCATCAACTCAAGCGTGAGGTCTTTTGATTTAGCTTTCTCCACTAAACCCTCTAATACATCGAGGTTAACAGCTTTGAATTCTACTTTATTATTGTTCTTGAAACCGAACTTAGGTACACGTCTTACCAACGGCATCTGCCCACCCTCAAAACCAGCTTTTCTTGAATATCCTGATCTTGACTTTGCACCTTTATGTCCGCGGCCAGCTGTACTACCACCAGAACCCTGACCACGGCCAAGTCTCTTATTTGTTTTGGTAGAACCTTCAGCAGGTTTTAGTGTATGTAGTTTCATTTTAAATTTCTTTAACGGTTATCAAATGATTTACTTTTCTGATCATACCCGCAATCTGAGGAGTGTTTTCCACGATAACAGTTTTGTTCATTTTGCCTAAACCAAGTGCCTTCATGGTTAATTGTTGTGTATAAGGACGCTTGATAATACTGCGTGTTTGTTGAATTTGTACTTTAGCCATAAGTCAACGATTAACCGTTAAACACTTTATTTAAAGATATACCTCTGTTTTGAGCCACTGTTAATGGATCGCGCATGCTGGTTAAAGCTTTGAAGGTTGCCTTTACCACATTGTGTGGGTTAGAAGAACCTTTAGACTTTGCTAACACATTGTGAACGCCAGCGCTTTCTAATACAGCACGCATCGCACCGCCCGCAATTACACCAGTACCAGGAGAAGCAGGTTTTAATAACACAAAACCTCCTCCAAATTTACCGATAGACTCATGCGGTACAGTTCCCTTAATAACCGGAACTTTCACCAAATGCTTTTTAGCATCATCAATTCCTTTAGAAATAGCGTCTGTTACTTCGTTTGCTTTGCCTAATCCATATCCAACTACACCATTACCATCACCCACTACAACGATGGCAGCGAAACTAAATCTGCGACCACCTTTTACTACTTTGGCCACGCGTTGAATTGCAACTACTTTCTCTTTCAAATCGATTTCGCTTGCTTTAACTGCGCTGATATTGCTTGCCGACATATTCGTTGTTTTAGAAATTTAAACCACCCTCGCGGGCACCTTCTGCAAATGCTTTTACTTTTCCGTGATACAAATAACCATTACGGTCAAATACCACATCTTTTACACCGGCCGCAATTGCTCTTTCAGCAATTTTCTTTCCGGCTGTTTTACAATTTTCTTGGTTACCAGATGCCTTGGCACCTAATTCCCTGGTTGTAACTGATACTAAAGTCACTCCTTTTGTATCATCGATAAGTTGAGCGCTAACTCCTGTATTGCTTCTAAAAACCGATAAACGTGGTCTAGATGCAGTGCCCGTAATTTTCTTACGAACGCCTAACTTAATTCTTTCTCTTCTTCCTAGTTTGCCTGCCATAGTATTATGAGCTATGATGCTTATTTAGATGCTGCTTTACCTGCTTTTCTACGTACATACTCACCCGTGAAACGAACACCCTTACCTTTGTAAGGCTCAGTTTTACGAAGTGATTTTAATTTAGCTGAAATCTGACCAAGTAATTGCTTGTCGATTCCTTCTAAAATAATCGTAGGGTTTTGTCCTTTTTCCTGAACAGCCTGAACTTTAATTTCAGATGGAACAGCTAAAAAGATATTGTGAGAATATCCTAAACTAAGTTCAAGAACATTGGCTTGGGCTGTAGCTTTGTAACCAACACCTACTAATTCAAGTTGATGTTTGTATCCTTTGCTTACGCCTTCAATCATGTTGGCAATCAAAGCACGGTAAAGACCGTGTAATGACTTATGTCTTTTTTGGTCAGTAGGTCTGGCAACTACTACATGTCCTTCTTCGATTTTGATTTGAAAATCAGGATCGATGGCTTGGTGTAATTCTCCTTTCGGACCTTTTACTGACACTTTATCCTTTGACGGTGTAACTGTTACGCCTGAAGGGATGTTGATGGGTTTTAATCCTATTCTTGACATGGCTCAGTAATTAATAAACGTAACATAAAACTTCGCCACCCACATTAATTTTGCGGGCTTCCTTATCAGTCATTACACCTTTGGATGTAGAAACAATGGCAACACCCAGGCCATTTAAAACACGAGGCATTGCACCAACGTTTGCATATTGACGCAAACCTGGTGTGCTTACGCGCTCTAAATGCGTAATGGCATTTTCTTTTGTTTCAGGATTGTATTTCAAGGCAATTTTTATAACGCCTTGTACATTCTTTCCTTCTTCGAATTTATAATTCAAAATGTATCCCTTATCGAATAACACTTTGGTTATTTCCTTCTTTAGATTGCTGGCAGGCACTTCCAAAACTTTGTGGTTAGCCTTAATTGCGTTGCGCAATCTTGTTAAATAATCTGCTATTGGGTCCGTCATTTTTCTCCAATTTTTCGCTAAAAAAGCAAGCCCGTATAAACCGGGCTGCAAAGGTATTGAACATTTTTTAATATCCAAACTGTTATCTGGTTTCGGATTTAATCGACCTGGATACTCAGCAGCAATATGTCGTTATTACAAAGATTTCGATGATTTCAAACTATCATCTCCATCAAATTATTACCAAGATGCTTTTGTAAGCCCTGGTATTTTTCCATCAGAAGCCATCTGACGGAATTGGTTACGGCAGATGCCGAACTTACCCATGTAGCCTTTTGGTCTCCCTGTAAGCTTACAACGATTCTTTAATCTAACCGGAGATGCATTACGCGGTAGCTTATCTAGAGCCTGGTAATCTCCGGCTTCTTTCAATGCTTTTCTTTTGGCTGCATAAACAGCTACAAGGTGCTCACGCTTAGCCTGTCTTGCAACAACTGATAATTTTGCCATAATATTAGTTTTTATTGGTTGCAAACGGCATTCCGAATGCTTTTAATAGTTCAAAACTTTCTTCGTCTGTTTTCGCACTGGTAACGAAAGTGATATCCATACCACTGATCTTTGTTACTTTATCAATAGAAATTTCAGGGAAGATAATTTGTTCTTTTACACCTAGCGTGTAATTGCCTCTACCGTCAAATCCTTTCGCGTTAACACCTTTAAAATCGCGTACGCGTGGAAGAGCAATACTCATTAATCTATCCATAAATTCGTACATGCGATCTCCTCTTAGCGTTACACGTACACCAATAGGTTGGTTTTCGCGAAGTTTAAAGTTTGAGATAGCCTTCTTAGACTTGGTTGCTACAGCCTTTTGACCAGTTATTGTTGAAATTTCTTCAACTGCTACATCGATCAGTTTTTTGTCGGCTACAGCTGCACCCATACCCTTGTTGATGCAGATTTTTTCAACCTTTGGAACTTCCATAATCGACTTATACTGAAATTTTTCTTTCAGTGCGCTCATGATTTCCTTTTGATACTTCTGTTTTAATCTAGGCGTTGCCATTACTTAATGATTTCTCCTGTTTTCTTTGCGTAACGTTGCAGCTTTCCTTCTGCATTTAATTTGCGGCCAACACGTGTTGGTTTACCACTGGCAGGATCAACTAACATCAAATTGCTGATGTTGATTGTACCTTCCGTTTTCTTGATGCCACCTTCGGGTTTGCCAGCAGATGGTTTTGTGTGCTTTGTAACTATAGCGATACCTTCAACAACCGCACGGTTTTTAGATGCGATAACTTCCAGTACTTTTCCTGTCTTGCCTTTATCGTCTCCGGCAATTACCTTTACTGTGTCTCCCTTACGGATATGCAGTTTAGGTTGTTTGTTAAATTTTCTTTCCATGGCTTATAATACTTCTGGTGCCAATGATACAATTTTCATGAATTGCTTTTCGCGCAACTCTCTAGCTACCGGACCAAAGATACGGGTGCCTCTAGGTTCGTCTTGGTTGTTTAACAATACAGCAGCATTGTCTTCAAAACGAATATAAGAGCCGTCTTTGCGCCTTACTTCTTTTGTTGTTCTTACCACTACAGCCTTAGAAACTGTACCTTTCTTTATTTGGCTGGTTGGTGTGGCAGACTTTACAGTAACCACAATTTTATCGCCTACAGAGGCAGACTTTCTTTTCGTTCCGCCTAATACGTGCATACAAAGAACTTCTTTAGCTCCGCTGTTGTCTGCAACTGTTAATCTGGATTCTGTGCGTATCATGATTACTTAGCTTTTTCGATTATTTCTACTAATCTCCAACGCTTGTCTTTGCTTAACGGACGAGTTTCCATGATGCGTACTGTATCACCGATACCAGCCTCATTCTTTTCATCGTGTGCTTTGAAGCGCGAAGTTTTGTTTACAAATTTTCCATAGATAGGGTGCTTTACTTTTCTATCTACAGTAACAGTAATGGTTTTTTGCATTTTATTGCTTACCACTTTACCTACTCTTTCTTTTCTAAAATTCCTTTCTTGTGTTTCCATAGGAATTATGCTTTAGCTTTTTTAGCTGTTAATTCTGTGTTTAACCTTGCGATTAACTTACGTGTAGCACGCAATGTCATTGGGTTTTCGATTGAAGAAACCTGATGAGCGAATTGAAGCTTACGAAGGGTTTCTTTTTCGCTTGCAATTTTTTCGTTGAGCTCAGCAACTGATAATGCTTTAATGTCTGCGTTTTTCATATTACTTGGCTGTTTCTTCTACGTAATCTCTTCTAACTGTAAAGGCGGTTTTTAAAGGTAATTTACCTTCTGCTAATCTCATGGCTTCTTTTGCCGTTGCCATGCTAACTCCACCCGCTTCAAAAAGAATGGTTCCGGGTTTTACAACTGCAACCCAATACTCAGGAGCACCTTTACCTTTACCCATACGTACTTCGGCAGGCTTCTTTGTAATAGGCTTATCCGGGAAGATACGTATCCACACTTGTCCTTCGCGTTTCATAGCGCGGGTAACAGCAATACGAGCTGCTTCTAATTGTCTGGCTGTGATCCAACCTGGTTCTAGTGCTTTTAATGCAAAGGAACCGAATGCGATAGAGTGTCCTCTGGTTGCGAGGCCTTTTACTCTACCCTTCTGCATTTTTCTAAATTTCGTACGTTTCGGCTGTAACATGTTTGCTAAGCTTTACTGATTCAAATTAATTTCTAGGACCTTTAGATCTACCTCCTCGGCCTCCGCGATTATCTGCGCCTCTTCCTTTTCCATCGTTTCTTCTGCCGCCTCTATCGTTTGACCCTCCTCCAGATTGTTGGCCTGAAGTTGCGTTTGCTGCTGCACCTACATTTGGAGAAAGATCGCGCTTGCCATAAACTTCTCCTTTAAAGATCCAAACTTTTATACCGATTTTACCATATACAGTTTGTGCTTCTGATATTGCGTAATCGATATCTGCTCTTAGCGTATGCAAAGGAATTCTTCCTTCTTTGTATTGTTCAGTTCTGGCCATATCTGAACCAGCCAAACGACCCGATACTTTTACTTTAATCCCTTCAGCTCCTACTCTTATAGCTGAAGCTATAGCCTGCTTCATAGCTCTTTTGTAGGAAATACGTGCTTCAATTTGTTGCGCGATTGATTCGCCCACTAACTTGGCATCTAACTCTGGTCTCTTGATTTCGTAGATATTGATCTGAACATCCTTACCGGTGATCTTTTTCAACTCTTCTTTAATCTTATCAACTTCTTGTCCTCCTTTTCCAATTACAACACCAGGTCTGGCCGTATGAATTGTTAGTGTTATGCGCTTTAAGGTGCGTTCGATAACTACTTTTGAGATACCTCCTTTAGGAATGCGGGCGTCTACGTATTTACGTATTTTCTGATCTTCAACTAATTTGTCTGACATTGTTTTGCCACCAAACCAGCTGGAATCCCAACCGCGAACAATTCCTAATCTTAAACCTACAGGGTTAACTTTTTGTCCCATGTTTATTTAGCTTCAGTAGTTTGAACTTCTTTTCCATTTGCCAAGCTTGCCAAAACCAGCGTTACGTGGTTAGAGCGCTTGCGAATTCTATATCCTCTACCTTGAGGTGCAGGTCTCATTCTTTTTAATTGACGACCACCATCTACCCAAATCTCCTTTACATAAAGATCTGCGTCTTCGATTTTAGTTTCATGTGTATTTCCCCAGTTAGATATTGCCGATAGCAAAAGTTTTTCTAAAAGTGGTGCACCTAACTTTGATTCGAACTTTAAAATATTCAAGGCTTGGTTTACGCGTTGACCTTTAATTAAGTCGGCTACAAGACGCATCTTTCTTGGTGAAGATGGAACATCTTTTAGTTTGGCTACTACAGGACCAGTCTTCGAAGCCTCTTTGCGGGCATCGCGTTGCTGGCGTTTTATAACAGACTTTTTAGTCTTTTTTACAGCTGTTGTTTCCATGGCTTACTTAATCTTTACGGTTGCCACTATGACCCTTGAAGGTACGAGTAGGTGCAAATTCACCTAACTTATGACCTACCATATTCTCAGTTACATACACTGGTATGAACTTGTTTCCATTATGAACGGCTAATGTGTGGCCGATCATATCAGGTATAATTGTTGACCTTCTGGACCATGTCTTGATCACAGATTTTTTGCCTGACTTTTCCATTACTTCTACTTTCTTAAGTAGACGGAAATCGCAATAAGGTCCCTTTTTAATCGAGCGTCCCATTATTTTTTCCTCTTAGATATGATTAGACGATCTGAATACTTTTTAGGATGACGGGTTTTCTTACCCTTAGTGTATAAGCCCTTGCGTGAACGAGGGTGACCACCAGA
>Ga0102688_1076522_pt1 | contig 12593 bp, 1 predicted proteins | sample NOAtaT_4_FD_102011 | JGI IMG/M metagenome (GOLD analysis project Ga0102688, IMG submission 102011) | Freshwater lake microbial communities from Lake Erie, under a cyanobacterial bloom - NOAA_Erie_Diel7S_1600h metaT (Metagenome... | ecosystem: Environmental > Aquatic > Freshwater > Lake ... | reverse complement strand
CATTTTTTATCGATTGTATAGTGATATACTGTTGTTAAGTTGATTATTCAACAGTAATTAACATCATCATCACAATCGATAAAAGAATGAGAGTAATAGCTCTTATTCTTAGCTTTTTCTTTCTCTTTCTGTCGTTAGTGGCAGCAAGTGAAGTTATTAATCATACTATTTATGGTAGTATTATTACTTATGAAGAACCATGTACTGGTTCTAATCAACATCATATTCGTGTTTCATTAGTTGTTCATGAAAGTCGTTTATCATCATTATCATTTGGTGAATTTGCTATTATTGATAATAACAATATTCTTCCCTATGTTCCTATTGCAACAACATTTGATGAAGTATCACAAGTTGATGTTGATAAATACTTAATTACAACACAAATTGCTATTGAATTACACGATAATATTTCTATTGAATTTTGTGATTTAGATATTGAATATTGTATTATGAATACTATTGAAGATATCTTACCATCATCATCACCAGCAACTGATTTTATTATTCCATTTCAATATGCTCATGCTAATCATGAAGAAGAATTTGATTTATTTGCATCACATTATGGTTGTACTATTAATGCTGATGATGTTACTATGAAATTCATATCAGCTATTGGCTGTGGTTGTTCTTATCATTATCATACTACTAATAATGATCTTACATTATATGTTCATCCTTATCGTGCTAATCAATATGATCGTAGTTATATTATGAAACAAGTTCATATTGCATCACAAACTATTACACATGTCGATATTGATTTCTTAAACGTCTATATTGATCCAACTGATGATGATCATCCTATTTATCATTATTTTTCATCAAAAGCACCGCTATATATTCGCAGTGCTGCTGGTGTCCTATTAGGTCATGGTGTTCTTCCTAATGATGTTTCATTAACAATTACTTATGATGATGATATTGCTATTGTATCATTTGACGCTACATCATCATTTGAACGTTTTAATTTATGTTTAAATGCATTTTCTAATGTCTATTCATCATTTGGTGAACATTGTATTATTGTTGAAGAAACTATTCCTCCACGTCCATTACCATTCAATTTTGCTGTTGAATTCTATCAAGCACGTGGTTTATCATCAATGATTTATGAATATAATCCATTTTATAAAGTCTATGATGGTAATTGGTTAGATATGGCTTTACCATTTACTACTCATCGTATTGTTGTTCATTATGATAAAAATGATAAATTATATGATTATGAAATTTGTTCAGTAACAATTGGTGGTCGTCCATGTGTTTTAGATCTTGATGATGATTATGAAGTTATTTGTGATATTGATGGTACTGGTGAAGTTGTTCTATCATATTCTACATCATGTGCTAATGATGAAATCTTTGAAGATCGTTATATCTTAACTTTACCTGAATCACGTTGTAATGATTATACTCAAGATAATCCATTCCTAAGATTAACTGGTTTTACTGCTGTTCAATCATGGAATCATGTACCAGAAAAAGGTGAATATTTCTTCTATGATACTATTGTTTCTACATCTTTATACGAAGCATCTGATTCATTTACTTTTGAAATGTCAACTACTACTGATAATATTGATTTCTATTTCATTAATAATGTTTATGATAATTTTTTCACCAATTCATATAACTTAAAATTATGTTCAGCTGATATTTCTGTTGGTGAATGTTATATGTATAATAATTTTCGTACATATGTTGATTGTTATTTTGATACTAATGATAATGATGTATCAATTACTATTAGTGGTGTTGCATCGAATTGTCAATGTGATGATATTGATGCTCCATTATATAGTACTACATATAATTTTGTTCGTCTTCAACCATTACCATATGTTTATGCTAGTGAATTCTATGATGGTGATTATGTTCCAACTGGTTTAGCTACTCCTGTTGATACTATTTTAGATGGTGGTCGTGAAGATTTCTTTGTTGTTATTCCACGTGATACATTAATTTTAACTGGTTATCCATTAGTTGATGGTTTCTTAACACATAAATTATGTAGTGTTCATTTTAATGATATTGAATGTCCATTTAGTCCAGCTGGTACTTGGGAATGTCATTTTGAAATTCCAACTAATGGTTTCTTACATTTAACTGGTGTTCTTCGTAATGAAGATTGTGAAACTTCTACTCGTCGTTTTGGTGAATCTATTCGTTATGTTAATCAACCATATATGTTGCCACTAGAATTTATTGCTACATTTATTAGTGTTGCTGATACTGTTGTTGATAGTGGTAAATTATTAACTGCATCAGCTGATCCTGAAATTTCATATCAATGGACTATTCCATCACAAACTAATGGTTTTATTTTATGGTCAGACAATTTAGATTATACTGTTTGTTCAGCTACATTAAATGGTGAATATCGTGTAGTTCAAAATAATGATGATAATCGTATGATTTTTGTTAATTTAGATAGTCGTCGTACTAGTACTTTGGTTATTATTGCTGTTGCTAAAGAAGATTCATGTTTAAGTTCAAATGATAATGTTTGGCCAAACATTATTTATAAATCAACTGTTGAAGTAGTTTTTGAAAATTATGTTACTTATCCTGGTTCATTATATGAAACTGGTAATTTAATTGTTGCTGATCCAATTACTGTTGGTTTTTATGAATCATTTGAAATACAATTAATGGAAAATGAATTTACTACTCAAGAATTAAATTATGCTTCATTAGTTGCACCATATCGTTCAGCTGCTGTTGTTGTTTCTTTACCAACTGGTCTCAATGGTTATCGTATTTGTTCAGCTACTTTCAACAATAAATTATGCACTAGCGAATATTCAAATTATAGAACTGCTCTTTGTTATTTAGAACCTGATGTTAATGGTATTATGACTGTTAATGCTGTTAGTGAAGAAGATTTCTGTGATGATCCATATTCATCAATGTATAGCTTCTATACAACATTCAATGTAATTATGCAACATCAACAATTAGAAGTTAACTTCAAATTAACATATATTGATTTCTTTGAACAAACTATTAGTAATGATGTATTCTATGCTCCAGATCATTATGATACTTTAATGACTATTCCAGCATTAACTAAGAAGATTGTTGTTGAAGCTTTAGATTGGGATATTGAACGTTATGCTTTTTGTAGTTCAACTTTTGGTCGTCAAGATTGTACTGTTGATTTAGGTAATCAAATGATTACTTGTGAATTAAGTACTCGATCACAAGCAGATTTTCGTATTGTTGCTATTGAATCATCATCAGAATCTTGTAATGATCCAACTCTTGTTTATTCATATGCTGCTATGCAGTTACGCTGGGCTCCAACTACTGGTCTAGGTGATAATCTAGCTAGTGTTATGATGGGTGATTATGAATTATCATTCATGGAAGATGATCGTTTACTTGATTATGTTGTTCAAGTACATACTGATGCTGAAATTGTATTACCAGCTTATACTGTATCATATGATGCTAATCGTTTAATTTTTACTGCATCCTATGATCAAGTACCAAATGTTAATTATGATGATGAAACTCGTTATCAATTCTGTTCAGCATCATTAGCTGATTATTCATGTACTGTTACCGCTGAAACTATTGTTTGTGATGGTTTCAACGTTCATGATGGTCATTTTAGTATGTTAACTATTAATGCTGTTTCAATGGAAGAATTCTGTCATGATTTAGTTGAACAACCACATTGTGCAACTCCACCTAGACAATATCAATTAAATATTAATTTAGAATGGCCAATGATTCGTGATATTACATTTGTCAGTGAATTCTTAGATATTAATGCTAATCCAGTTGTTCCATTACCATATCGTGGTCAAATGATTATTGATACCGCTAATTATGGCCCTGAAGATGTTATTGAATTACCACGTTCCACTTTAACTATTGGTGGTTATCCAATTATTGATACTTTCAATTATTGGTTATGTTCTGCTCAATATGTTGATTTTACTTGTGATTCATTATTTGATGGTGTCTTTAAATGTCAATTACCAGATCGTCGTAATGGTCATTTATTATTAACTCTTTTACCACGTGATCGTTATGTCGTTGAATCATGTAATGATTATGCTACTAAATATTATGATATTGCTATAGTTAATTTCAAATATTCTAGACCAACTTTAGATGCTGAAATTGGTTTATCATTCTATAATTTACATGAAGTTGAAATTATTAGTGAATCTGGTTCAAGTTTCAATCCAGCTATTTATATTGGTGAACCATGGGTTATTCCAGCACCAACTCAAGTTATGCATGTTAGTTTATTAGATCCTAGTTATTCATTCTGTTATGTACAATATGGCGAACCATTACCATGTCCAATTGGTTCATCTGTTGAATCATTGTGTCCATTTGATAATCCAACTGATCGTGTTGATCGTTTATTAACTGTTATTGCTGTTCTTGCTGGTGAAGAATGTTATGGTACTGCTGAAATGTATTATGGTTATTTACCTATGATCTTTTCACCACCATCAGAAAATGGTCCTGGTGTTTTAATTCATGCTGTAGTTACTAATTATATTGATGCTATTGTTACTGATCAATATATTGATACTACTGTTCTTGGTCCATATAGAATTAATAAATTACCACATACTCGTTTATTAGCATTAACTGTTGCTCAAGAAGAATTACATTATTGGGAACATCGTTTCTGTTCAGCTGCTTTAGATCATTCTGCATGTCGTGTTACATCAACTTATAGTATTGAGTGTGATTTAATGTATGATCAATATGGTGATTTAATTATTAATACTGTATCAGTTTGGGATGAATGTTCCAATTCTGAAGCATCTATTGCTACATTAATTGAAGTTAATCGTTATCCATTATTACTTCCATATGTCTTTGATATTCAAATGGAAATTGAAGATGGTTCAATTATTAAGAATATTTCTGCTGTTGATGCAACTCGTTATGATATTGGTCGTCATATTTATGAAGCTGTAAGTCCAGCTATCAGAATTAAAGGTAGTCGTGTTGGTGCATTCCCATACAGAATGTGTAATGTTCAATTTAATGGTGTACAATGTGAAGATTTTGTTTCAACTGGTTTTTTCTTCTCGTGTTATACTAATGGTGCTACAGATGGTGTTATTCAATTTTCTGCTGTTAGAAATCCGAATACATGTGCAAGTTTAACCGCTGACATATATGAATTAGAAGTTGCATTTTCTTATGAAGATTCAAGTTATTTACCAGCTGTTCGTGCTTCTGTTGATGATGAATATATTATTGAATTATATGATGGTAATCATCAAGCTCTTCAAGTACCAACTACTGTTGATTTAACTACTGGTGAAGCATCTATCTATATTCCAGCATATACTGAATATATTTCTGGTTTATCTTCAACTGAAAATCAATTCTTATGTAATGTCTATGTTGGTGATATTAAATGTGATGTTGATGCATATAATGGCAATTTATTTGAATGTTCTGGTTTCCCACAAGGTCAATCTGGTTCAGTTACTATTGTTACTACTAATCATGGTAATGATTGTTCACTTCCATTTATTACTAAATATTTTTCATCAGTTTCTTATCAATTTGAAAATCCTCCTGAACAAGTTGGTGCTAGTTTTATGGCTGCTATTCATCATTCATCAACAAGTGTTGTGCCAGATTATGTTGAATACGAAACATTAACATTAGACTCACGTGGTATTCCATCAACTGTACAATTAACTTATGATGCTGCTCATTTAGCATTTGATCGTTGGTTATCAGTTACTTTACTTGATGAAACTACTACAAGTTATTATGTATGTCGTGCATCTATTGGTTCTAATGTTTGTGCTGAAAATGTTGATACATATCTCATGGAATGTTCATTACAATCTGGTCTAAATAGTAATTTACGTATCTTTGCTGCTGATTCTGAAGAAGCATGTGATTATCAATTATATATGATTGAACATCCATTTTCAATTGCTGCTGCTCCAATTACTGTTATTGGTTCATTTGATGTTACATATGATTATGATTCAGAATTATATAATAGTGGTAGTTCAACTACTTCAATTTCAACTGCTGTTCAAGTTAATTTATTCCGTTATGATACTACTGTATTTAGTGTTTCAGAACATTTATCAGTTGATGGTCAAAATATGGTTGTTTGTACTGTAACTTATAATGATAATTCATGTATGTATAATGATGGTTCATATGTATGTTCAGTTAATGCTGCAACTACATCTCAATTATTTATTGTTGGTGCTAGTGTTTCAAGTCAATGTCAAAAGTATCCATCATATGTTGTTGGTACAACCATTGCTGTTGGTTCATATCCTGTTGCATTAGAAGCTAGTTTTGACATGAGTTCTTATCGTTCAGAAGCTGATGATTTATATTTATATGTTGCTTATGCAAATAATCGTGTTATTGTACATCCTGATGCTACTGATGCTCGTGTTACTAAGGATTTATATGTTGATATTCCATTTGGACCTTCAATTATGTATTCTGTTTGTGAAGCTCGTTTCAACGATGTTGCATGTACAAGTAGTGAAACACATTTTACTTGTAACTTAAACAATAATAATGGTACACTATTAATGATCTTATCTTATTCATCAATGGATTGTCAACTTTCACCAGTTTATACTATTCAAACTGAAGTTGGTATTGCTTTACCTCCAGTTGCATTATCAGCATTATTCTCTGCTAATGTTGGTTATTTTTCAACTTTATATGCATCTGGTGTTTCAATGTATAGTATTTCTACTGCTGTTGAAGAAAACTTAGTTCGTTATGATAGTCAATATATTGAAATTCCTCAAGAATCTTTCCGTGTTATGAACTTAAATGATAATACTTTCCATGACTTATATGTATGTTCTGTTGAATATGATGGTCAATCTTGTTCATTTAGATTTGATGGTATGATATCGTCATTCAGATGTCAAATAACTGCTGAATCAGTTCATGTTCCATTATTTATTGCTGCTGTTCATTCTGCTGTTGAATGTAGTTTTCCATTATATCATATTGATAGTCATGTTTCAGTTGGCACTGCTCCAGTTGCATTAACTGGTCAATTTACTGCTGAAGGTTATCGTTCACGATATCAAACTACTGTATCATATACTGTTGATGTTGTTGATGGTGATATGACTGAAGCTGTCTCAATACATCATGATATTTCTACTTTATCTTTCCCACGTGTCTTATCTGTTTATTCTGCTGAAGATATGATTACTAGAAATATTTTTCTTTGTGAAGCTCGTGGTTGTACTTTTGATGTTCCTACCTCATCATTCATGTGTTCAATCTATTATTCTAGTATCAATATTATGCTTGTTACTTCAAGTTCATTATCATCATGTAATACTAATCCATCATATTATTTTGATACTTCATTTATGCTTCGTGCTGCTCCTCCAGCTGCTATTCCATTTAGTCAACCATTATTATTCAATCTTTTCAAATCATCTGGTTATTTATCATCATTAATTTCTGTTGATGTTACTTCAAATCAACCACATAATGTTGACTTTGTTCCATCTCGTTTTGTTGTTATTGATTTTGATGGTCAATCTAATTATCAATTCTGTTCTGCTACTATTGATGGTCAATCATGTGATGCTGATAGTTCTGAAATTGATTGTATGATTAATGGTAATCCAATGTCAGCTACAGTTGCATTTACTGCTGTCTTGTATGGTAGTGATTGTAATGATGAATATTCACAAAAATATGCTGCTTCTACAGAACTTCAATTTTATGATCAAAATCCAGCTGATGTTTTACCTGGTAATTTTGCTATTTCTTATTTGATTGCTGAAAGTGAATATTCACCATATCAACCATCATTAAGTTTTTCAACTATTTCTAATTCAAATATGCAATCAATTATTATTCCATTTGCCGTTACTGATATGGAAATTCGTTTAACTGATTATATTGAATCATGGACTTATAATTTATGTAGTGTTACTTTTGTTGCTGATGATGAAAATACTGAAACTGTTACTTGTACTGTTGAACAAGATTCAGCTACTGCTAATTGTCCAATTAATGTTCCATTTACTGGTACATTATTCTTGAAAGGTGTTGATTCAGTATTTGTTTGTTCAGATAATTTAGCTCCAGTTTATGTTAGTTCTCAACATTTTGTTCGCTCATCCGTTCAAACCTTACAAGCATCATTTAATCTTGATGTTACTCGTTCAGTTAGTAGTATTAATCCAGTTGAATTTTCATTAACTAAATTTATTGATGCTACTAATCAACCAGTTGCTGTTGGTACTAAATTATCATTTGATGCTAGTAAGATTACTGTTCCTCAAGATTTACTTGTTTATATTCTTGGTCAATATTATAGTACTATGATTTCAGTTTGTCGTGTTGATTATGGTATGAATAGTTGTACTAAGAATATTAACGGTGATTTTGAATGTAGTATTTTAGATAAAGCTGCTACTGAATTAGATATCTTTGCTGCTCCAGCTGATTATTTATGTATTGATCCACAATATATGATTCAATATCCATTCTTCTTAGCTGATGCTCCAGTTGATTTAGATGGTACATTTGTTGTTTCATATGATTATCAATCTGAATTATTTGGTACTGGTTCATCTGCTGGTAGTGTTACTATTATGACTAACAATTTATTCCGTTATGATAGTACATCGTTTACTGTTACAAAGACTGTAACTATTACTCAACCAGATTCATCTATTATTAATATGTACATTTGTGATTTAGAATTTAATGAAGTTGCATGTTCAATTAATATGGATGGTAATTATCAATGTACTTTAATGACTGGTGTTAGTGAAAGTTATTTATTCATGATGGGTGCTGATTCAGTAGATGCATGTGAATTCCCATCATATGTAGTTCAAGCTGATATTTCTGTTGGTACTACTCCAGTTGCATTACCAAGTCAATTAACTGTTTCAGCTCTTCGTTCTGAAACTGGTAATACTGAATCATTAATGGCTACTGCATTTGAACAACCTATGACATCAAAATTTGTTGTTTATCATGATACTGTTCAAGTTATTGTCGATCAACAATTAACTGTTACTCGTCCTGATACAACTACTAAAACTATTGCTATTTGTGAAAGTCGTTATGATGCTATTTCATGTACTAGTTTAGCTTGTTTATTAAATAATAAGAATGCTACTCTCTTATTAATTGCATCTGATTCAGCTGCTCAATGTACTCTTGCTCCATTATATACTATTGAAATTCAAGTTGGTATTGCTGTTACTCCAGCTACTTTACGTGGTGCATTCCCAATTGGTTATTCATTCCAATCAGAATTATATGGTGTTGGTACATCATCATCCAATATGAATACTGAAATTGCTAATTTATTCCGTTATGATACTTCATCATTTACAGTTGCTCAAGTTGTTCCTGTTATCAAAGCTGGTTCAGCTATTGTTAATTTCAATTTATTCGTTTGTCGTGTTGATGTCAATGATCAATTATGTACTTTCAATGATCAATCATTAACATTTTCTTGTCCATTAGCTACTGCTGCTGAAAATGTTCGTGTTACTGTTGCTGGTGCTCATTATGCTGATGAATGTCAATTCCCATTATATAGAGCATATCCTACATTATCAGTTGCTACTGCTCCAGTTGTCTTAAATGGTCGTTTCCCAATTTCAGTTATTCGTTCTGAATCACCAACTACTGCATCATTTAATGTTGATGCTCGTATTCAACCAATGCCATCGCCATTAGTTGTTTATCATGATTCATCTAAACTTCAAATTGATCGTGAATTATCTGTTACTGTTGGTAATGATTTAACTAATGTTTTCTTATGTGATGTTCGTTATAGTGATGAAACTTGTCCATTCAATCATCGTACTGATAAACATGATTGTACTCTTGGTGTTGGTCGTAATTCAACTCTTTTATTCATTGCTTCTGATACATTAGCAAAATGTACTTTACGACCTATGTATTATATTCGTGCATCGATTGCTGTTGCATTACCAGATATTCAAGCTACTCTTTCAATTGAAGCTGTTTTCTCATTTGCTGATTTAAATTCACATGTTGTTTCAGTTTATGAAACTGCTGCTAATCCAGGTGCTGCTACTGTAACTATTTCATATAATGCTACTAGTTTCACTGTTCGTGATGCTAATCCATTAACAGATTATACTATTTGTTCTGCTACATTTGCTTCTAAGATTTGTACAGTAATTGAAAATGGTGGTGCTGCTGATTGTATTATTCCACCAGCTGGTGAACAATTTGAATTCAATGTTATTGCTGTTCGTAGTCCAGAAACTTGTTCATCATTCCGTGGCACATTCTATACTGCTATTAAGACTTTACGTCGTCAACCAACTCCACAAGTTCTTAATACTGTTATTCAACATACTTATTCCAACTGGCTTGATTTCACTGTTCCACGTGTTATGACTACTGCATATACTTCATTATTACCTGTAGATAGTGAAGTTATTGTTGTTCCAGTTGATGCACGTAAAGTTCATGGTCAAGTTATTGATTCAACTTTCGCTCGTCGTTATAAGATCTGTTCAATGACTTATCCATCTAATGATTTCAGTTACGAAGTTGCTACTGGTAAACATGATTTCACTATTTCTAATGATGGTATCTTAAATATTGTTGCTGTTAATCCTTCAGCTAATTGTAACAATATCTATGATGTTCATTATTATACTCGTATGATCTTTGTCTATACTGCTCCAGCTGATGTTCCAAGCTTCCAACAACAAATAGTTATTAATGCTGCTGATAATACTGATTTAGGTCATCATTTCATTGATACTGCATTATTAACTGAATCATCTAAGATTACTAGTCCATGGAATGCTGCTACTATTAAGAGTACTACTAATTATGCTAATCAACAATTCTGTACTGTTACTTTAGGTAATACTGCATGTACTACTGATGTTAAAGGTCAATTTACTTGTAATGTTGTTAATGGTGAAATTGGTGGTACATTCTCATTAACTATGGTTACTGTTCGTCCAGATAAGACTTGTGGTGATATTGCTTCATTAAAGACTACTTCTATTCAAGTTGTTATTGATGCTCGTCCTATTCCACCAGCTAAATTATTACCAATTAATATTAATGTTGAATTCCATGATTATGGTTTACGTTCTCATAGTCCAGCAATTATTATTGATTTTGCTAAGAGTAATGAAAATGCTAATCATGTTTTCATTATTAATCAAATTCCAGCATCAACTTATGGTTTTAAGGCTGTTTTAGATATTACTGGTTTCCAATTATGTACTAATATTCCTGGTGCAACTTCTAAGACTGAATCTGGTAAGACTTATTTAGAATATTCAACAGATTTACTAGAAGATTTAACTTATACTATTAGAGCTGTTGCTGCTGGTACTCAATGTTTAGATATCTATAATCAACCATATATATTATCATTTACTTTAGATCGTCCAGCTATTTCAACTAATCCAGATTTCTTATTCAATGTACGTTATGTAGATCGTAGTACATCATTAGATAATCCAACTGAAGTTGGTACTGTTATGATTCGCACTCGTGAAGTATCTCAAGAATTACAATTATATGTTGTTCCTTATGCTACTACTGCTTTAATTGGTACTGCAATGTTTGGTGATATGATAGTATGTGGTACTAAATATAGTGATGTTACTTGTGAATCAAGTACTTTAGCTGGTTCATTTGTTTGTAATACTGGTGGTATTGATGGTTATTTAGTCTTTGATATGGTATTATATGGTAAGACTTGTGCAGATGCTAGTATTGATCATCATAGTGTATCAATTAAATTTGATTATCCAACTCGTATTATTTCAAGTACTGGTGATAATACTAATAATGGTGATGCTAGTGGTAGTGTCTTTACACTTACTGTTGATCCACAATTATTACCATCACAAGCTGAACCAATTACATTTACTCATAATGCTATGGATAATTGTCAAGTTCCACTTGCAGTCTTATCTGAAATACCTGGTGTTGAAAATGTTCCTGGTGCATGTACTGTTGCATTCCAAAATACTACTACTAGTTTAGTTTTAACTTACGATCTTACTCGTCCAGCAGCTATTTGTTCAGCTCCAACATTTGCAAGTAAGACTTGTGTACAATCATCATCATCAACTACTGGTGAAACTACTCGTTTTGTTTATGATTGTGCTGTTCCATCATCATCATTAGATAAACATTCATTATTATCATTCAATGTTGCTCCATTATCAACTGCATGTACTGATGATTATGAACAAGTTGAAATTTATCGTATGTCAGTATTTGTTAAGAAAGATTTACCACCAGTTGTATCAACTTCTACTGGTGTTGATATTGATCCAGAAACTATATCAGCTGCTTCTACTCATCGTAGTCCATCATTCTTTTTATCAGTATTTTCTACTTTATTTGTTATTTTATTATCATTTGTTTTCAGACGATAAAATGATAAGTAATTTTAAGCAATATATAATGGTATATATTTCATCAATACATTACTTTCTTTAAAAGAGAAAGATAATAATTTATTATTTTTTCTTTTTATTATAACTATTTTTTTCTTGTTAATTTGTTTTTTGTTGTTGTCAACATTTATATGTGTATAATGC
>Ga0102688_1000753_pt1 | contig 13012 bp, 20 predicted proteins | sample NOAtaT_4_FD_102011 | JGI IMG/M metagenome (GOLD analysis project Ga0102688, IMG submission 102011) | Freshwater lake microbial communities from Lake Erie, under a cyanobacterial bloom - NOAA_Erie_Diel7S_1600h metaT (Metagenome... | ecosystem: Environmental > Aquatic > Freshwater > Lake ... | reverse complement strand
GATTATTGTAACTTTCGATAATGGATTCTCAGTGCCGGAGAATTATCCTAACGATCCTCTTAAATGTGAAATTAATTTCCTCCGAGTAACGTGTTAATATAATACTCTCACTATGCCGCTGTCTATCAAGATATTCTCAAACACCGCCACGCAGACTCCTGATCCTGTTTAATATGACGGCACTCGAAATCAAGTCGAAATCACTACTGAATATCTTAGTCCAACTGAGGGTATAGTACATCCTACTTAACCAGAATGGTATAGATTTGATTTTCAATTCAAAGGCATGGCTGGAACATTTATGAGGAACCAGCATGGATCCACATGGATGATGCTTCGACCTCCTAAACTTTCATATTTCTATATGTAGCACCACGTTGAAAACACAAACGAGTATAATATGTTTTCTGTGTACGCCCGCATCATGGGACCTGTTTAAGCCTGGAACCAAGGAGGACGCATTCAAATCGAGTTTCCGACTCTGGATAACAACGAAAATCCATCTCTGAGAGCTGCTCTTTTCGACGATGATCTTGGATATTCCTAATTTGACGCTCCAATTTAAATTGACCCGCCTCCGCCTGACTAAAGTGACTAAACTGATTAACCAGACGGAACCCCATTAAAATCTGGTGATTATATGGGTTGCTGGTTTAATTATAAAAGAGCAAATATGTTAAAAGTCGACTCTACCATTCTACCGGCGACTAACTAATTCAAATGCCGTTTAGTATAAAGCAACTACCCGGGACACCCTGCCTCTGTATAGATAATAAATTTCGAAGCTATCCCAAATGGTGTCGAGGTAGTGCTCGATATGAGAATAGCTAAGGTTCGTAATCCTAATCGTGTGATTTCAGACGTTAATATAGCAATAAATATATTTTAGGTAGATCCTTTTAAAGGGGAAATACTCAATTACCTCTACTATGACACATACAATTTATTCATGGATCTGAGAATAATTACGAAATTTAACCCTGTTGGTCATCCTATAACCGGCGTTCCAGATTTTTGGGAAACCGGATCAAAAGTTTCCGAATCCGGGAGATTTATTCAAAATCCAGTATGGTACAATCAAGTCCCAGCCTGGGCATAGGGAGATGTTTGGGTCATGGACCTTCCATGGAACCTACCTGTTGCCAATGATATTGATGATTCTTTGAATTTCTAAACCTGCAATCCAGCGATATTTGAATGGTGTATTACTTTTGAGGATATCAACTGGGCCGCAGCGTAATTTGCTGTCGGGGCATCACTTGCTGTAAGCACAGTGCTCCAGACACCTCCAGCTGGAGTTTATACATCGTTAGATCCTCAGGTCAAGATAAGAAGACTTCCAACTGCAGTACCAGCCGTAAATACGAAATTTTATAACAGAGTGTGGTAACAACGCATCTACGCAGGTGTTGTAGAAATGACAATACAAAAAGAACGTTGGCTGCTCTTGGTAGGGATCATCGACAAGATAAAGATCACTACTGATAATAGTATCAAACAGGTGTGGAACCGTCTGAGAGTAGATACCATGATTGAATTTACTATTTATAGTCCTATCCCGGATACTGGATCAGTGGAAATAAGATTTAACTACGACCCGCCTGCTGTGCCTCCGGTTAATTACCCGTTCTTCTATGCACATCCACATTGTGTCAGTTCCATTCTGATTGGTTCCGCCCTTGTTACTTAATCCACGGCAGACCCCCCAATTAATCAAAATATGGGAGACGTAGCGTGTCAGGTTCAACCGATACCTTTCAGTCAAAATGCACCTTTCAGTTGGGTATTGACTGGCTTTCAGTCTATTACTACGGCAAGTTCTTTAAATCCAATAGTTATCAGAGTTCAAGGTCTATTAGATATGCCTCAGGATTTGGGAACCATATATGCTGCACCACCGTATTTGACAAAATCTTTAACGATTTCGTTGTATCAAACTCAACATCCCTCGGATGTATGGACAAACGGAATGGTGATTGCACGTACTTGGAGGAATGCTGCATAGACCGGACCTTTTCCCGGGTCGAATTTAATCATAAACCAGTATAATTCTATGGAACTCGATGAATATTACCAAAGTAACCAAGATTATATTCACCTGTAGTCTGGGCCACTAAGATAGGGACATATTGGTCCATTACGGATCAACCACAAAGACAAATTGATTACTTTAAACCCAGAGTCAATATTGGAATATCGTTTAAGGAGATTCCCACAGAACTACCAAGGTAGCGCAATAAGTGATAATAATGTCGGATTCTAATTAAATCCATCATCGAAATATACTTGTTCTCTTGAAAATCTACTCACCCACGAGATCACTGGATGTCGCATAATCGCGCAATTCATTGATAATTCGATCACCTACTAAGAAAGTGTTGTTTTTCGAGTACAACTGAACCCAACGATTCCTTTGTTGTTGTTGAACCAACATATAATGGAAATTACAACTATCAATGGTAACGGATTGCCTGAGGGCATCGAATGGCCGCAGGTAGCAGGAAAATATTTGATCGAGGTTTCTGTAGATATGGATCCTGCTGTAGGAAATCCTCCATCTGCTCCGGGAGTAGTTGAGCGACGCAATAATTGGATTGTTTAGGTTTTAGGAGCCAAATGGTCGGCTTTCCAATTTACTTCATATATTACGATGGAAAGAGAGAGAAATCTATTTATCTATAGTGTGCAACCAAGCCGCGCTATCTAAGCTTCAGATCAGATAGTGGTGGAAATTCCCATCTTTACTCTAGATGGAACGCAGGTATTTGCCAGAGATGGTGGTTATGGTATATTCTACAATAAGGTTTTCGACTTCGGTGATGAGATTCCGTTTGATATTTTGGAGTGGCACTCTACAGACCCTCTCCGTGCGGAGGCGTGTGCATCCCTTCAGTGTCGAATATATCCGGCTGAAATACCAGCTAATCAAAATTTGAAAATAGTATGTACCAATCTCGGTATTGCGACTAGTGAAAAACTACGCATTGCTTTCGATATTTGGAACAGATAGGTGCCTTCAACGCCAATAAATGATCAATATTCCGTGCATGCTTATGTATACAGCTTCGACAGTGGGCGGCAAGCGAAACAGAACTGGGAAATTGTTGAGAACGCATTTTATGTTATCGATGAAGATCCTAATCCGCCAATTATTCCCGCAGTCCCAGGGAATAATGGAGATTTTAATGTAGGTGACGCTTTTCAGACCAGTTGTAATTCAAATGCCCCAGTTTTCAAATTCAAGGCGCTGACTACTCTATTTCTTGAAGGTAGCACGGAAGACGCTTACATTCTCAGATTTAATTTTGACCTTAGAAATTTTGATAAAGTAACTCAAAAAGACCGTGTGAGATAATTATTGCCAAGTAGTACTCAAACTTGTGAATATGTGGGCTACACTGATTGTGCGATTCTAACTAATTTGAAAACGCTTATTGTGTTTGTAAACACAAACGTGCTACTCTCAGTGACATAGATTCGTGTACAGAATAGCGAATGGTGGAATCCATTTTACCGATTGCACGGATTGAATGAGAGAGTTGTGATAGGCTACGCAGCCTATGTAAATCGATTGTGGAGCGAGCGCATTAATTATATGGACCAGTATCCCGATATTACACCGCAGAGAATCGATGAACCTTTCATCTAAATGTCGATGGATACTTTAGAACCCGGAACAAATCTTCAATATTTGAACGAAGACTACTAACTCTCCATTACTTCTCCTATGTTTTACTATGCTTAAAGAGTAGTGTTGATATTTGGGTCTAACACAATCTTTACAGGTATGCGCAGCCCTAATTGTATGGAACATGAAGACTCACAGATATAGGTGGCAGCGTGCAATATTGATATTGCAAATAAATATATTTGGATAGATATTATGCATCATGAAGATTACTTTAAAGGTCCTCCTGATCCTACTCCACCATTGAACACAATTGTGCAGACTCTAATAATTAAAACTCAGAAACTAGCTATATCCGGACCAATTACCCCTGGAACTGAGCTATTTTAAAATAACTATATTAGATTCTATACCTGGTAAACTCCTCCAGTTGGCCCATTGGATCCATTAACTGAACAATATGTGTGCTGGAGTGAAAAAATGAATTTACAGGGTTCCTTCACAATAAACCCAAACCCTGGCCAGGAACCACTTGAATTCCGTCAAGAATACGATCGCTGGTTTGAATAGTTCCAGCCTTGGGATCATACTCAAAGAGCACCGCTTCAATTTGATTTCTAAGTCCCAGGAGCTGCAATTTCTGCGCAAACGGGTCTTAATGAATGGAATGTCATTAGAATATATTATACTTCTGATATAGGAATACCTACCAGATATAATATTAAAGATCTTCACAGGGATAAATTGATTTGTTACATAGACTCTAATCCTCGATCTTGCGTGGATGATCCTGTTAATAAAGTTCTCACGCTCCGATTTCAAGATGCGCTTGCAATTAACAGAATATATACAGTGCGTTTCTCTTGTGCGGATCCCAATGACCGAGAAAAAGATGGATTTATGTATTTGGTTGACAGGGGCATTAAATCATTTGAAATAGAAATAGAAGCATTCGGCACTGGTTTAATATATTTTATTCAGTCTGATCCTTTGGTTATGTTCTATACCCAAGGTCTGGCTACTGTGTATCCTCATAGAGGTATGGAAAGAGTTACCGCGACTATAACCAGCTACAAAATGAGTGAGCATATATAAACTGGAGTAGCTCCCTTTTTACCAAGCATGCCTGGTGGTAGTTTGTAGCGAAGTGCCAGAGGTTAAGTTATAATGGAATTTCAGATAAGATTTGATCGTGCAGATGTCAGAGGCCTCACTTTTTAGTTTCCCACGTATCATAATAGTAATGAAGCATGGGTAAATGGTATACATATCTTTACTTTAAGAGATCCCGCAACTGATGCTTACTTGCCCGATCCTCAACCTATAACGATGCATGGTTTACACAGCGGGTCAGCATTCCCTTGTTCTAGAGGGTTGACTATGGGGGTATCAAATCCTATTTAATGCTGGATTTAGAATGGAGAGCAAGGTATGTTTGGACACCCAATCAGAATTCATGCAATTGATTTTACTTATTTGCCTAATGTGATGGAAACCTTCCGCCTATATATTTAGAATCCTAACACGCCTCATGTATTTGATGTATCAGTTCGCGCATGGGGAGGTGCGGTTAGCTATAATAATCCTTATGGAGATCTTTTTATGGGATAGAAAATTTATAATTTTTATTTTGTGGCAGTATCTATGGGGCCGATCTATAATCATCCTACAAGTGCAGTTTCAGGTTATCAAACACCATTGTTAGGCGACGGACTAACTCACCGCGTATACGGTTTTGTCGAATCTCCAACAAGTACTTGTTCTATGACTGAATTTCCTAAGCTTGACAAATGGACGAATTTGAATTTCCAAATAGCCGACCGGTTTATCTTTAATTCTTTTTCTTTGCATGTTATAGTTGAATTTCCCTTATAGGATTCCTCATTACTCTAGCCAAGATTTTGCTAGATAAACCCAATTGTAGGAATTTTGGATTACTTTTAGCTAGAATTACGGCAAGCTAATCCGTTCAGATATCAATAATTTGCGGTACTTTATATCCGGCCGAGCATAGGAAATCTTCCTAGATTCAATATTGGTGAAGTAAAGTGCAAACACTTTCAAGTTCCAATAAGATATTTTGCCATGAACAATCCATCTTACATCGGATATACATATACACCTTATTAGGTCATTTATGATCAAAATGTATGGATCAATAGAGGAAGAGCTTGTGCTGCGTGCGGTGATATTACTCTAGAAAAGATAGATTATAAATCTCATGGGCAATGGGATATGAATATCAAGGCATGGCCAGATCCTTTTCCTTTAACTGGTACTTTTACAGCACCAAATCCACCTCCTCCTGCAGGAATACCAGCTAACCCACTTGTCGGATTCTATCCTCCGATCGAGGATACTAATTTAAAATCAGGATCTGTAATAGTTCTTGACGTGACCAATCTTTTATCAGCATATACACCTTCATGGGGAAACGTTTTTGCTTTAGAATTTGTATAGTACGTTTGGTATCAAGACTACACGTTTCACCCATGGGACGAGGTTGGATATACTACGCCTACAAATCTCCTTTGGGGATGGCAAAATTAGCAAAAGATGCATTGCGAGGTCATATAGGGTCTCTCTATCACATCGAGGGAACATCGTGGGGAAAAGGTTATGTGTGAACAAGATTATCGGAGAACATTTGCCGCAAATGATCGACATGAATATAACGTAAGGTTTAAAATTTGGAATTTTGATTCTATTGATACAGGCGTTAAACAAACGAATAAGAATAGTCCAGGGCAATGGAATTTCAGGCTAAAAATCCACGTTTTTGGGGTCATGGGAGCAAAAGTAACAGAATTTATAAACTATAGATTTACTGTTTATGCTAATTAGGATGCTTACAGAGACTATCCGTGGAATAACGTTGGAGCGTTGCCGCCAAATATAGATCATAGTAGACGTGAATATGGATTTCCTTTGTATTACCGTTAGAAAATACATAATTTGAATTTAGACATAGGCCTCAATAATGTTTGTGCTGCTGGATATGACTGTAAATTTTAATATTGGAATTTACCTTTACACGATTCCGTATCTCCTAGATTACCTGGTCCTACAGTTAGACCCTATAATGGATTTGGTAATTAAATCTACGATGCAAATAATATAGATTCCACCACTCAAATTTTAGGGGACGGTGGGTATAATCTTAATACTTTAACTTATGATTCAGTATTAAATACTTGGGATATTAATGTATCTATTAATTATGGTTTAGGTCTAAACACTGCTCGACCGGCAGGACATTGTAATTACTGCTTTCAAAACAATAGACGAGGGATATCTCCTGAAAATTACGGATCATGTGGATTTGGGGATCAATTAAGAGCAACTAACCCAGACCTTAGATGTCAATGTGGACCGTCTGATTGTTGTTGGCCTACAGATTGTTATTGCTCAACTAATTACGATTCTTTACTAGGATGGGATCATTGTGATCTTTGGAATTGTGGTGTAACAATAACAACTCCTCAGGCACAGTATCGTAGAGTATAGGGTGGTTCTTGTAGCGCCACTAATCAATTTCAATTCTATTTTTATGATATGGACTTTCATATAGGAGGGACTTCCACCTGCTAGTTGGTTCCTATGCCCAAAAATCTAGGAACTTGGGGTATTCCAGCAATATATATTCCTCTTACTACTTCACCACCTAATGAATGGGCATATACGAGTTTAATTATGCCCGAAGTTGTCGACATAAATGGTGATCTGATTAATACAGTGCAATCAACAACATCTTCTCCTCTAAGTATTCCCCTAGGAGGATCAGAAACCGGATGTCCTGGTCAACTTGATCTTGGTTGTCGCATCCAAGGAACCAATCCAGCTTATCAATATATTTTGCTAGATTATAATCAGCGCATGTGTGATCATGGTTACAAAGTATGGGAATGGATTAATTATAATTATATAATTCGAGTTACTAACGCAAGAGTTAGAGAGGACAAGAGTTTTCATTATTCTAAATTAACTATATTAAGCAATAGTTAGCATACTCCTGGTTTTCATATTCCATATAATTTGCCTGATTGGAACCCATATACTCCTTAACACCCAATAACTTTAGGAGGAATCACAGTCGATTCGCTTGTTAATCAGATGGTTGCAACAAATTCAATAACTGAATTAAGAATTTCTATTATGAATCTGCGTGAAGAACTGGGATTCAACAGATAAAAAGTTCTTATGGCTGAATTCCCTGACACCTGGGTTTTGAATGATCTTATTGACAGAGTTGATAGAGTTTAATAGGTCACACAAATTAATTGTTAATGTCAGACTCAAACAGGGCTTGCAGCTCCAGGTAATTTAATGGATGTAGACTGTTATCGTCGTAGATTGCTACCTGGAATTCATCATGTTACTCAAAATTTTAATCCTGTCATACTTATATATGTTGATGCAAATGTAGGTCAAAACGTTTATTGTTACATTCCAGAAGTATTCATGCCACCTGCTGCTGGTAATTATATCCTAAAATTCCACATTCAATACCCAGATCTATATACTGACTATATCGGTCCTAGTTATCTTAATCCATGGGTTGAAGACGCTTTACCATTCGTAGCAACGGCAGCTCCAAGTGCCTTCTATCCAACTACCCTAAATGCTGCGACTGCATTTATACAGGATCCTGCAGGATTCTATTAGCAACGTTTTGTCGGATAGGAATTCAATGGTTATTATGAGTTAATTGTTCAACAGACTTACAAACCAGGTACGACATCAGGAGGCGTTGCATTTCCTTATGTTTACTGGAGACCGGCATTTATCGGACCGGTTCCAACTGATGAATTCTGCGATCATACAGATTGGATCTTTAACCCTATACAAAATTTCCCGCCTACTCGAAGAATCTACAATCAGGTGTCGCCTGTCGTCATATGCCAAAGAGTTCATGCACCGACGGAAAATTCAAGATTCCGATCAGGGGCTACCAATTACATGATACCAGGTAAGCCTTATGACATCACCGCTCCAACATATTATTATTAGTTTGATGTAAATGTTTATGAAAATAAAAATTGGGCCTATACTGGTAAAAAGTCAATCGATAAAAATTAATTCTTTTTGGATTCAACTCCTGTTTTTGAAGGTCTCCCAACATTTTACGGCACCAACCGCGCGGGCTACAATTCGACGTGGGCGATTCAATTTGTGCTAAATTAACATAAACTGCCCATACAAGCTTAGTAAGGTATGTGCTAGATTCAAATTCTTACAGCTGCCGTTCCTGTTAATACCATCAGCAATGCATGTTTTGCTAAAGTCGAAAATGAAGATTCAACAAAATTAGTATGCAAGGTTGATCAAACAGATCCTTTAACAAATAAAATATTTATCTAGGCTGTATCAATAGCCGGAGGATTGACATAATTAGATACAACTAATCGACTAATAGTTTACTTTAATATGATAAATCCATTATTAGCTGCGATGGCCACTGATCCTACCTAAGCCTCGCTCGATATGACTCTCAATATATATTACTAATATGTGACTTCTACAAATTTCCAACAAGCAGTCACCCAATAAGGAAACCTAATAATCGACATCTCTTAAGGACAAGGTTAAATCGCAACTCCTGGTAGGGTATACCAAGTAACCTCATGGTCACATATGAGATGGTATCCATTTAGACCTAAAATTTATCTTCCAAATCGTTCTGAGTATCGTTTCTATTTCATGGAATCGCTCGTTGCCGGATGTACTTCAAGTTCACAACTTGTACGTCATATCTATCCAGACTAATTAGATATTGGTACTTCACAGATTACCTATCGAGTCAGAGAGTGGAACAAAAATTCCAAGCATCGCTTCCGTGAATATACCGGTTATTATTATAACACCTATATCTACAACACCGGAGTATATGGAACAACTCCTCCCAGTCAAGTTACAAACCCAGCTCTTATTGGTTCATTGGGCTACAACAATGCTCAGACACTTGGATTCTATCACCTTCCTTGGTATGGATGGCGCTTTAATTCTCAGTATACCTTCGAAATTATTATCACCACACAAGATCTCAATTCAAAAATCGGTCTAAATATCCCTAATGAAAATACATTAGGATCTACTGATTGGGCCCTTAAAGAAAAAAGTTGGATGGCTGATACTTGGTTTACTTCTACTACCTATCCTCTTGGTTGTGCTGTAAATGCGGACCCAGTATGGGGAAACGTGAATAATCGACACTTGGACAGATTCTATAATTACCTTGGTAAAGATAAAATTCATTTGGATCATATATACTATACATCGCAGTACCGAGGTGATAAGACTAGCATATATTTCAATTTCAAACTCTAAAACGGCATTCCTCAGGATCATATTTTCCCTTAAAGTTCATTCGAAATAGTATTTCATCAAATGTCTTTAAGTGTGATAGCGGGTGCAGTAGACGGTACACAAATACCATGTGGACTTTCACCAACTTTCCCTTTCATCGATCCTCCGATAGATACAAATAAAATGTCTGAAAGACTGCAGAGTCCTAGGTGTGTAGTTTACGGTCCGAATCCAGCAGTTCCGACACAATCACCGCTGACTGTTCGTATAGAACAATTCGGTCCCCTACCAAATGATATCAACATGAACTTATTTACTCACTGGTTTGCTTTGTAGGATTTCTTACTCCCGAACACAGGTGAATATTATCCTTTTGAGTGCACTTTTAGCGTGTACACCTATGATAATGCAGGAAAACTCTAATACGAAAAATATTTTTATTAGCTTTTCACTGTCGATGCAAAATCAACCGTTACCTTTTATGCAGCCGGAGTTCCTTTGAATTTAGATATGGATGCATTGACACCTGCTGCAACCTAGTATGTTTATGGAAAAACAGGAGTTAAATACCCTGCTACAATTACACATGCCATTCCCCCACTCTATCCTTGGACTCCTGCTCGTTACCAATTACCAATTACTGGTGGTTAAATTAAATTAGAGTTTTCAGGAGGAATACTTGGTGCATCAAATACAGTAAATTCGATTACATTTGAAGACCAGGATGGTCCATTGGATGTGCTGTGGACGAATAAGGCAACCAATAGAGTATTTATATCAAGCCCGTAAATAGCTTTAGGGACACCAGTTGCATTTAAGATAACAAATGTTGTGAATCCTTACCCATATCAGAGGAACACCTATCGCGACACTCAGAATACAAACTTGTTGCCACTTCCCACGGAGCCATTTATTTTATACGATCTCTATGAAGGAGTTCATTAGCCTTATTCTGGCAACAATTACGCCGACAGTAGAGGACACAAACGAAGATCAGACCGCAGGTTGCTCTATGAGGGCACAGCAGATAATATCGCATTTTGGAAATTTGTGCCTCCTCCTAATCCTGACATTCTCTGTACTTCCCAGAGTGCCCCTGAATTCGATTCCACTTTCGAAACTTGTGAGGGTCAGACTGTCACTGCCAGATTTAGAGTTACATTTTAAATTGGTAATGTTGCTTTAAGTACTAGAATGATTAGAGACCTTGATTTCAATTTCAACATAGATGCGGCAGGTTTACCAACCGCAATTATTGGTGTCACAAAATTGATCGATTGTAGCATATCGCCAGCTCGTTCAACTGCCATTGCAGATTTAGTAGCTTCATTGGGCGGAATATATAGTTGTTTCGTCTTCAGGGACCCAATTTTAAACACTCTCCGAGCAAGGATAAGAGGTTTAGACTTTGATCCTACAATGATTAATATGAAGTACAAGGTTGACATTGACTGGGATATTTATATTAAAATGGTTGTGGCTCAACCTAGTTTTTCTTACACGTTTTCAGCCCTGGTCACTACTGGCGCCCCAGAACTATCCAATAATTATGTCGTAAACATTCCCAATTATAAGGCTGCAGCAATATGTTAGGCTGGGGATAACCATGGTCTTATCAATCAACTTTACTACCCGAACTACAGAGAACTTCAGGTAAAAGAAATATTCGCTTAGAGCTCAGCAAAAGTATGGCGCCTACGTTTTAGGTATCGTGTACAGAAAAGTATGATATGGGCTCCAGCTCCTAACACTCCCACCATAAAAATCTAGCTACCATAAACTTACCAGGCTGCATATTATCCTAAAGTTCCGACAGCAAGACTTCAATGCTTCTTTTCTATCTACGACAACAAGGATCCAACAATTTATAAGAGTGAGGAAAATTACAGCGGGAAATACCAATTCAGTTTCTGCAATTTTGACAATACCGGTGACCCATGGTTCTATCTGATACAAATTCCGCGCGGTAACTTGTTAGCAGGCAAAAATTATTATCTTCATATACGTATGAAGGATTTCATGTCCTAGTTTGTGGTACCTAAGACTAGAGGTATCCGACTAGATTTTACATTCACGGAAACTGATCCGTTGTCTGCCCCATATCCAAACCCTTGGCTGAGGTAAGATATATTCACGACTAATATAAAAAGAAGATTCACATACATGAGTGCAATACATTACACAACCACTATTGATAACTATGACGTGGCAGAGATCGATCTACAAGTAATCGATGATTTACCTGCTTCAGTACTTACTGGCATGACCAAGGCTCACATGGTCTTAAATGTGGATATGCTCTTAAACAATTACGCCCATGACGCAGACATGGTCAATACATACCTCAATGACGGACAACCAGCTTTCAACACCGGTTCTGTGTTACCTCATATTGTAACACCACCGAGTCCTAACTCAAAGCTAATAATGAATTTCCATCAGTGGTCGTCAATTAACCGATGGGCACCTCTAAGATTTTATCTAATAAATCATGAGGGATTTTGGAAAACTGATCCCTTTGCCTCACCACCAGGTCCAATGACTTACAGACTTAAGATACCTATGCTGAAAAACCCCTCAGTGCTCAATTCATCTTACTATACTATCGTGCGAGCTGTTGAATGGAGAGTGGATACTGATAAAAATTTCCAAATCCCGACTATTTTGGCGTAGTACCGCATAATTAATCATGCCGCAACCGTTACAGGGGCTGTCGATATGGCCACTAATTTTGATTTAATATCAAATAATAATATCATTCAACAAAATAATTTTGAGCTAAAACTTTAATTTAATTATAACATTGTAGCAGGTCAAAAAATCATGTTCTAATGGCGCAATGATATCAAGGGTGTTGACCCATAAAACAAACTTGAATTCATTACTGGGTCTAATATATAAATTTAGGTATGGCCTCCCCTGTATCTTGTAGTGCTTACTGCAACGGCTAATGTACCATCTATAGCTTATTTCAGTCTCGGTAATTCTTTCAAAACCTCAACATGGCGTCAACAATGGGGACTTAGTTGGGTTTATGTCAGCTATAATTAAAATATTTTATGTTATGTTAATTTTGTA
>Ga0102688_1065358_pt1 | contig 13337 bp, 8 predicted proteins | sample NOAtaT_4_FD_102011 | JGI IMG/M metagenome (GOLD analysis project Ga0102688, IMG submission 102011) | Freshwater lake microbial communities from Lake Erie, under a cyanobacterial bloom - NOAA_Erie_Diel7S_1600h metaT (Metagenome... | ecosystem: Environmental > Aquatic > Freshwater > Lake ... | reverse complement strand
AAGCCGAAGTAGCTCAGCTGGTAGAGCCACTGATTTGTAATCAGTAGGTCGGGGGTTCGAGTCCCTTCTTCGGCTCTTTTTTTTGTGAAAGGGGATATACCAGAGTGGCCAAATGGGACAGACTGTAAATCTGTTGTTTCGACTTCGGAGGTTCGAATCCTCCTGTCCCCACTGAGTAACTATGGTGGTTGCAAAGTAAAATTACCAAGCGAAAGTAGCTCAATTGGTAGAGCTCCAGCCTTCCAAGCTGGAGGTTGCGGGTTCGAGACCCGTCTTTCGCTCTTAATAAATGGAAAAGTGAAGTTGATGAGATACGCCTAACACTAGAGGCGACAAAATGATAAAAAACTTGGCTCACGGTTTTTTATTTTTTTGAAAGTCCCAAAAAGAGGGACTTTTGGCATGTGAGGCATACTGTTCTTTATAAAGATTGAATTACAAATAGCTTTTTAACATCAAAAGCTTTAGATTAAGCTGTTGTAGCTCAGTGGTAGAGCACCTCCTTGGTAAGGAGGAGGTCGGCAGTTCAATCCTGCTCAACAGCTCAAAAAAGTAAAAAGATTAAATAATAATATATAAAAACAACAAAGTAAAAATAAACAACTATGGCAAAAGAAAAATTCGACCGTTCCAAACCACACGTAAATATTGGAACAATTGGTCACGTAGATCACGGTAAAACTACCTTAACTGCAGCAATTACAACTGTATTAGCTTCAAAAGGTTTATGTGAAATCCGCGATTTCTCGTCAATTGACAACGCTCCTGAAGAAAAAGAGCGTGGTATTACTATTAACACTTCTCACGTTGAGTACGCGACAGCTAACCGTCACTACGCTCACGTTGATTGTCCTGGTCACGCGGATTATGTAAAGAACATGGTTACAGGTGCTGCTCAAATGGACGGTGCTATTTTAGTTGTAGCTTCTACAGATGGTCCAATGCCACAAACTCGTGAGCATATCCTTTTAGCTCGTCAAGTTGGTGTGCCTAAATTGGTTGTATTCATGAACAAAGTTGACATGGTTGAAGATGCTGAGTTATTAGACTTAGTTGAAATGGAAATCCGTGAATTATTAACTTTCTATAAATTTGATGGTGATAACACTCCTATTATCCGTGGATCTGCTTTAGGTGGATTAAATAACGATCCAAAATGGGTTGATAAAATTATGGAATTAATGGCAGCTGTTGACGAATATATTCCTATTCCTCCACGTGAAAAAGATAAGCCATTTTTGATGCCTGTTGAAGACGTGTTCACGATCACTGGTCGTGGTACTGTTGCAACTGGTCGTATCGAGACTGGAGTTATCAACTCTGCTGATCCGGTTGAGATCATTGGTATGGGTGCTGAAAAATTAAACTCTACTGTAACAGGTGTTGAGATGTTCCGTAAAATATTAGATTACGGTGAAGCTGGAGATAACGTAGGTTTATTATTACGTGGTGTTGAGAAAAAAGACATCAAACGTGGTATGGTTATTATTAAGCCAGGTACAGTAAAACCACATGCTAAATTTAAAGCTGAGGTTTATATCTTGAAAAAAGAAGAAGGTGGACGTCACACTCCATTCCAAAACAAATATCGTCCACAATTTTATTTCCGTACAACTGACGTAACTGGAGAAATCGAGTTAGAAGCAGGACGTGAAATGGTATTACCTGGAGATAACGTTACTATTACTGTTAATTTGATTAACCCAATTGCAATGGACAAAGGTTTACGTTTCGCTATACGTGAAGGTGGACGTACAGTTGGTGCTGGTCAAGTTACTGAAATTTTAGACTAAGCCATAGTCAAAATATAAGGCAAAATGGCTCCTTGAAAAGGGAAGCCATTTTGCCATTTATAATAGGGCTTAAACAAATACAGCTTACGGGCGTAGTGCAACGGTAGAATATCGGTCTCCAAAACCGCTGATGGGGGTTCGAATCCCTCCGCCCGTGCACAACTAAGTTAGTAAAGTAAAAAAACAGATTATGAGTAAAATAGGAATATATTTATCAGAAACTAAAAACGAATTAGTAAACAAGGTTAGTTGGCCAACATGGCCGGAATTACAAAGCAGTGCTATTGTAGTTCTTATTTCCTCTGTGATTATTGCGTTAGTAGTTTTTGGGATGGATTTTGTGTTTGAGTTGTTAATGAAACAAGCTTACGACATTATTAAGTAATTTTTTAATTTTAAAAATGGCCGATATAGTAAAAACAGACACCTCAACTAAAAAATGGTACGTAGTACGTGCTATTAGTGGGCAAGAGAAAAAAATTAAGCAATATATTGAAGTTGAGATCTCTCGTTTAAAATTAAATGACTTTGTATCTCAAGTTTTAATTCCCACTGAGAAGGTAATTCAAATTCGTAACGGTAAAAAAACAACGAAAGAACGTTCTTTTTATCCAGGTTATGTTTTAATTGAAGCAAATCTTTCAGGAGAAATTCCTCATATTATTAAAAACATTACCGGTGTTATTGGTTTTTTAGGTGAAACTAAAGGCGGAAATCCGGTGCCAATGCGAATTAGCGAAGTTAACCGTATCTTGGGTAAGGTTGATGAATTAACAGAAAGCGAAGGAACTGTTGCATCTAACTACATGGTTGGAGAATCAGTAAAAGTTATCAATGGACCATTCAATGGCTTTAATGGCTTTATTGAAGAGGTTATGGAAGACAAAAAGAAAATTAAGGTTACCGTTAAAATATTTGGCCGTAAAACACCGGTTGAATTAAATTTTGGCGAGGTTGAAAGAGAATAATAATTAAATTAATTATAAACGAATTGAAGGTTAAATAGCTTTAAAATTGAAATGAGCGCTTTGCTGCTTCCAACTCAAAGTAAACAATTTCTCGAGCGAAAAACCAACAATAAATAAACAAATAAACAAAACAAAATGGCAAAAGAGTTATCGGCAATTGTAAAGTTGCAAATTAAAGGTGGCGCTGCTAATCCTTCTCCTCCAATTGGTCCTGCTTTAGGTGCTAAAGGGGTAAACATTATGGAGTTCTGTAAGCAATTTAATGCTAGAACCCAACAACAACCTGGTAAAGTATTACCGGTTATGATCAATGTTTACACTGATAAGTCGTTCGATTTCATTATCAAACGTCCACCGGTTGCAATACAAATTATGGAGATCGCTAACATTAAAGCTGGTTCAGCTACTAGCAACCGTAAGAAAGTTGGTTCATTAACTTGGGCTCAAGTTCGCACAATTGCAGAAGATAAAATTGTTGACATGAACTGTTTTACAATTGAATCTGCAATGAATATGGTGGCAGGTACTGCTCGCAGTATGGGTGTTACAGTAGCAGGCGAAAAACCTTACTAAATTTAATTAATTATTAACAAACAAAAAAGCTTAACAAAATGGCAACATTGACTAAAAAAAGAAAAGCTGCTGACGCGAAATTCGACGCCAGTAAGTCTTATTCAGTGTCCGAAGCATCAAAGATTGTGAAAGACATCACAACAACTAAATTTGACGCATCGGTGGATCTAGCGATCCGTTTAGGAGTTGATCCTCGTAAAGCTAATCAAATGGTACGCGGTACAGTTACCTTACCTCACGGTACAGGTAAAACTTTGCGTGTTTTAGCAATTGTAACTCCTGATAAGGAAGCAGAAGCTAGAGCTGCAGGCGCGGATTTCGTAGGATTAGATGAATACATCGAGAAAATCAAAGGTGGTTGGACGGATGTAGACGTAATTATTACTATGCCTTCAGTAATGGGTAAAGTTGGTGCTTTAGGACGTGTATTAGGCCCTCGTGGTTTAATGCCAAACCCTAAAACCGGAACTGTAACCATGGATGTAGGTAAAGCAGTAACAGACTCAAAAGGTGGTAAAATTGATTTTAAAGTAGACAAAGCAGGAATCATTCACGCAGGAATTGGAAAAGTATCTTTTGATGCTGATAAAATTGCTGAGAACGCAAATGAATTATTGCAAACTGTATTAAAATTAAAGCCTTCTTCTGCAAAAGGAACTTATGTAAAATCAGTAACCTTAAGCAGCACAATGAGCGCTGGCGTTATCATCGATACTAAAATACTCAACTAAAAACACTGCTAAAATGAATAAAACTGAAAAAACAGAAGTAATAGAGCAGTTGGTAGCAAAATTAAATGCCAACGATAAAATCTATTTAGCAGATTGTTCAACATTAACAGTTGAAAAAGTTAATGCATTTCGTAAACAATGTTTTGAGAAACAAATCTCAGTTACTGTTGTAAAAAATACATTACTTAAAAAAGCAATAGAAAGAGCTAACGATAGTAAATTAGCAGAATTAATACCAGCTTTAAAAGGCGAAACAGCTTTAATTTTTACCGATACTTCAAATGCACCGGCTAAGATCATTAAAGAATTTCGTAAGGGAGACAAAAAGCCAGCTTTAAAAGCAGCTTATGTTGAACAAATGGTATTTATGGGCGATAATCAATTAGACGCTTTAGTTGCTTTAAAATCGAAAAACGAATTAATTGCAGACGTAATTATGTTATTACAATCTCCAATAAAACGCGTTTTAGGTGCTTTGGAAAACAAAACCAGCAGCGAAGAAACTGCTGCTTAAAATGTTGAAAAACAATCAAATAAATAATTTTAATTAAACAAATTAATAACAAGTAAAAAACCATAAAAATGGCAGATATAAAAGCAATAGCTGAACAATTAGTAAGCTTAACAGTTAAAGAAGTACAAGAATTAGCTACAGTATTAAAAGATGAATACGGAATTGAACCAGCTGCTGCTGCAGTTGTAGTTTCAGCTGGTGGTGGCGGAGATGCTGCTGCTGCAAAAACATCTTTTGATGTAATGTTAGTAGACGTTGGTGCTGCAAAATTAGGTGTTGTTAAAGTTGTAAAAGACTTAACAGGATTAGGCTTAAAAGAAGCTAAAGATCTAGTTGACGGTGCTCCAAAAGCAGTTAAAGAAGGTGTTGGCAAAGAAGAAGCTGAAGCAATTAAAAAAGCTTTAGAAGAAGCTGGTGCTAAAGCAGAAATTAAGTAATTCTGTATATTTTACTAGTAAGTGGTCTTTTGAACAAAAAGACCACTTACCTGTTTTTTTAAGTATAAAAGAACAGAGAACTTTGGAAAGACATAATTGTATTATTTAAACCTCACATAACCTTGGCTGCAAGTACAAAAATTCAAAAACGAGTTAATTTCTCGTCCAACAAATTTCCAATCGAATACCCTGATTTTTTAGATATTCAGGTGAAATCTTTTCAAGATTTTTTTCAATTAGAAACAACACCTGAAAACCGTAAAAAAGAGGGTTTATTTAGAGTGTTTGCCGAAAATTTCCCTATTTCTGACGCACGTAACAATTTCGTATTAGAATTTAAGGATTATTATATTGACCCACCTCGTTATGCTCTTGAAGAGTGTATTGAGCGCGGACTTACCTACTCTGTTCCTTTAAAGGCAAAATTATACCTTTATTGTACAGATCCTGAACATGAAGATTTTGAACCTATTATGCAAGACGTGTATTTGGGAACTATCCCTTATATGACTCCTAAAGGTTCATTTATTATAAATGGCGCCGAACGTGTTATTGTTTCTCAATTACACCGTTCTCCGGGTGTTTTCTTCGGACAAAGCCGCCATGCAAACGGAACTAAATTATATAGTGCCCGTGTTATTCCTTTTAAAGGTTCTTGGATTGAATTTGCAACTGACATTAACAGTGTAATGTATGCCTACATCGATCGTAAGAAAAAATTACCTGTAACCACATTATTACGTGCTATTGGTTTTGAAAGCGATAAGCAAATTTTAGAAATATTTGGTCTTGCTGATGAAGTTAAAGTTTCAAAAGCCGGATTAAAACGTGAGGTTGGTCGTAAACTTGCTGCGCGTGTTCTTAAAACATGGATCGAAGATTTCGTGGATGAGGATACCGGAGAAGTTGTGTCTATCGAGCGTAACGAAGTTATTTTAGATCGTGAAACGGTTTTAGAAGAAGAGCACATCGACTTTATTGCTGATGCTGGCGTTAAATCTATCATCCTTCACAAACAAGATGTAAATACTGCTGATTTCGCTATTATTTACAATACATTACAAAAAGATTCAACTAACTCTGAAAAAGAAGCTATTGAATTTATCTACCGTTTATTACGTAATGCTGAACCACCTGATGAGGAAACAGCTCGCGGAGTAATTGATAAATTATTCTTTTCAGATAAACGTTACGATCTAGGTGAAGTTGGTCGTTACAGAATTAATAAAAAATTGGGATTAAATATTCCAATGGAAATTCGTGTATTGACTAAGGAAGATATGATCCTTATCATTAAATATTTGATTGAGTTAATTAACTCAAAAACAAATGTGGATGATATTGACCACTTATCTAACCGTCGTGTTCGTACTGTTGGTGAGCAATTATTCTCTCAATTTGGTGTTGGTTTAGCGCGTATGGCGCGTACAATTCGTGAACGTATGAACGTACGTGATAACGAGGTGTTCACTCCTACCGATTTGATCAATGCTAAAACATTATCATCTGTAATTAATTCGTTCTTTGGAACTAATCAATTATCTCAGTTCATGGATCAAACCAACCCTTTATCCGAAATTACGCACAAGCGTCGTTTATCGGCACTAGGGCCAGGAGGTTTATCTCGTGAGCGTGCAGGTTTTGAGGTTCGTGACGTTCACTACACTCACTATGGTCGTCTTTGTACTATCGAAACACCAGAGGGACCAAACATTGGTTTGATTTCATCTTTATGTGTTTTCGCTAAAGTAAATAAATTAGGTTTTATCGAAACACCATACCGTACCGTTACAAATGGTAAGTTAGATGTTAATAAGCCGGTTATTTATTTAACTGCTGAAGAAGAAGATCAAAAAAATATTGCTCAGGCAAACGTTGAATTAGATGAAAAAGGAAATATCAAAAGTGATAAAGTAACCCTACGTTACGAAGGTGATTTCCCAATTCTTGATGCGGAAAAAGTTCATTTAATGGACGTAGCTCCTAATCAAATTGCATCTATTGCAGCTTCATTGATTCCTTTCTTGGAGCATGATGATGCTAACCGTGCGTTAATGGGTTCAAACATGCAGCGTCAAGCTGTGCCTTTATTGCGCCCACAAGCGCCGATTGTTGGTACAGGTATTGAAGCTCGTGTTGCTGAAGATTCGCGTGTATTAATAAATGCCGAAGGTGAAGGTATTGTTGAATACGTAGATGCACAATCAATTACAATTCGTTATAATCGCACTGAAGAAGAGAGATTGATCTCTTTTGAAGGTGATGTTAAAACTTATAAATTAACCAAATTCCAAAAAACCAATCAAAGTACTTGTATTAACTTAAAACCAATTGTACAAAAAGGTGATAAAGTAGTTAAAGGTCAAGTATTATGTGAAGGTTATGCTACAGAAGATGGTGAATTAGCATTAGGCCGTAACTTAAAAGTTGCGTTCATGCCTTGGAAAGGTTATAACTTTGAGGATGCGATCGTAATTAACGAAAGAATCATTCGTGATGATATCTTTACTTCTATTCATATTGATGAATATTCTTTAGAGGTTCGTGATACTAAGCGTGGAATGGAAGAATTAACTCCTGATATTCCTAACGTAAGTGAAGAAGCAACTAAAGATCTTGATGAAAAAGGTGTTATTCGTATTGGTGCTGACGTAAAAGAAGGAGATATTTTAATTGGAAAAATTACACCAAAAGGTGAAACTGATCCATCTCCTGAAGAAAAATTATTACGTGCTATCTTTGGTGATAAAGCAGGTGATGTGAAAGATGCTTCTTTACGTGTTTCTCCTTCAATTAAAGGAGTTATCGTTGAGAAAAAATTATTCTCTCGTGCCATTAAAGATAAAAAAGCAAAAGCAGAAGAAAAACCGTTAATTGAGAAATTAGATACAGATCACGAGAAAAACGTTTACAATTTAAAATTAAAGTTAGTTGATAAATTATTCGTTCTTGTAAATGGTCGTACTTCTCAAGGTGTTACTAATATTTTAGGTGAAGAAGTTATCCCTCGCGGAACTAAATTCACTCAAAAATTATTAGAGCGTGTTGATTACTCTGAGGTTAATCCGGGTAACTGGACAACCGATAAAGATAAAAACGAACAGATCGAACGCTTGTTACATAACTTCTTAATCCAATACAATGATTATTTAGGAAAATACAAGCGCGAGAAATTCCAAATTACTGTTGGTGACGAATTACCAAATGGAATCGTTCAATTAGCTAAAGTTTACATCGCTCAAAAACGTAAGTTAAAAGTTGGTGATAAAATGGCTGGTCGTCACGGTAACAAAGGTATCGTTGCACGTATCGTAAAAGAGGAAGATATGCCGTTCTTAGAAGATGGAACTACTGTGGATATTGTTTTAAATCCATTAGGTGTACCTTCTCGTATGAACATCGGACAGATCTATGAAACAGTATTAGCTTGGGCCGGTCAAAAATTAGGATTGAAATTCTCAACACCTATTTTCGATGGAGCAACTATGGAACAAATAGATGAGTACACTGAAAAAGCAGGAGTACCTCAGTTTGGTCGTACTTATTTATATGATGGAGGAACCGGTGAACGTTTTGACCAACCGGCAACAGTAGGTATCATTTACATGCTGAAATTAGGTCACATGGTAGATGATAAGATGCATGCTCGTTCAATAGGGCCATATTCATTAATTACACAACAACCTTTAGGTGGTAAAGCACAATTTGGTGGTCAGCGTTTTGGTGAGATGGAAGTTTGGGCATTAGAAGCATACGGAGCTGCAAACGTGTTACAAGAATTATTAACCGTTAAATCTGATGATGTAATGGGTCGTGCAAAAGCTTATGAAGCAATTGTAAAAGGAGATAATATCCCTGCACCTGGTATTCCGGAATCATTTAACGTATTGTTACACGAATTAAGAGGTTTAGCTTTAGATATTACAATGGATTAATAATTATTAAGTCCCTCTAATTAATGGAGGGACTTAAAATTATTCAAAGTAAAATCAAAAAATTCATTACTGTAAAAGAAAAAAACAAACATGGCATTAAGAAGAGATAATAAACAAAAATCGAATTTCTCAAGAATTACCATCAGCTTGGCTTCTCCGGAAACTATTCTTCGTAGATCAAGTGGTGAAGTATTGAAACCAGAGACGATTAACTACCGTACTTACAAACCTGAAAGAGATGGTTTGTTTTGCGAGCGTATTTTTGGTCCAATAAAAGATTACGAATGTCATTGTGGTAAATACAAGCGTATTCGTTACAAAGGCATTGTTTGCGACCGTTGTGGTGTTGAAGTTACAGAGAAGAAAGTACGTCGCGAGCGTATGGGTCACATCAATTTAGTTGTGCCTGTTGCTCACATTTGGTATTTCCGTTCGTTGCCAAATAAAATTGGTTACTTATTAGGTTTACCAACTAAAAAGTTAGACATGATCATTTACTACGAACGTTATGTAGTAATTAATTCAGGTATAGCTGCTGAGAACGGAATAAGTTATTTAGATTTCTTAACTGAAGAAGAATACTTAAACGTTGTTGATACACTTCCAAAAGAAAATGCTTTATTAGACGAAACAGATCCTAATAAATTTATTGCTAAAATGGGAGCTGAAGCAGTTCAAGATCTATTATCTCGTTTAAACTTAGATGATATGTCTTACGATTTGCGTCATAAAGCAAATACAGAAACATCTCAACAACGTAAGAACGAAGCATTAAAGCGTTTACAAGTTATTGAAGCATTCCGTCAGGCAAACCAAAATGTGGTTAACCGTCCTGAGTGGATGATCGTTAAAGTTGTTCCGGTTATTCCACCGGAGTTACGTCCTTTAGTTCCATTGGATGGTGGCCGTTTTGCTACATCTGACTTAAATGACTTATACCGTCGTGTTATTATTCGTAACAACCGTTTAAAGCGTTTAATTGAAATTAAAGCACCAGACGTTATTTTACGTAATGAGAAACGTATGTTACAAGAATCAGTTGATTCATTGTTTGACAACTCACGTAAATCTAACGCTGTAAAAACTGATAGTAACCGTCCATTAAAATCATTGTCTGATTCATTAAAAGGTAAGCAAGGACGTTTCCGTCAGAACTTATTAGGTAAACGTGTTGACTACTCTGCTCGTTCGGTAATTGTTGTAGGGCCTGAGTTAAAATTACACGAGTGTGGTTTACCAAAAGATATGGCTGCCGAATTATTCAAACCATTTATCATTCGTAAGATGATCGAGCGTGGTATTGTTAAAACGGTAAAATCAGCTAAAAAAATTGTAGATAAAAAAGAACCAATTGTTTGGGATATTTTAGAAAACGTTTTAAAAGGTCATCCGATCATGTTAAACCGTGCCCCAACATTGCACAGATTAGGTATTCAAGCTTTCCAACCAAAGTTAATTGAAGGTAAAGCCATTCAGTTACACCCATTGGTTTGTACAGCGTTTAACGCCGATTTTGACGGTGATCAAATGGCAGTGCACGTACCGTTAGGACATGCAGCTATTTTGGAAGCACAAATTTTAATGCTTGCATCTCACAACATTTTAAATCCATCTAACGGTGCACCGGTTTCGGTTCCATCGCAAGACATGGTTTTAGGTTTATATTACTTAACAAAAACTAAAAATAATTTACCTCACGACGTTGTAAAAGGAGAAGGTAAAATATTTTATAGTGCAGAAGAAGTAGTTATTGCTTTAAACGAAAAGATCGTTGACTTACACGCAAAAATTAAAATTAAAATTACTAACGCTTTAGAAGGAGATAAATTAGTTACTAAATTAATTGAGACTTCTGTAGGACGTGTGTTATTTAATGCTGTTGTACCTCACGAAGTTGGTTACATTAACGAATTATTAACCAAAAAATCATTACGTGATATTATTGGTATGATCGTTAAGAAAACCGGTATGGCTAAAACTGCTAAATTCTTAGATGATATTAAAGAATTAGGTTTCCGTACGGCGTTTAAAGGTGGTTTATCATTTAACTTAGGAGATATTCAAATCCCTGCAGAAAAAATGAAGATCATTGCTGAATCAAGAGTTCAGGTAGATGAAGTTATTAGTAACTATAACATGGGTTTTATTACTAATAATGAGCGTTACAATCAAATTATCGATATCTGGACACACGCCAACTCTAAAGTAACAAAACAAGTGTTGGATAAATTAAGCTCAGACCGCCAAGGATTTAATCCGGTGTTTATGATGCTAGATTCTGGAGCTCGTGGTAGTAAGGAACAAATTAAACAATTAAGTGGAATGCGTGGTTTGATGGCTAAGCCTCAAAAGGCCGGTGATACAACTGCTTCCATTATTGAGAATCCTGTATTATCAAACTTCCGTGAAGGTTTATCTATCTTAGAATACTTTATTTCAACTCACGGTGCTCGTAAAGGTTTAGCGGATACTGCGTTAAAAACTGCCGATGCGGGTTACTTAACTCGTCGTTTGGTTGACGTTGCACAAGATGTTATTATTACTCAAGCAGATTGCGGAACCCTACGTGGATTAAGCATGACTGCATTAAAAAATAATGACGATATCATTGAATCTTTATATGACCGTTTATTAGGTCGTACTACTGTTAGCGATGTTTATCATCCAACTACAGGAGAATTGATCATTGAAGGTGGTGAAATTATTACTGAGGACATTGGTGCAATTATTGATCAATCTCCAATTGAAACTGTAGATATTCGTTCGGTATTAACTTGCGAAAGCCGTGTAGGTGTTTGTGCAAAATGTTACGGACGTAACTTAGCTAATGGACGTATCGTTCAATTAGGTGAGGCTGTGGGTGTAATTGCTGCACAATCTATTGGTGAACCAGGTACACAATTAACATTACGTACATTCCACGTTGGAGGTACTGCATCTAATACTGCAGCATCATCTAAACTAGAAGCAAAATACGATGGTATAATTGAAATTGATGAATTACGTACTGTTGAACGTGTTAACCCTGATGGCAAAAAAGCTAATGTGGTAATTGGACGTTCTACTGAAATGCGTATCATTGATTCTAATACCGGAATTACTTTAACTACCGGTAACATTCCTTACGGTTCGCAGCTTTACATTAAGCCAAGCACTAAGGTTAAAAAAGGAGAGTTAATTTGTGATTGGGATCCGTACAACGCAGTAATCGTTTCTGAATTTGCCGGATCTTTAGAGTTCGAGCACATTAAAGAAAACGTTACTTACCGCGAAGAATCTGATGAGCAAACTGGTTTCCGTGAAAAAGTAATTATCGAAAGTAGAGATAAAACTATGAGTCCTTTAATGAGAATCGTTGATAAAAAAGGCGAAGCTCTTAAAACTTATAACATTCCGGTTACAGCTCACATTATCGTTAACGAAGGTGATAAAATTGAGTTAGGACAAATATTAGTTAAGATCCCTCGTGTTACAGGTAAAACAGGTGACATCACCGGTGGTTTACCTCGTGTAACTGAGTTATTTGAAGCTCGTAATCCTAGTAACCCTGCTGTTGTTTCTGAAATTGACGGTATTGTTACATTTGGTAAAATTAAACGTGGTAATCGCGAAGTTTTAGTTGAAGCTAAAACCGGTGAGCAACGCAGATATTTAGTTAACTTAAGTAAACACATCTTGGTTCAGGAAAATGATTTCATTAGAGCCGGTGCTCCGTTATCTGACGGTGCTACAAGCCCTGGCGATATCTTATCTATTAAAGGACCAACTGCTGTACAAGAATACTTAGTTAATGAGATCCAAGAGGTATACCGTTTACAAGGTCAAAAATTAAATGATAAACACTTTGAAACTATTGTTCGTCAAATGATGCGTAAAGTTGAAATTGTTGATCCGGGAGATACAGTGTTCCTAGAACAACAATTAATAAACAAAGGCGACTTCATGACTGAGAACGATAATATCTTTGGTAAAAAAGTTATTTTAGATCCGGGTGATAGCACTGAATTAAAACGTGGTCAAATTATTACTGCTCGTAAATTCCGTGATGAGAATTCATTACTGAAACGCAGAGATAAAACACCTGCTGAAGCAAGAGATGCTGTTCCTGCAACTGCAAATCCAATACTTCAAGGTATTACACGTGCTTCATTACAAACTAATAGTTGGATAAGTGCTGCATCTTTCCAGGAAACTACTAAAGTATTAAACGAAGCTGCTGTTAGCGGTAAGGTAGATACCTTATTAGGATTAAAAGAAAACGTAATTGTTGGACATTTAATTCCTGCGGGAACAGGCTTACGTCAATACGAAAAATTAGTTGTTGGTAGCAAAGAAGAGTACGAGCGCTTAATGGCAACTAAAGAAGAAGTTGAAGAAGAAGCTAAT
>Ga0102688_1025548_pt1 | contig 14072 bp, 1 predicted proteins | sample NOAtaT_4_FD_102011 | JGI IMG/M metagenome (GOLD analysis project Ga0102688, IMG submission 102011) | Freshwater lake microbial communities from Lake Erie, under a cyanobacterial bloom - NOAA_Erie_Diel7S_1600h metaT (Metagenome... | ecosystem: Environmental > Aquatic > Freshwater > Lake ... | reverse complement strand
CGAAAATTCGTTTGTACTTACAAAAACTGAATGTAGAAAATGATAATAAACAAAAGAAAACAAAATTATATCAAATAATCAATAATAACAAGAAAAAAACAATAAAATTAATTTAATAATAATAATATTAAATGATTTATTCGTCGACTTCTAAAGTCATAACAGCACCTGCTAATATCCATTTAGCTGCTGGTGCCTTAGTTCTCAATGGAGCAGTAAAGACGAAAGTAGGACCACGACGTGGTGTCTTATAAACAGGACAACGATAAACACCAGTCTTTTCAACTTTATCAACTAAGATAGCACGTGCTAATATAACTGGCATAGCAAAGAACATTTCACGTGGTAAACATTCATCTAAGATACCAGCATTAACATTCCAACGTGCACCTTCTAAGAAGAGACCAGTAATATAAGCACCATCACGAGCACGAGAATCAACTTGTTCAACTGTCTTACGTGTAACATCAGTAGCAATAGTTAATTTATCTAATTCTAATTTTTGTTTTTGTGCAGTACGTTGCATAATAGCAGTTAAGAATGATTGTGGATTAAATAAGAAACCAATATTAGTTACTAATGGAATATTAGTAGGATCTTCACAGAATGTTTGTAATTGTTGTGCACGTTGTATTAAATTATCAACCCATGATGCCATTGAACGAATAGATGGATATGCTAAACGTGCCCATGTTTCTGGAACACGTTGCATATATAAATCATTAAATAAGGTTTCCATACGTTCAGACATTTGTAATTCACCTGATAAACCTAAATCTAGTTCACGTAATGAACGACGTATTTCAGCACACAATTGATTCATACGATCGCATTCTTGAATGAAAACGTTTTGGAATGGACCACGATCTTCAACAACAGCTTGTGCTATATCATCTAAATTGAAATTAATACCTTCAATACCACGTGTCTTATCATTAACAATTTGTTGAATTAATGTTTGTACAGTAGCTTGTGGTGATTGTGCTGAATCTGATGAAGCTGATGATGAACGTGGTTGTAATTCTAAAATGGCAGTAAATAAATCAGATGCTTGTTTACTCTTAACAGCAATTTCAGCATTAGGATGTAAACCATATGCAACTGGACTTTCATGTTTAAGTTCACTATCAACATATAATGGATATTGATCATATGGTAAGACTGGTGGTGAACGGAAACGTTCTTCTGGGAAATTTTCATTAAATGGGAATAATTCCATTTCATCTAATAATTCTTCACGCATATAGAATTCTAAATAAGTAGTACATAATAAACGATCAAGATCATCAGTAATATGACCACCATATAAAATTTCACCAAAGATATAACGCAAATCTTTCCATGGAACTTTATCACTACCATTACTATTATCTAAATAATTAGATAAGACAGCTGATGAACACATTAAATCACCAGTAGAGAATGGATATGCACGATTCCAACCTTTAGGACCAAATTTCATACGTTCAATAATAACTGAATGGAAATGACATAAACCAAATAAGATTGATTTAACTTTAGGATCTTTAAATTCAAATTCATCTTTTTCAAATGATGCAAATGCACGTTTTAAGTTTTGTTTCAAACCTTGTGGTGGTTCATTAGTTAATTTAATAGAACGTTCTAATAAGCCAATAGGAATTTGACTACTTGGTTCAGCTGATAAGAAGACACGGAAATCTGGATGTGAACCTTCAGCGGCATATTCATCTAATTTCTTTTCTAATTCACGTGTCCAACGTGGCATTAAATGAATATTTTCCAATACAACCCAATGACCTTCTTTATGACCAATTTCTAAACGTGCCATAGCAACAACATCTTGACCTTCACCAAGTGCAACACGATGGAATTTACCTTCATATACACCATTACGTTTAGCTAAGACTTCAACAGATTGAACTGGATCAGCACCAGCTGATAAGATGAAGAAAATTGGAATAACTGGAGATGAATCATCTAATGACATAGTTAAAACATCTAAGAATGATTTACCAGCATCACATTCAGTATATGATGTACCATTTGGTAATGATTGTGCAACATATTGTTCCATAGCAGCAGACATACGATCTAGACGCATAGCACGTACAACTAATAATTTCATAAATGGTGATGTTTCATCAAGTTTACGCCAATCTAATGGTAATGGAGTACTTTCTGGACGTGATTTCAAATACCATTCTTTGAAACGATTTGGTGATGCAGCCATATCAGCAGCTAATTTTTGGAAACCTTCTAAACCAATTAATGATTGAATATTAGACCATGCTGTTGATGGTAACCAATCTAAACCAGCTGGTTTTTCAATACCATATTTCTTAGTACTACGAATTAAGAAATCATAATGTGATGCATCAAATGTTTCTTTTAATGCACCTTTTTGCATTAATTTAAATGCTAATTGTGATGAGAAGATTAATTTATGACGTTCAAATAAACCACGATTAACCCATGTAAAGACAGTAAAACGAATAGCTTCACGTAAGATAGCAACACGTTCTGGTGTTGAATCAGCTTTCTTAGCACGAGCAATAGCTTTCAAGAAGAATGTTAAGAATGCATCTAATGAATATTGATACATATGATCAATAATATTAAGTTGAATTAATAAGAAATATAACCATGATGCTTCAGCAGCAACCATACGATATTCGTTACGTGCAGCATTAATAGTAATTTCTTGTTTCTTAGCCAATTCAACTTTTTGTTCAATTTCAGTAGCAGCTAATTTAGTCTTTTCTAAACCTTCAATAAGTGCAGTATCTGATAAGATATCTTCTGGTGCATTACTTAAACGTTCTAATAATTCATTTTCTAAATCAGTTAAACTGACCATATAATCATTAATAGTACGAACTAATGCAGTACGTTTTTCTTCTAATTCTGGTTTTTCTTTATTAACAACTAATGCTAATAATTGATCTTCTAAACCTTCTTCAGTAACAATGAAATTAATTAATGTACATTGTGCAGCAACTTCTGGTTTATAATGTGGATTACTTAATTTAGTTTGTAAGAATAAACGGAAATTATCATTATAACGAATTTCATCAGCACCAAATTTTAAGACTTTAGATGAACCACGTTGAATAACAGCACGATTTAAGACTGGATCTAATGATGCATCAAATTCTTCTCCACAACTTTCAATAATAACACAATCACCGTCTTCAACAGCATTTTGAATAACTGTTAACCATTTCTTTTGTGATAATTGTACAATCTTTAAGTTCTTAACACGATTCTTGATCCATTTAATACCTTGTAATTGTGGATCAATCATTAATGGCCAACGACTACATTGTGTTAAGATAGCACCATTTTCTAATGATACACGATCAGCAGCTAAACCTTCATTCTTCCATTTAGCGAAATCACTATCACTAGCTAAGACAAATAATGGATCAACACCTGGTGTTAATGGTATTTGACGATTATTTAAATCTGGTAACCAAGTTTCACGCCATAAATTATTACGGAATTTTTGATTAAATGCACCAATATATGATACGAATGATGCAGCTAACATAGCATCACCAACTAATGTACGTGCACGTTCTTGGAAACCTTGAATAGATTTACCCCAACGTTCATTTTCATCAGCTAAACCATCAACTAAACGACGAGCTAATGATAAACGATCTTGACATGATTGTGCTTCAGCTTCAACACGATTCTTTTCATCTGTTGCATCTTTTAAGGAATCAGTAACAGACTTTAATTTTGCTTGCATGGCTTCAACTTTTTCTTGAACAACACGTAATTTAGCCATAGCAGCATCATATTCTTCATTAGCTTTCTTTTGTGCAGCCATCTTAGGTGCAACATCTTTATAAGTAACATTATATTTACAAATATTGACAACCCATGCACATAAATTAGCAGCAGCTTCAGAATAAGCTTTCATATCATTTGAATTGAAGAAATCTTTTTCTAATGTTGGTTGTAATTTCTTTAATGTATCTTCATCAATAGAAGTAGCATCAAATGTCTTTAATTCATCTAAGAATTGTGAAATATTACCCATCATCTTCTTAGCAGCATTCCAATCTTTCTTACCAGGTACTTTCTTTAATGTTAAACATGCATTAGTAACATATAAGACATTTTCTGGCGGATTAGTGAATGACTTTAATGCAGTTAATGATGATTTATCTAAACAATTAACAGCTGCTTCAGCATCCTTTAAGATTGGTAATGCTTTAGCTAAATCAGCATCACATTCTTTAGCAATTTGTGTAGCAATATTAGATACAGCAGTAGCTTTATCAGCTTCAATAGATGCTAATGCTTGTTGTTCTTCAACTTTCTTACGTTCAACACCCATCTTAGCAATTAATTGTGATGCAGCTTCAGCTTTTTCACTAACTTTAACTAATTTAACAGTTAATTCTTCTTTTAAGACAGCAACTTGTGCTTGAGTAGTCTTTAATGTTTGAATACCTTTTTCTAAACGACCAGATTGTTTAGCTAAATCAGCGCGTTTCTTATCTAATAATAATTTGAAATAACTAATTAATTCTAAGAAACTCTTTGGTGTAGTATAATTATAACGACGTTCTAATAATTGATATTGTACTGATGCATCATTAACTGATAAATGTACTTCAGCCATATGTTCTGGTAATTGAGCAGCAATTTCTGGTGTATTGAGATTAACATCAGATAAGAAACGACGAGCAACTGATACTAATGCATCACGTGGCCATGGATGGAACCAATCAATATTAGTGCAATTAATTAAACCTGGGAATTTACGACAACGTATACGGAATTTATCACCAACTGGTGAGAAACATAATACAACATGTAAATTAGTACGAACTTGATTAATAAAATATTCAAATAATGCTTCACGAATATCTGGTACGCCTTGCGAACGAGCTTCATTACGTACTTGTGCAATAATACCATCTTTATCTTCAGCATTGAATAAATCTGGAATAAGACCTGATGCTAATAAATCGTTAATATAAACTAACCATTGATCATTAACAATTTGTGAATCAGTTAAGATAAATGTAACTGGAATATTCTTAACACCAGCTTTAATATATAATGTTTGTAAATCAGCACGTAAATCATTCATACCATATGATGATGTAACTGATATTTGGAAAATATCATAACCACAAATGAATGATGCTAATTTAGATAATGATTGTTTACCACTACCACCAACACCGACTAATAATGCATTACCACGTGGATTTTCAATAATACGTGTAATACGACAAATATGTTCCATAGCAATACCGAATAATTCTAAATTCATAACAGCATTAGCATCATTATATTGACGTAATTTACTATCTAATACAACTTTAAGTTGTTCCATAGTATCAACTGGTTGATAAATACCAGCATTAGTACCGTGGAATGATGTAAAGATAACTTTTTCTTCATCAGCTGCTTTACCATCTTTATTTGGAGCATCTTTAAAAGCATCCTTAAAATGACCACGTGTCTTAGCAACAAGTAATTCTTCAACAATATCTTCATCTTGTGAATTAATCATACGATCAGAAAAGACACGACGACATTCATGTTGCCATAATTGTACTAATGATTTTGGTGTTAAGCCAGCATCAACATTAGCACAACATACACCTTGGAAGACAGAAGATAAATCACGTAAATTGAATTGATAATGGAATTTCTTACTACTTGGAACAAATTTAGTAGAAATTAAATCATGTAATTCAATAGTAGCTTGAACAATCTTTTGTTGAATAGCAAATAATGATGAACCAAAATTCTTGAAATGATGATCTAAAACAGTAGCATAAACAGTAGCTAATGTCTTCTTGTTTGGTAATAAACAAGCCATAGTAGTATATTGACCTTGTAAACGATTATCAATATTGAATGAACCAGCAGTTGGATTCATACATGAAATATATTGAACATCTTGAATAATCTTTAATTCTAATTTAGTAACGTCATACCAACCTTGATAATCCATATGTTGACGAATAAGACATGATGGTGATTGTGTACCATAAATATCAACCATAGGCATATTAAGATCATCAATAAAATAGATAAGTTTCTTAGTACCTGGTGGACCAAATATACGACCAGTACGTTTATCAATATAACTTTCCATAATACGTTGTAAGCTCTTAGCATCAGTATAATAATTTAAGTTAATATTAGCATACATAAAATTAGTATCTGGTAATGAACGTAAATATTGATTAACCATAGCAGTTTTACCAGTACCAGCTGAACCAACAATCATAACAGCACGTTGTCGTTGTACTAATAAATCCATAACATATTGCATCTTAATAGTATCAGCAGTTGGAACGAAAACTTTACTAACTAAATAAGCATCATGAGGAGGAACAAATTCTGGTAATATAGTTGAAAATGGTACCATCTTACCAGTCTTATCTGGGAAATAATCAAATACAGTACCATCTTTATTATTACCAAATTTAAAGTTAGTAAATGTACGTTTCCACCATTCACTAAATTCTTTAACATAATCAGTAGTCTTATCTTGCATACAAGCACCACCAAATGCCCAAACACAAGCAAATACGAAATTAGCTTCAAATAATTCTTTTTCTTGATCAGCAGTTAATTTTTCTTCATTATTACGCTGTGCCGCTTTCTTATGTTCATCAGCACGTGCTAATAAACCTTCTAATAAATAGCACATAGTACGAATCATATTAATTTCTGATACTGGTACAACAAATTTGAATGCTGATTGAATTTCAGCTAATAATTCTGGTGTAGTATAACGATTAATTAATGCTAATAATTGTGATTTTTCTTTTTCATTTTCACGTTTTTCAATCCAACTATCTAAGAATGGCTTCCAACCAATATCTTTAGAATTAATAAAGACAATACCAGCACGTGATACAGTAGCAGGAGTAGCATTATTTAAGTTACTAATTTCAAAGATTAAACGCATAGATGGTGTCATAGGAATACGTTCATTAGATACAAGGGTTAAGACTTTATTATCGTCCATGACTGAGTTAAGTGATTCAATCCAATTTGGATCAATATCACCATCAAGAATTAACCATTTATTAACGACATCTTCACTATATGGTAAACGATTCTTACTCATATTACGCATAATAGTAGATAAGATACCATCATGCCAATCAGTCTTACTCAACCAACCATATAATTCATCGTTACGAATAGCTTTAGGATTTAAGACTTCATAAGCACCTTTCTTACCCATATGTTTTAATGTTGCAAATAAACATTTCCACATTTCTGATTTACCACAACCTGGTGGACCAATAATAAAGACTGAGTGACGAATTTGCATTAATTCATATAAATCAATACATTTTAAGATGAATGCTTCTTCAGGTTGTAAACCAATCTTAGATGCAACAACATGTAAGTTTTCTTGAATAGATAAATCAACTTTACGTAAAGTATCTTGGAAACCAGGGAATAAATCATCAACTAATGTACGGAAAATGGGTTTATCATCATCAACAAGTTTTGGTAAATTGAAATCACGTAAAGCACGCATAAGAATACGATCTTCTTCAACTTTTGGTTCAGCACGTTTCAAACCACCAGCAACACGTAAGACAGCTTTAGTAGCACGAAGACCCCAATCGTAGTGACGTTGTGCTGATAATAATTGTGATGATAATGAGTATAATGTAACGAATTTCTTAGCTAAACGTTGAGCAGATAAGAAACCTTCAGACATTAACATGTTTTCACAAATAAGTTCAAAATCAGGAACAACCATGGCACATGAACGGAATAATGCTTTTAAGTTTTCTGGTAATTCAGTACGACCAGCATAACCAGGATTCATAGTAATAAACATACCAACAGTATGAATAATCTTAATACCTTCACCCATGAAATCAAAATCAGAACGTTTTTCTTTGATTGCATTTAAGATACATGAAACTTGTGTTGATACGACAGACAAGACTTCAATAGGAATACGATTGAATTCATCAAAACAACCCCATGCACCAGTTTGACATAAACCTTTGAAAATAGAACCAAGTGATTGAACATTCATTTGTTCTGAACAATTGAAAACGTAAACAGGTAAACCTAATGCACGACCTAAATCTTTAGTAGTTTCAGTCTTACCAGTACCAGCAGGACCAGCTGGTGCACCACCCATAATTAAACGTAATGCTTGTGTTAATGTAATATAACATCTATCAGTTAATGGTGTAATGACTAAACGACCAGTATTACCAATATATTCATATGAATAATTGAATGTAGCATCAGCAATCTTAATAAGAACATCTTTAGTATCAGCTTTCCAACTAAAACGCATTTGTGATTGCCATTGGAATGATGATGCATCTTGAACACGTTGATCAATAAGTTTTTGAACAACATCACGATTATGGACATCAACAGTAATAATAGTAATGATCTTAACACGATCACAATGTGTTAATTCACCTAAAACTAATTGAATAAGACTATCAAGGCGTGATACTAAAACTTTATAATATTCTTTCATAGCTTGTTCATTACCATCAGCAAATGCATCAAATTGTGAATTAACTTCTTCAGTCCAAATAATTTGTGATGCAGTTAATGCAACTTGAGCTGGATAATCAAATAACCATTTTGGACGTGGTTTTTCAATTTCCCAATGATCAGCAGTAAATTTAGCACGTGATGTAATTTCTTGTAAAGTAACTTTCATTTGGATTTCTAAACGAGTTAACCATTCTTCAACTGGACCAGAACAATTAAAATCATTTAAGAAACCAACAAATTCAGCACCTTCTTTAGATTGCATTTCAAATGCATCACGAGTAAATTTACCATTATCATCTTTACGATAATTCAAACGTGCAATACCATCAAAACAATCACCCATATGTTTTTGTACAGCTTGCGGATCATGACCATTAGATAAGATATCAAGTAATGATGCATTTGATAAGAAATAGAAACGTGGGAAAGCTTTACGTTTAGTTTCTAAGTACATAAATAATGACTTTTCACACATATCTAAACCAGTCTTCATATTTTGTAATAAATCTGAACGATTTTCAGCTGAACATGCTTCAATAACACTAGGTGTATTCTTTGATGTAGCCATTAATTGACGGAAATTCTTATCAATCTTATCAAAACGTTCACAATCTTCTGGTAATTGTGTACGAATATCTTGACTTCCAGTAAATATAGTTTCTAGTGAATTCCATTTTGATTGTACATCTAACCAATCATATAAGACAGTTTCAACTTTATTTAATGTACGTTGCCAACGTGTAACAACTTCAATAAAATGTTCAACATATTTACCTTGACCTTGCATAGCTTGTAACATAGACATATGTTCTTCTAATGTAGTAAGAATTTCATCTGGACGTTGAATAAGTGATACACCACCTTTACCACTATCAGTGAATTCCAATGTTAAACCAGACCATGCACCTTCGATCTTCTTTAATTGCGCAGCAATCTTAGCTTCTTTACGTGCTAATTCAACTATATATTCAACATCATTAACATGTTTATGTAATTCTAATTCTAATAAATTAGATAAACAAAAATTAGCATCTTTATTAAAGAATTTACCAGTAGCAATTTGTAATTCACGCCAATGACGATCTTCCATATCAGGTGAATGTAATTGTTGTGCTAATGGTAAGACAGTCATTAAATTCTTAACTTCAGTATTAAGACCTTGATATGCATCCCAACTTTGAATTTCTTGTGGAATAGATTGAATAAGTTTTTGTAAACGTTTACAAGCAGATAATAATGAATCAGTATCAATTTGATCCCATAATGTCTTCTTCCAATCTTCAAATTGATAACGTACAATACCAATTAAATCCCATAATTGTTTTAATAATTTATTTTCTTGACGTGTCTTCTTAATTTGACGATGTTTACTAACAGTTAATTCGAAAACTTTTTCAAGATCATTTAATTTTGATGCACGTTCTTCTAATGTATTCATCTTGATATGATATTCATAGATGACTTCATAAGCACTAACAACATCAAAATCATATGAAAATGGTGCATTATCACGGAATTCACGACGAAATGCCTTTAATTCAGCATCAAATGAACGAACTTTAGCTTTAATCTTATCAACTTCATCATTTTGTAAATTATTAACTTTTTCTTTAACTTTATAGACATTATTAACAGTAGCATCCCATTTCATTGGTGCTTCATTTAATAAACGTAATTCATAATCATCTAATGAACGACCAAATTTCTTTAATAATGCAACCATATCACGAAGTGGACTAAACATCTTAGGAGTAGATTTTTCACGTGAACGAATAGCATGAATATAACCAAGAACACGTTTTAATGTAGTACTATCACCAGGTTGAACTTCTGATAATAAACCAGAATTAACTTCTTCCATAAGTTGTTCAAGACTTTGTAATTTACGTGTAACATCATTATATAAGTATGATGTATAAGTATGAATCCAACGACTAACCCATGTACCAAGTGCAGCTTTAATTGGTTGTGCATTGATCTTTAACCAACCAATTTCCATTGGACTAGGTTTATTATTAATTTCTGATAATAAATCTTTATAATATTGAATCTTTTCTTCAAAACGTACTTTTAATACATCATAATCAATTTGATCTTCAACATTTTCTTCATCTTGTTCTTCATCGTCATCTTTCTTAACTTGTTTCTTTTCTTCTTTCTTTTCTTCTTCTTTCTTCTTCATACCTTGAGATAAGAATTTTTGAAATTCTGCTTGACGATCAGATTTCCATAAAAATTCATATTTCAAATATTGTTGACGAACATCTTCACAAGATTTTTGATTAGCATCTAAATGTTTCTTTAATGTATGAATTTGTTTAACAATAGCATCTTGTTTCTTAAGATCACTAGTATAATGTGTACCATCAGCACGTGTCATAATATTACCAATTTCAAAGAATTGTTCAACCCAATCATTAACTATTTGCCATACATCACGACGACCTTTACGGCTAGTCTTATCATCTAATGCTAAATTTAATGATGTTGATGTACCACTAGTACTATTAGTGTGATTATTATTATTACTACTAGCACCATCTTCAGCATTAAATAAGACATCATTAGCATATAAACCAATCTTAATTTCTAATAATGATGGTACATTATTCTTTTCAATATTACTAACATCTAATTGATCACATAAGAATTTAATACTATGAGCAATAGTTGATGTTAAACCATCACGAATACTATCTTGAACAAAATCGACATATGAACGCCAGATAGGTGATTGCTTATTAACTTTTAATGCTTGATTAGTTTCTAATAATAATTTGGTAACAGTTTCTTGATGTTCAGCTACTTGTGTATGGCGTTGTGACCACAATTTACGTAAATTTTCTTCAAAATCAGCTGGTGATAATGGTTTATTCTTACGTTCAATTAATGGTTGTTGACTAAATTCATTCATGATTTTCTTGATAGTACTGAAATTATCTTTCATGATCTTAACAGTATTATAGACACCTTTAACAGTATCTAAAACTTCTTTAATAAAATCATTAACATTAGGACTAGACCAATTTAATGCTGATATACCTTGTTCTAATACTTCATCAATATGAGCAATATCTTTTTCAACTAATGGACGTTCAGTAGAATGTAATGATTGTTCCATATCATTATACATTTGTTGAATAACTTCTAAATGACCAATTTGTGTACGATATTGTTCAGCTTTTTCATAGATTGATAATGCTGATGTTGGTACTTGAATACGTAATAATAAGAAATATTTAACTTCACGTAATAAACGTACTAATGATTCATCAAAATTGACTTGTACCATACGTGTATTAGCTTCACGACGTAATAATGGTTGACGTAATTTTTCATCAATTGATTTATCAATATCACGAGTCCATTCAGCAATCTTCTTTTGTTCATAATCATTTAATTGTTGTGATAATGCTGAATAAATGCGTTCAATTTCTTTAGATTCTTCACGTTCTAAACCAGCTGCTGCTAAATATAAACGTAATTTTTCATATGGATCACGTAAACGATCAGCTAATGAACGACACCAAGCTAAAGCACCACTAACTGGTGCCATATTACTTTCAATTCTAGGACTATTCTTCTTAGAATGAAATAATTCTTGTACATGACGTACTTCTTGATGAAATTCATCTAATAATTTTTGTTGTTTCTTATCTAATTCATCTTTAATAATAGGACGTTCTAATAGACCTTCAAATGAATCTAATAATTTAAAACGTGCAGTAATAGTATTAGCATCATCGAATGCTTGACAAACAACAGCTGATAAACGTCTTTCTAATTCTTTAACTTGACAACGATATTTATAAAAATCATCATCAAATGCTGATTGTTGAATATCCATAATATCATATGGTACATGTTTAAATTGTTCAACAGCTTTAACAAAATCACTATGTACTTGACGTAATGATTGTGTTAATTGTTTACCTTTAGTACCACCTAAGAAGATCTTTTCTAATTTACTAAATTCAACAACAATATTTAAGAATTCTAATATATCACTACAACGTTCTAAATAATTATCTAAACGTTGAAAGATAGTTTCTTTTGGTATATCAAACGGATTATCTTCAAATAATGTTGATGCTTTATGTTGATAACGAGCAAAAGTATCTTTAAACTTTTCACTGATACGAACAGCTGATTTTAATAAATGAACTGCTTCACCAACATTTTCATCTTCTATTAAGCGGAAAATATTTTCACCACTAACGAATTTATGTGCTTGTATAACTAATGCATTACTTATTTCTTGAAATAAGCAACTTAAACGATGACGATTATTATATGTTTTACTATTTTGACAGATTAATAAGATAACATGCATCATGGGTGAGAAGTTGGATTCAATTGAACTAAAATCACCATCTTCACCTAAACGATTAAAATATAATTTTAATGTTGATAAATAGCGTTTATTTTCAGCAGCATCATCACGAGCATTAGCAACATCAGTAATTAACTTATCAAATTGTGATGCAAATGGACTCTTCATTTCATTTAATCTTTCAACAACTGATTTCATTTTTTCACTAATTAATTGATCATATAGATGATGTAAATCAGCTGATTTGGATGACCAAAAATCTAATTCTATCATTGGACCAGGATGTTCACCTTGTTTTAATGCTTGTTCTGGGTCCGATTGTAATACTGATTGTATTTTATGCGCCCACTGAACAACGGCAGTTTCTAATAGATGCATACGTTCTTTTTCAGCTAGATTATCTTCATCAAAGGCTTCTGGTGGAGGATATGGTAATAATGTTTGTCCTTTACTTTCACCTAATGTTAACGTTAATGTTGCCAAGAATGATGATAATTTCAACATGATTTCTTTACTAGTTGGTCCTGACCATCCATTTCTATTACTAGGATTTGATAATAGAGGATAATAAACTTCTTGACTGATTAATTGTAATGTTTGCAAGACTGATTCACTAACTTCACAACATAAAACATCAGTCTTGAAATCATCTTCTTTTAATGCATCAGTAATCTTTGCTGATTTTAAGAAATAAATAGCTTTCTTCTTGATATTAGCAGGAATTTCTAAACTACATTGTAATTTATCACCTTGAGCAAAGAAGACCATTAAAATACGATTATCAGCTTCAACAATAAATTCATCAATAATTGATTTATTAGGATCATCTTGTAATTGTTTAACAAATTTTTCTAATTTACTTTTTTCACTGTCATTTAATTGATTTAATTTACCAATAATTGATGATGATAAACGATCATGAATCTTCTTAATAATAGCTTCCGATGCCATCTTTCTTCTTTACTTTATCGTTATTAATAATTAAATAATAATAAAGAAGAGAAAGAAATAAAATGAATAAAAAGAATAAATTAATAATAATTATATTACTATTAAATTATTCTTATTTATTTGATTAATAATAATTGTCGTCGTTGATTGATCGACTATTACTTTTATAGTAATGATAAGAATTGATCAATCAAATCAACTATGACAATTTTTATTTATTATAATTATAATAATATTCAAAAAATGAATAAAAAAGAAATAATAATAATAT
>Ga0102688_1031791_pt1 | contig 14310 bp, 8 predicted proteins | sample NOAtaT_4_FD_102011 | JGI IMG/M metagenome (GOLD analysis project Ga0102688, IMG submission 102011) | Freshwater lake microbial communities from Lake Erie, under a cyanobacterial bloom - NOAA_Erie_Diel7S_1600h metaT (Metagenome... | ecosystem: Environmental > Aquatic > Freshwater > Lake ... | reverse complement strand
CTTCTCTTCTTGGGTTAGTTACCAAATCTTCGTATCTTATAAAAAGCATTTTTTGATTATTTCCTTCCCTAAAAATTTGATATAGTCTTTCAACTGCTAAACCAACTGGTTGACTATTTGCCCAAATATCAACTCTTTTCTCGGTTGTTGTGCCTAGCATTTTTGAGTGGTCTATTAAACCGGAATCCATATGCTGATTTTCCCTAAACTTTTTTTCAAGAGAACAAAATATGTCTCGTAAATCTCTAACCATACAAATTATTTTTGGATTTGGATAAAATCCATCTAAAAAATTGTAATGTATTCCCCACCCTCTACTTTTATCTAAAACATATTTTTTATCTGTAATTGCATTAAAAAAACCAAACATACCGTCATGACAAAATTTATTAAAACCACTTTTCATTAATTCATATTCTTGTGCTTTAAATTCTGGTGAATTTGTATAATTATTTCTAGCAGCATAAACCAATTCAAGAACACCAGAAGTCGGTGTTACATAAAAATTTGGATTTTGTCCTATTATATTTTGTAATAAAGTTGACCCCGCTCTAGGTAATGAGGATTGAAAAAATATTTGTTCTGGCATTATTGTAAAATTGTTTGAATTACGATTTCAGGATTAAAAATATTATCATCAATAAATGGGCATTCTTGTGTTGAACCATTAAATGAATAATCGAATAAATAACTGTCTGGTAGTTTTATTTCGGGTAAATTAGATATGATATTTTTATGTAGTCCATAACCAAAAACTGTTGGACTAGTCCCGACCCAGAGAACCACTGAAGGTAAACCCATTGCCGCAGCAGCGTGTTGTAAACTAGAATCAATTAAAACTCTTTTTTCTGATGCCATTAATAGCGAAAAAAGCTCCATATTTGTCATGGGTTTAAATAAGGGTTCAGTTCCTTCAATTACATTATTTTCATTTCTACAAATCTGTATTATATGATAATCATTTTTAAAAGCATTTACAATTGCTTGTGATGTAGAAAATGGCATATCTCTTGTCCAAGAGTAATTATATGGTTGTTCATTTATTGGACCACCATTTGTCTGAAGTATCATAATTGGTTTATTACGTCTCCAATCTCTAATTGCTAATTGTTTATGTCTTAAATTAAAAACTAATTCAGGTGTTTCATTATTATATGTTAAATTATATATATTACACCAATTTTCAATTAGATGTTTCCTCTTGTAAATATGGTCTGTTGTAAAGTATGGTTCATGTTTAAATATTAAAGTATCATTATTTAATATGTAATCCTGATAGAAATATGGCGTAATTCCAATTCTAAAAACTCTATCAACAAAAGGTAATGTTAAAAATACCTCAGGATAACTCGCAACAACAATTAATTTTCTATCTTGATAGTTATTCTTAATACATTTTGCAACTGCTGTTGCTGCAACATTCTTTCCAAGACCACCTTCTATGTGAAAAAGACAATATTTTTCCATAATTTTTTTATAGAAAAAATCTTAATAAATTAATTTAAGTAAATAGATTAAGGTACGTAATATAGTCGATTTGAATCGGTTGAGCAATAATATATTGACCCTGACGGTAGCCCAATAGGTCCGTTTGGTAATCCAATTATTGATAAATTATTAACAAACGTAGCACAATTTCTATTTGGTATGATATTTGACCCAATAATAAAGGTGTTTGTATTACCTGTTATAGTATTATTTACACCGCCTAAAATACCAGATGATGTGGTTGCTCCAGAAATTATATTACCGCAACCACCGCCAATAAATGAATAAACACCGCTTTCGGAATTATTAAATCCTCCAGCAATTGTTGAGCGACAACCAGATGATATATTTAATTGTCCTCCACCAACAAATGAATAATTTCCTTGCGATCTATTTTGAAATCCACCTGATACCACAGAGAAATCACCATTTGGAATCCCTATCGCATTAATTAATATTGCTTGTGCGTCACTTGTACCTCCTGTTGTGTTAGCACCAATTCCTGCTGCAATAGAACCACACCCTGTTGCAAAATTATTAACGCCAGCATTTATTGTTGAGTAGTTACCGCTAGCACTATTTCTAGCTCCACCGGTTATTGTTGATCTTGTTGTGGCGCTATTTGCCCTACCGCCACCGATTGTTGATACTAATCCATAAATATAATTTTCCCTCCCACCGGCTATTGTTGAGTCGCATAAAATACAATTACCGCTTCCAGTTATAGTATTCCCTGAACCTCCGCCAATAACGCTATATTTTTGGGCATATATTGAATTATTGTAACCACCACCGATAAATGAACCTTCGGCATTTTGAAGACCGACTATTGGTGAAATTAAATTAGAACGACCACCAACAATTGTAGAAAAGATTGTTGTAGCACTATTGCAACTTCCACCAACAATTAATGAACATAAACCTGTTGCGGTATTTAAAAATCCGCCACCAATAAATGAATAATTATTAGAAGATAAATTATTTTGACCACCAACAACAGTTGCGTAAGTTGTTGTCGCACTATTAGAACAACCTCCACCGATAAATGAACCACTACCACTAGCAATATTTGATAATCCTCCAACAACGCTTGAATAAAAATTTGTCGTTCTATTTAAATAACCACCGGTTATAACCGAACCAAAACCACTCGCAATATTTAAACATCCACCACCAATTGATGCATTATTATTGCAAATTAAATTGTTACTACCTCCAATTATAGATGAAAATGAACCACATATTTTATTATTATAACCACCACTTATAGTAGAATAAAATGAATTTCCACTAAAACAACTTAAATTAGTGATGGAACCCTGAAAATAAACATTAGAACCGGTATCAAAAACATCTAATTGTATTTCAGTATAAGGTGGATTATATGTACTATTAGTTATTGCCGCACTATATATCACATTATCAATCCCATTATAAAAAGACGCTAAATTACCAATTTGATATATTGAAGTCAAATCTCCGGGAACACACACGGTATTACCTACATTATAATACGCACTTTGCGTTGTATTATTCAAACCATACCAATTTAAAATACCCCCACCAATAAAGTTATTAAAACCGTTATTTAAAGCAGAATTACCTTGACCACCAGCAATAACGGTACCTATTTGGCATGTGTTATTTGAATGACCATACACCGTCGAGTAAGCGCCGGACGCAACATTAAGATTGTCTCGCCTAACCGAACTACAACTTCCGCTTCCAGAAATAATTACTGGTTGTGTCCATCCAGTAACCTGTACAGTACCGGCATCGGTTCTAGTTAATGTTAATGTATTTGTATTATCATCATAAGTTCCACCAGTAACATAGAAATCAGTATATCCACTTGTAAATCCACTAACAACAAATGTTCCACCAGAATTATTAAAGTAGGTTACTTCACCATTTAATGGATTATATGTGCCACCAGTTACAAAAACATCACCATATCCGGGTAATGTTACCGTTAATAAAGTTCCATCATTTCTTGTTGCACCTAAAGTATATGATGCTCCGGTATATGTTAATCCCGTAACAAATATATCCGTAGATGTTAAACCACTGATATCAAATGTCCCACCAGAATTGTTAGTAAAACTTAGAGTACCAGCAGAATATGTTCCACCCGTTACATATACATCAAATGATGAAGATCCACTTTGTGATAAAATTCTCCAATTTGCTGTCGCATATGTTGCACCCGGAGTTATTCCTTCAATTGTTGATGCTGTCCAAGCATCAATAAATGCTTGACCTTCGGGAGTTGAGCTATCAACCGTAGTACCAAATTGTGTTATTGTGACTGCGGTTGTTCCTGTTGCCGCACTAAATAATGATGTATAATTCGGAATGTTATATTGATATGTTGTTTCATTTTCATAAACATATGCTAACATTCCTAATCTTCTTCTACCAGAAGATATATTATCAGAATTTAAAGTTAATACATCAGGATTTGGTGTGTTTATATTTAAACGTATTGGAATTGTATTTCCTGAAGTTTCAACAGGTCCAGAAGAACCCACCGGTATTGTATAAATTAAATCATTTACAGAATATACTTCAACATAACCACCAATACCTAATATACTAAAATTAGTTCCATAAAATCGATTTGGATTTACCGATTCGGGCGCATTTAATTGCGTTGCTGTTTGTGGATTTTTATATAATGACATATTATTGAACTGTTAAACCTCTAAAATAAATATCAACGTTTATGTTATTTAAATAAAATTCTGTACTTGGGAAAGTCGTATATGTTCGATAAAATGTATTTGCAAATGTTGACCCCGTGTAATTAAAAATATAGGAATCAATGTTAGTATTCATAATAGCACCATTTAATATAAATGGTGAATTTTGATTACCATATGAAATTTCAGTTTGGAGTTGATTATTTGTTAAGCTATTTGGTATAACCCAAGTATACCAAGCATCCTCTATTGCTGTTCCAGCGGGAACTTGCGTTGTTGTAAAATTATATGTTATATTTGGATTTCCAAATGAATCATTACCTGACGTTGTTTGTGGTACACTTTGATAAAAAACGGGAGGAAGTCCTGTTACACCAGAAGTTGCATACATTTTCATATATTCAATAAATTCTGTACCATTTAATGGTGGTGTACCATAACCAAACCCAAAAAATGTGGTATTTCCTTGTGCTGATAAATACGTATAAATTTCTGAACTTCTGCTTATTGGTTCTATAAATAATAAAGCAAATAAATTTGCTGTTGAGGGTGGACCGGGTGGTATAATTATTGTAGAATCCGTACACCCGCTAGCATCAACAATCTCAATTAAAATTGAAGGTGCTGAATTCAAATAAGGTGGTAAAGATAATGTTACAGGAAATGTTGCACCACTGGGAATGGGTCCAATATTTACAGGTGGATAATACCCATTTACATCAGAAACAAACACATCAAATGGTGATGCGCCAGTAATACTATTGAAGGTTAATGTACACATATTTTATATATCGTCACATGTTATATCATAAATAATTATAAGTTCAATTTTTACTCCAATATCACTTAAATTATTATTTAATGTGCAATCGGAATTTATAATTATTTGGTTATTTGTATAATCAATTGTAACATCACCAATACCACTTATAGATTCAAGTAAAGTTTCTATTGTTCCATAAAGTTGTTCATCTGTTGGTACATCAATTAATGAATAACTTGTATAAACCGAACCAGATGTTGTTATTGTATTTGCAGTGACGCTTGCAATAAATTGAGCATTGTTAAGAACACATGTAGTGTCGCCGGTTGTTATATCCTGAAAACCATAATTTAACATTTCAATTAACCCAAATTTATTACCATAACTTAACTCCATATTATCGGAACAAATATTGAATGTTCTATATCCAGTATAAAGTGCGCTACAAGTAATTTCTATTTCTTGCGTATCTGTACAACCATTACTATCGGTTATAGTTACTGAGTAGTTACCAGAAGTTAATCCTGTTGCATAAATACCGCTAGAAACGCTTGGGAACCAATTTATTGTAAACGGTGGTGCACCAGATGTTAATATTACAGTTATTGTTCCTTCACTACCTAAACCACAATCTGTGCCAAATAATGTGAAGTTTAATGGTGGTTCTTCTTGTATATAAAAACTTGAACTGATTACGCAACCTTCTTGGCTAGTTACATTTGCAACATAATTTCCTGTGGGTAAATTTGTAAATGTAAAATTATCATCAACAGACAATGAACTTAAATTAACGGGTCCACTTATTTCATATAAAAATGGTGATGTGCCGCCTGTTGTTTTTTGTATTAAAACAACGCCATTATTTTGTCCGCAAGTTGACCCGGTTGTTGAGGTAGAAACGTTAAATAAGGGTGTTGATATTATTGACAACGATTGTGTATAAACACAAGTTGTACTACTTGCTGAAATAATTAAAGTGTATGAGCCACCTGATAAATTAGTGAAAGTTTGTGTTAAAAAATTAGATATTAACGACTCAGTACCATTTGGTCCGTCTATTTGATAGAAATATGGTGCTGTTCCTCCATTTATTACAACACTAATTTGACCATCGGTTGCACCACAAGTTGTATTAACGACATTTACAGAAACAATATCAAAGGTATTTGGTGTTTCTAATGAGGTTGTTAATTGCGTATTGCATAAACCAACATCAGTTATTGATACGCTAAATGGTCCTGAAGAAAGTCCAGTAAACACATAATTTGTTGAATATGTAATTTCTGTTGTAGCATTAGAACCGGAATAAAAAAATGGGCCGGTACCTCCCGTTACTGTTATAGTTATTTCCCCATCAGAAGAAAAACAGCTTGGAGAAATTACACTAGTTACAAAAGCACCCAACGAATCTGTTTGAGGTAAGTTATAAGCCGTAGTCAAAGAGCAGTTATCTGCTGAAGTCACATTAACGGTATATAGACCACTTGTTAAACCACTGATTGTACTTCCAGTTTCGCTTAAAATAGGTCCATTAATATCGCTCCACTGATAAGTAAATGGTGGTGTTCCAGTTTCCCCTGTTATAATTATTTTTCCACCAGTGCCGACACAACTAGTTGCGGGTATAATAAATGCACCATATGTTAAATTAGTAGATTCGTGAATAATACATGTTTCAGTAACACCAGTACATCCACCAGCATCTTCAATAACCCCATAATAGATTCCGGGAGATAATGAGATAAATGTATGACTTTCACTTGTTGCTGTATAGCTATCAACTAAAGATGTACCACTATATAAATAAAAAACATTTTCAAATGGAGAACTTGTATTACCTGATATTGTGATTTCACCATTATTTTGATTACAAGTTGTATCTACTACATTTATTATTGATGCGCAAGCACCCGAACTAATTGTAACGTTTACTAAGCTAATATTATTTGGTGTACTTGAGTCGTTTACCTCCACAAAATATGTTCCAGCGGATAATCCAGTTTGTGTTTGTCCGGTACCTAAATATGGGTCATACCACAAATAACTAAAAGGAGATGTGGTATTAACATTAGGTACTGCGGTTAAAGTCGCAGCACCAAGATTACTATTTGTACAATCACCGGTTAATATTATATTGACATCAAAAATATTCATTAATTACAATTAATCGATAAATTTATTCCCACATTTAATTCTAGTGGATTATTTGAAATAGAAAATACACAACCTAAAGTTCTTACATATAGAGTATTACCATCTAAATACCCATAATATCCATTATCATTCAATTCACCAAGATTTGCAATAATTGCATTTGTCCACTGTAATTGTGTGGGAACTTGATTTATTCCATATCCTGTAAAAAATGGTTCTTGTACGATAGAATTACCGTCAATTCTAATATCAACGTACCATTCAGAAACAAGTGAACTTAAAATACATTCATTTATTGTTAGTCCCTGACTTATTAAATAAGAAATTAATGTTTGATAAAGAACCGTATTAAATGATGTTGTTTGTAGTGTTTGTAATCCACCACCAACTCTTGGTAAAATGGAACAAGAATATAATCCATAATTACAATCATACGTAAATAAATTGTCTTGTGCAATACATGGTTTACATGGGACTGGAATAATCTGACAACCTCTTTGTCTTCTATAAACAAATTTTTGTCGATGAAAGATTGAATTTTCATATTTAATACCCGTATCCCATATCGTTGTTGCGGGAACCATTTGTTCAATTAATTGAATCCAATAATCACCTATTTGTTCCACGTAATCAATTAATTTTTGATACGTAAAATCATCAAATGGAATGCAAACAGCTTGATTAGTTTGTATGTATTTCCAAAATACAGATGCTAATGTTGGATATCCACCAGTTTTTCCATCCGTTATATACATTCGATTACGAACATTAATCATATTTGTCCAAAATGTTTGAGCAAATTCAAAAAATGTTCTTCTTTTTGGTTGTGGATTAATTATTGTCCAATCAATACCTCCGGGTACTGGATATGGTGAAGTTAGTCCAGAATCTGGAATTGGATAATTATATTTTTGAGATGATGACCAAACATCGTAAACCAATCCTTGTGCTGGATTTAAGAAAATTTCAGTATTTTTAACATTTAAAACTAATTTTTCATCATAAGCATAATAATATGCGTTATAATTACCATCAAAATTTTCTCTTAATCCAACTTCTGTTGAGGGCCAAGATTTTTTATTATCTAATACTCTTTGTAATTTAAAACCTTCCCTCATATATGGGAATTTTCTAAATCTTTCAAGGTATTTTTGACCGTAAGTAAATGGTTCTAATTGCGTTTGAATTGATGGATTATTTCCCGTGAAAACTGAATTTGTTAAATTAACTTCCTCAGGACTTCTATGTTGAGGTGTTGACTGATACCAACCAGCACCTTGTTGGAAAAAGAACGATTCATTATCTTCTGGTGGTTTTGGGAAACCAAACTCATCAACTGGATAGTTTTCAAGTAAGACATTTACTTGCTCAAAAGATGTTACAGATGTAAATGCTGTATATTGTATACCAAGTAAATTAAATGTATTTCCGGGAATAAGTTCCGGATTTATTTGTGTAAACGTCCCAGCAGAAATTTGTGCAAATTTGGTCTCAAATTGAAACATATTAATTCTTTGATCCGCCATGTAAATATTCTCATTAAATTCAATAAGAGCATCCGGAGCACCAATCATCCTTAATAAAAATTCAATTGAACGTCTGGTTCCTTTTGACTTAAATAAGTAAGCGGAATTAAGTATTAAGTTTCTATAAAATTGATAGTTTAATTCATCAGGCGTTTTGTTTACGCTAAATCCTTGATATTGAGATTCACCTCCAGTTGAGAATATAGCATTTAAAAATTCGTCTTCAGATATTGGTGAAACATTAATTTTCCAACCCAAAGTCATCGAAAGATTTTTAAGTAACTGAGATGGAATATCATTAGATGGGTTATAATGAACCGAATTCATATAAGCCAATCCATCAATAAATTTTTTAACTTCATCAAAACTTCTACCATAAATTTGTAAAACTTTTTCAATTTTTTGGTCAGAAGTATCAAATTCTTTAATAGCCTCAGTTGTTAAAAATCTAGAAATTAGATTCGTTTTAACAATATCAAATGATGCTCCAATTTCTGATAGATTTTCCAAATATGATGAAAACTTTGTTGATTCAATATCTAAATTCCATATAAATCTTTTAGGCCAAGTTAATGATACATTATTTATATAAAATTTACCATCATCAGTTTGTTTTGGTACTTTAAATACTGCGGTATATTCAGGAACAATTAATCTATTTAAGAGAAATTTTTCGACTTCATCAAAATCTTGATTAAATGAAAGTTCGGTGTAATAAGAATTTGGTTTAATGTAAAAATCTTCAAGTATATATGAAAGACCACTAAATGGATTACCTCTAACAATAAATGTTAATGTCCCAGAATCTAATGTTTCAGATGGAGTAAAATCAATGATTTCATATTCATTATTGTTATAAAATAATGAATATTTCTCAAATTCTGTTTTAAGGTTTCTTAATCCAGAAACTTTAATTTCTCTTGTTTCTAAATTTCTGGTTGCATTAACAGAATAATCAATTAAGAATGGATTTCTTAATTGATAAATATTAATTGTGAACTCAGTTTCATCTTCAATTGAATTGTATGCTGAATTATAAGCAGTTACCCCTGTTGAATAGTCGGAATTTAAGTTTAAAACTTCAATTGCCGCAGGAAAATAATTTATTATTTTTTGTATAGAAACTTCTAATCGTTTTGATAGTGAACCATAAAGAGTAAAATTAGTTACGTCACTTAAGTCTAAATTAGGGAATACACCATAATTTTTTGCAAATAAAATTCTGGACTCTAGTGTTGAGTCTAATTCAAGATTTTCAAGAGATATTGGTTCGGAAAACGAACCAATACTAAAAGTCCTGTTTACTTTTTCACTTGCTGATGTCGTAAACTCAAAATTTGCTTGTGTCAAGCCACCACCATCAACTAATTGGAAGCCAACTATGTTGTCAAATGGCGTTTGAGAGCCGCTAGCATATTGTGGAGGACATTTAAATTTTGCCATTATGATGTTATATTGACAAAGTTTTTACTGAAATCAATATTATTTTCACGATCTTCTCTAACTTCATAGAGTAGATTATTAAACTCATCTTTGATTTCATATAGGTTATATTGTCTGTAAATGTTATTTTCACCATCGTAAATTGTGTAAATACCATCTTCAATCGACTTAGTTTGATTACCATAGATTGCATAAGAAAGTGTTTGAATGTCGTGTTCAACAATTTCAATATCTAAAGTAATTGGATTAAAATACGTATTATTTAATAATATAGTTTGTGCTGGTTGTCCAATAAACGGTGTTGCATTTGGTTTGTTTGTTGGTGCAGAAGATGGTGATAGTGTGCAGAACATTAAATTAGTTGTTCCATCAACATATCGATATCTAATTGCTTTTTGAACCGTATTTGTTAAGTTTTGAACAACAGGTTCACAGAAAAAATTAGATGTTATAACTCTAAAAAAATTTGGTATTTTTGTGCCGTCTGCATTTAAATATTCAACTCTATAACCAACAAGTCCTTGTGCGATAAATTTATTTAAATCTTGTGCGGGTACATTATTTAAATCAATAACAATACCTTTAACGTTTGGTAATGACGAAAGTACTCCACAATCAGTAATTGTTGTTCTAATTTGTTTTGGTCTAATGTATAAAGTATAAATTCCTAATTTATTAAACTGATCAGCAGGTAATCTAAGATTATACAATCCACCTAAAATCTCTAAATTAGTACCTCCTACTGTTGAGTTGCTAAAATACGGTCTTAAAATTGACGGGGCATCTAATTTTGTTAAAACAAAATCATTTGTAACATCTCTTGATGGTGTATAATTTAAAATTATTTCCACATCTTCCGGACTAACGTCCGCAGGTCTTATTGTTCCATATGCTCCTAAAGCCATTTTAAATCATTATTTAGTTTATTTTTACCACATTAAAAAATCCATAACCATATTTTTCTAAATCACCAAGATTATCAACTTCACCTATTCTTTGTATTCTTTCATACGCAGAATTTTTTCCTCTCTCAATAAATATATTAGATTGTACTTCTGGTTGCATAGAAATCTTAAGAAGGTGTTCTTCTTTTACAATTGGTTCCTCAAGCAACCATTCAGCAATTAACCCACTGCTTAATCCGCTATAAATTGTTGATCCATCGGGTAAATCAAAAAATTGTACTGACTGAGTTACACCTGTTCCAATTGTGTATCCAGTACTCCCATCAAGACACGGATTACAATCAATACTACCAATTTGTTCACCACCTAAAAATACAGGTCCGGGCGCGAATGGATTTGAACCATAACGAGCTAAATCATTAATTCTAGAATAAGTATAACCAGTTATTGCAAATGGTGATGAAATATAATTTGGGATTGAGATTTGTTCTGCAACAGAATTATTTGCATCATAATCATAAATAAAATCATAAGACGCTGGTGTTGCTGTCCAAGAACCTGTCGTAACATCAAATAATACCGTTCCGGATGGGTTTGAACTAATTGGAGATTGATTTAAAGGTATTACTATATTTCTAGTTGTTTCAATAACCCCAAAAATATTTAAAGAAGTTAATGTTATTTGATAATTTCCACTTGATGCATAAAAATGACAACTACTTAAGGGTGAAAAAATATTAATCGGTTGTGTTGGTGTCCCATCGCCCCAATTAATTGTATATGTTGTATTTTGATTTACTAAAAAAGTGTTGAACTGAACATCCGATGTATTGTATACACAAATTGTATTAAATGTTGTATCCGCTGAATCAGCAGAATATATGAAGTTATTTAAAATTTCTTTCTGTATTATATCACCATCCCATGTGCTATAATAACCAATATCTTCAAAATTTTGATTTAAATAAACGGGTAAAGTCATATCGGTATATAAAGAACTACCATTTGTTCCACCACTCAACATTTGGGTCATGGAAGAAAAAACTTGAGCGGTACCCCCACTATAAGTAACAGTTGTGTCGTTTGTTAATAAAACCTCAGGAGAAATTTTTATATATATCGTATTTTCTTCCATTATGGATTAATATATTCAAACCATTTTATGGGTGTTAAGGAATCTCCAACTCTATTTTGAGTCCAATAATCATATACTCTATATGTTTGTGTTGGATAATCTAACTTCACCTTATAATAAAAATACTCATCAGGATTAAAATTTGTAATATTTGTTAATTGTTTATTTATGAGTCTAACAAATCTTCCATTTTTAGCGTCAAAAAACTTTGCTGACATATAAAATGTATCAATATTAAGATAATCTCTATTTTTTAACCAATAAATAAAAAACCCTTCTTTGTCACCAATAAAATCTAATGGAAAGACTGGTTTTTTTATATTAACGGAATTATTACCAATAAGTGCTGATTGTGTTAGTCCTTGTTGTGTTGGTAAAATTATTGTAATGTAGTTTTTTTGTTCTGTTGATGCGCTAAAATCATAAAAATCCAGTTTAAAAAATGATTTACTAAATGAATTTGAATTATAATAACATTCTTGTGGTGTAAATAAATTGGATTGGACATAACTACTGTAGTATGTACTATTTATTTGATTATAAAAATTAAATTCATAATTAATTTCTGTTTTTTGTTCTCCATCTTCCAAATAAAAATCATTTGAAAATCTACTAACTTCAAAATCAACTGGTGGGTTTATTGAACGTTCAATAGCGCCAGCTTCATAAACTGAATAACCATCATCTAATCCATTATATTCCCAATCAGAATTAAACCGAAGATTAATTTCTTGGTCTCTACTATCAAATGCTATTTTAAATTTATTCACACTCATCAATTACTGGGTCTATAATTACATTTGAATATCCTAAATAATTTGCTTGGTCAGGTATTAATCTGAAGAATATTGAATTATATGGATAATGTGTTTTATTTAAAAATGGAAAATCTACACCAACTTCATCAGCATCAATATAACCATAAGTATATACATCTCTCCATCTCCATTCTTGCATGAATGTTGAGTAGAAACTATATGGTGGTATATCAACAGCGGTGTATCCAGAGTAATTAGTTGTTGACTCAAAAAATGTGCTAGAATTATTTGTTCCTGTTTCAATATAAGGTGAAAAAGCTCTTATTTTACATGGAAAATGCGCTTGATAATAATAACCGGGTAAATTGTTTTGGTTTATTTGATTACCTAAAGAAACATCAAATAAATTTGGATTGTATTTTATTTTATGATAATGTTCTGAAATAATATTTTCTTTTTGTTCGAAATCATTGTATTCACAAAAATCACCGTCAATAATATCACCTATATTTAATGTTTTATTATAGAAAAAATAATAAGCATTTGTACTATCTGAATACCACTCAGTTGGAATATTTGTATCCGACAACGTATTTGTATTTTCCCACCAGCTATTAATGGTATTATTTGTTATGTTAAAATACCAACCTTTTTTTAATGCTGAGGGGGTTGTTTGTGTTTGTGGTGGTAAAGCTATATTTGGATAGTTAAACCAACCCATATAACCTTTATGAATAAACGTTAAAAAGATTTCACTTACAGGTTTACCATTATTATCAGTTAATCCTGAAATATTTAAATCATTCGCGTTCGTTACGTTGTATGTTCTATTTGTATTTCTAATACTGATTCTACTTTCCAAATTTGGAGTTAACGCACTAAACTCATATTTTTTAACATCTTTAAATGAGTTATTTTGATAACCATTATATGTTAACGTTAAATCATCTAAATTGGTTAATATTTTATTTTTTCTTATGTAATATTTTGAAGTTGTTTCATTTATATTATTTGGGTCCAATACACGCTTAAATAAAGCGGTTTGCGTATTAAACAACGATAATGAATACCCAACATCAATAACATTAAATATTTTTTCATCTGATGCAAACTCACCGTTTCCTAATGAATAAACTTCATAGATATTCGTTCCATTAAAAACAAACTCATTTTGATTCTGTAAACCATTTAACATAACAAACTCACCAGCGGTTAAATTATGGTTAACAAATGTTCTAAACTGGATAACATTAGTTCCGTTAATTTCGCTTCTTGCGATAAAAACAGGAATACCATCACCAGCGGTCCAAGTTATTGTGTTTGTGGAATCAACATATTGTAAAGTTGTTGATTGGTCGTTACTATAACCATAACTTAAAAAATAATTCCAATTATATGTTGACGCACTTTTACTAATAAAGTTAATATGCGCATTA
>Ga0102688_1004094_pt1 | contig 14595 bp, 1 predicted proteins | sample NOAtaT_4_FD_102011 | JGI IMG/M metagenome (GOLD analysis project Ga0102688, IMG submission 102011) | Freshwater lake microbial communities from Lake Erie, under a cyanobacterial bloom - NOAA_Erie_Diel7S_1600h metaT (Metagenome... | ecosystem: Environmental > Aquatic > Freshwater > Lake ... | reverse complement strand
ATTCTTCTTTTATTATTTTTTTGAATCAATATTGGTCATTTGTCTTAATCAGATCGACAAGGCCGTTTTCTATTACTTTTTATATATTAATCATTTATTTTATTAATAAAATCATTTTATCATTCATTTGTTTTCATTTATCTATTATACTATTCATATTTTTATATAATTGATTTGATCTGATTATCGATAATCAATAATCGATTAATCAATCATTTCTCTTCTCTTTGTTAACCGATTTGATTCTTATCAATCATTATCATTAACAATTAGTATTAATTAGAAGATGTCAGCAACTAATCCAGCTACTGATGCTGCTGCTGAATTATCTAAACGTCATCAATGGATTCAACAAAAGTTGATGTCAACATTCAATGTTGATGATGAAACTTCACTTCGTTGTTTAGTTACTAATCGTAAGAAGATTGACGCATTCTTATCTGATGTTAAATCACCACCAAAACTATTCTTCTTCTTACAACAACGTGCAAATAGTAAACCAGAAATTTTATTGTCTATTGGTGGTGATGGTGATAAATTAGAAGGTAAATGTTTCTATTTATTACGTGATAGCAATCGTGCAATTAATATTCGTAATTATCAAGATACAACTGTCTTATGTGGTGAAGTTACCGCTGATATCTTACAAACATTTGAATCAACTTTATCACAAGTCTTTCATCCATTATTACAACGTCAAGATGAATGGGGTCTTATTAAACAACAAACAACTAAACAAGCATTCTTAGAACATATGTCTAAATATGATGCTGATCTTAATCGTAAAATACAAAATCTATCTGGTGATGTTGAATTACGTAATCCATCATCAAAATATGATAATATTGAACAAAAACCAGCTGCTTATGCTAAAGCTGCTAAAGATTCAGCTATCTTAGAACATTTCACTGAAATTGTTACTAGTTGGTGTGATGTTATTACTAAATATTTAGAAGATGATCGTAGTAATATTCCATTAGATAAGGATGATAATTCTGGTCCTGATGTTGAAATTGAATATTGGTCACGTCGTTTATTAACATTAATTTCAATTACTGAACAATTAAAAACTAAGCCAAATCGTGTTGTTACTGGTGTCTTAAAAGCACGAGCATTGAAAGCAGAAGGTGAAGATTCATCAACTGCTGTTGTTGTTAGTAAACAATCATCTCATGATGATGCTCATGGACATTCTGAACAAGAAACTATTCGTGTATTATTAGAACGTTGGCGTGAAGTTGATTTAACTATTACTGATGCATTAAATGAAGCTAAAGATAATGTACGTTATTTAGAAAATTTACGTCGTGTTATTGAACCATTATATATTGAAGCACCAGCTGCTATTTGTGATACTATGCCATCATTAATGAATAGTATGAAAATGATTCATACATTATCACGTCATTATGGTTCAGAAATACGTATGTCAAATTTATTTGTACGTATTACTAATCAATTAATTACTCGTTGTAAAGAAGATATCTATAATGGTGGTAATGTTGCACAATTATGGCAACAAGATACTGATACTATTATTCAAAAAATGCAAGCATCTATTCGTTTATGTGAAGAATATCGTGCACAATATAAAGATACTAAGAATAAATTAGCACAAATGCCAAAAGGTAAACAATTTACTTTTGATGAAACTGCTATCTTTGGTAAATTTACACGTTTCCGTCGTCGTCTTGAAAAATTAATTGACATGTTTAGTAGTGTTAGTCAATTTCGTGCACTAGAACGTAAACATATTGATGGTATGGAAGAATTAATTTCAACATTTGATCATTTAATTGCTGATTTCCGTTCTAAAGGTCACGATTTATTAGATTATAATAATACTACATTTGAACGTGATTATGTTGAATTTACTATGCATAATTCCGGTTTAGAAAATGCTATTCAAGATTTTACTGAACGTTCATTATTACAAATGTCAAGTATTGATAAACAATTAGAATTAATGCGTAAATTTGCTGATGTTATAGTACGTGAAGCATTACAAGAAGATCTTGATCGTAAATATATGAGTATCTTCCGTCGTTATGGTGAAGATTTACATAATATTCAACAATTATATGAAAAGCATAAGGATAATCCACCTATTCCTCGTAATATGACACGTATTGCTGGTAATATTCATTGGTCACGTCAATTATTACGTCGTATTACTAATCCTATTCGTCAATTTCAACAACAACCGCGTGTCTTTCATAGTAAAGATAGTAAGAAGATTGTTAAGCATTATAATCGTCTTGCTCGTACATTAATTGAATTTGAAACATTATGGTTTCAAGCATGGGTTAAATCATGTGATACTGCTAAGAAAGGTTTACGTGCTAAATTATTAGTTGATGATCCACAAACTGGTAAATTAGTTGTTAATTTTGATCATGGTGTATTAACATTAATTCGTGAAGCTAAACATTTACAATTAATGGGTTTTGATTTACCAAATAGTGCACGTGTTGTATTATTATTAGAAGATAAATTAAAATCATATTATAATGAAACATCATTTGTTTTATCATGGTATCATCGTGTTATATCACAAGTTCCACCAGTTGTACGTTCATTAATGAAATCACATTTAGCTGATTTAGAAAATGCATTAAAACCTGCTCAAAATACTATGACATGGACTAGTATGAATATTGAATCATTCTTACAATCAGTTCATGATATATTAGCACGTTTTGAATATTTAGTATTACAAGTTAATGATATTATTTCAAATCGTATTCAAAAGAATCTTGATTTAATTACTAATATGCAATTATTAAATTTACCACGTGATCGTTCATTGGCTGTTCGTGATTTTGCTGGTATTCAACGTCAACATATTGATCAATGTTCAGAAGTTTTACATCGTAAGAATGAAGAAATTGAACGCGCTGTTGATGATTTAATTGAATCGGTATTATCATATCCATTAGATCCTATGTTACCAAAACCAGCATCACATGAAAGTAATTTCTTAAAATTACATTATTGTCATTTATTATATCATTCATTATTATCAGCTGTTAAGAATAATTTAAATACATTAAAACGTCGTATGAGTGCACAATCTGGTGAAGGTAATCGTAAGATGATTACTGCTGCTGGTGGTAATGCTGGTGGTGATGGTGCTGCTAATGGTGGTTCATCATCAGCTTCTGGTAATAGCCAAGGTGGTTCTAATGCTGTTGCTGCTGCTGAATCACAACAAGCATCATTATTTACTGCTGGTTCAACTGTACCATTATTTGAAGTTGATTTAGTATTACAAATTCCATCAGTATCATTATCACCAAGTATTGATGAATTATTAGAAGCTATATCAGCTGTTGTACGTGATTTACTTCAATATACTGGTCGTGTTAAAGATTGGGGTATTGATCCAACTGCTACTACATTCCGTCGTGCTGCTGGTCGTCGTCCATTTAGTGATAAATTAACACAAGATAAGAATCTTGCTGTTACATTATTATTATTAACTGGTGCTGTTGAAACTACTCGTCAACGTGCTGAACAACATGTTGTACAATATTCAAGTTTTAGTTGGTTATGGAATCAAGATCCGCAAGTTGCTTATGTACAATTTGTTAAAGAAAAATCACCTATATTAGAAGATTTCTTACAAGAATTACATCGTTTTGTTGATGTTGAATCTGATATTAATGAATTAGCATCATATCATGATCTTGGTTCATTGTTATTAAAGATTGAAGGTCTTAAACAAGCATTTAAACATGAAGTTGAACGTTGGAAATTACAATATAGTGAAAAATTACATCAAGAAGCTAAAGCTGATATGGATAGTTTACTTGATTTAATGAATGATTTAAAGAATAAATTAGAACGTGAAGTTAAAGATATGGCATCATTAAAATTTGTTATGGATACACAATCTGAAATTCGTGATGTACAATCATGGATTGATGCTAAATTTGATTCTATTATTGAACGTTATAATGCTTTAGAAAAATATTTACCATTTGGTGGTTTATCTAAAGAAGAAATGGATAGTAAATCTATTTTACGTCCACAATGGAGTCAAATCTTAAAGATGTCAAAGAATGTTATGGGTACTGTTAATTCATTACAAGGTGGTTTCAAACAAACTTTAATTGAAGATGTTAAAGTCTTTAAAGTTGCTGTTAAATCATTCCGTTCAGATTATGATATTAATGGTCCTATGCTTACTGGTATTGCACCATCAGAAGCTATTACACGTTTAAATAAATATAAACGTGAATATGAAACATTAAAACGTAAATATGAATTATATAATGGTGGTGAACAATTATTTGGTTTACCAGAACAACAATATCCTGATTTAGTTAAGACTGGTAAAGAATTACGTTTATTAGATCAATTATATACTTTATATCAAGGTGTTATTTCAACTGTTGATGAATATAAAGGTATTCCATGGTCATCAGTTGTTGCTAATATTCAACAAATGAACGAAAAAGTTGAAAATCTTAATCAACAATGTCGTCGTTTACCAAAAGCATTAAAGACATGGGATGCTTATACTGAATTAAGCAAGACTATTGAAGAATTCCTTGAAGTTTTACCATTATTAACTGAATTATCAAAAGATGCTATGCGTGATCGTCACTGGCTAAAGATTAGTAAATTAACTGGTAAAGAATTCGATGTTAATAAATTCCATGAAATGAAATTACGTTCAGTTTTAGAAGCTAATTTACTTCAATTCCGTGAAGATATTGAAGAAATTACTGATAGTGCTGAAAAACAACTTAGTATTGAACGTAAATTAGCTGAAATTCAAGCATTATGGGAAAAGAAATGTTTTGAATTCAGTGTATGGAAAGATCGTGGTGATGTTATCTTATCTGGTAGTGCTGTTAATGAAGTTATTGAACAATTAGAAGAAAGTCAAGGTTCATTAATTCAAATGTTAACACAACGTCATGTTACACCATTTAAAGATACTGCTAATTCATGGTTAAAGAAATTATCTGATGTTAATGATACACTTGAACAATGGATTAAAGTTCAAATGTTATGGATGTCATTAGAAGCTGTCTTTACAGGTGGTGATATTTCACGTCAAATGCCACAAGATACTCGTGTCTTCATGAAAGTTGATAAAGAATGGACTACTCGTTTAATGAATAAAGCTAAAGATGTTAAATTAGTTGTTGATTGTTGTCAAAATGAATACATTAAGAATATGTTACCAACTATGTTTGTTGATTTAGAAAAATGTCAAAAAGCTCTTGATGGTTATTTAGAACAAAAACGTGGTCGTTTCCCACGTTTCTATTTCGTATCCAATCCAGCATTATTATTAATCTTATCACAAGGTAGTGATAAAGATGCTGTTCAAGATAGTTTCTCTAAAGTCTTTGATGCTGTTGAACGTGTCGAATTCCAAGGTAATAATATTACTAAGATTCGTCAAATGATGTCTGGTTATGATGGTAATATGGAATCTGAAGATATTACTTTAGTTAAACCAGTTGCTGCTAAAGGTAATATTGAAGATTGGTTAAATTTATTATTAAAAGAAATGCGTCGTACTATGAAAGATATTGTGCGTGCTGGTGCTAATGATTATGAATCTATGGCATTAATTGATTATGTATCTAAATATCCAGCTCAAGTTGCATTATTAGGTATTCAATTTATGTGGACTACTGATGTTCAAGAAGCTTTAACTCGTATTAAACATGAAAAATTAGCTATGTCTACTGCTGTTAAGAAACAACAAAAAGTTCTTGAAGAATTAACTGGTAGTACTACTGGTGATATTAGAACTAAATTAGAACGTGTTAAGATTGAAACTTTAGTTACTATTCAAGTCCATCAACGTGATGTCTTAAGTGAATTACAACAACGTTATAAAGATAAGAAATTAAAAGATGCAACAGATTTTGAATGGCAAAAACAATTACGTTGTTTCTGGCAACCAGAAGAAGATGAATGTGTTGTCAAGATTGCTGATGTTGATTTTAATTATTGCTATGAATATCTTGGTTGTAAAGAACGTTTAGTCGTTACACCATTAACTGATCGTTGTTATATTTCATTATCACAAGCAGTTGGTATGCATTTTGGTGGTGCTCCAGCTGGTCCTGCTGGTACTGGTAAGACTGAAACTGTTAAAGATTTAGGTCGTGGTCTTGGTAAATTAGTTGTCGTCTTCAATTGTTCAGATCAAATGCATACTGCTGATACTGCTAAGATTTATAAAGGTTTATGTCAATCTGGTTCATGGGGTTGTTTTGATGAATTCAATCGTATTGATTTAGCTGTCTTATCTGTCGTTGCACAACAAGTTCAAGCTATCTTAAATGCTATGCGTGCTCGTCTTGAATCATTCCAATTCCCTGGTGATGATATTGGTGATGTTACATTAGATCCAGCTTGTGGTTTCTTCATTACCATGAATCCTGGTTATGCTGGTCGTCAAGAATTACCAGAAAACTTAAAAGCATTATTCCGTGGTGTTACTATGATGGTTCCTGATCGTGAAATTATTATGAAAGTCAAATTAGCTTCTGTTGGTTATCAAGAATTCGGTATCTTAGCTAAGAAATTCCGTGTTTTATATAATCTCTGTGAAGAACAATTATCTAAACAACGTCACTATGATTTCGGTTTACGTAATATTTTATCTGTCTTACGTACTGCTGGTTTCAATTTACGTTTAGAATTAAAGAAAGAATGGATTGGTTCACGTTATGATTTAGAAGAAATGTTAATGATGCGTACTTTACGTGATATGAACTTATCTAAATTAGTTGCTGATGATGTTGGTCTATTTATTTCTTTACTTCACGATTTATTCCCTAATCAAAAAGATCCAGAAAAACGTCGTTATGATGCTGAAGAAGCTGCTATGAAGAAGATTATTGAAGAAATGAAACTTGTTTATCATGAAACATGGGTTAACAAGATTGTTCAATTATATGAAACTTCACTTGTCCGTCACGGTCTTATGATGGTTGGTCCAGCTGGTGGTGGTAAAACTATTGCTACTGAAGTCTTAATGAAAGCATTATCATTAGCTAAAGGTAATCGTGTTTCAAATAGTAAACAAGATGATGATGATAATGGTAGTAAATCAGATAAATCTGGTACATGGTCAACTGTTCGTATGAATCCTAAAGCTATTCGTGCAGAAGAAATGTTTGGTCAAAATGATGTCATTTCAGGTGAATGGACACATGGTATTTTCTCATCATTATGGGGTAAATATAATGATCTTCGTAAACCACATACATGGATTGTTTGTGATGGTCCAGTTGATGCTATCTGGATTGAAAACTTGAATACTGTCTTAGATGATAATAAATTATTAACATTAGCTAATGGTGATCGTATGCCTATGACTGAAAATGTTCGTATCTTATTCGAAGTTGAAGATTTACGTAATGCTTCACCAGCTACTGTTTCACGTGCTGGTATTGTTTTCGTTTCATCTACTGATCTTGGTTATGATCCTATTGTTCGTGCTTGGTTAGATAGTCGTCGTCCAGATGAACGTCAAATTCTTAGTCAATTATATGATAAATATTTTGCTAATTCTGGTTTATTATTATGGTTATCTAAATCAGCTAAATTAGTCATGAAAGTATCTGATACTCATATCATTTCTAATTTCTTATCATTATTAGAAGGTTTATTAACATCACCTCCAGCACAAGATCAACGTAATAATGAACAACAAAATGAAGCACGTGTCTTTACTGCTGCTCAATTAGAACGTTTATTTATTTATTCATTATGTTGGTCAGCTGGTGCATTACTTGAAATCGATGATCGTTTCAAGTTTAATGGACAAATTGCTCAAATTGCTGGTTCAGCTATGCCACCATGTAGTGAAAATGAAACTGCATATGAATGGTATGTTGATGAAGAAAGTTTAGAATGGCAACATTGGGAAGCTTCTGAATGGGAATATAATCATGCTACATTCAACTTCTCTACTGCTCTTATTCCAACTTTAGATTCTGCTCGTGCTGAATATTTAATTGATACATTATTAAATAAATTAAAGCATCCAGTTTTATTAGTTGGTAGTAGTGGTACTGCTAAGACGTCTATTGTCTTACAATATACTGCTTCATTTGATAGTAGTCGTCAATTATTAAAGAAAGTTAACTTTTCATCAGCTACTACACCTGGTATGTTACAAGCTAATATTGAAGCTGATTTAGAAAAATATCCAGGTAAATTCTATGCTCCAGCTCGTGGTTGTGTTATGACTGTCTTCTTTGATGATCTATCTATGCCTGAACCAAATGCATGGGGTGATCAACCTACATTAGAATTTGTTCGTCAAATGGTTGATGATGGTGGTTTCTATTTCTTAGAAAAAGATAAACGTGGTTTATTCAAATATGTTAATAATTTATTATATGTTGGTGCTATGTCACATCCTGGTGGTGGTCGTAATGATATTCCAAATCGTTTGAAACGTCACTTCTTCTGTTTCAATCTTACTCCACCATCACAAACTACCATTGATAATATCTATGGTTCTATGTTACGTGGTCGTTTTGGTACATGGAATAATGAAAATAATCCATTATTAGATTTAGTTCAACCATTAACATCAGCCACTATTTTATTATGGCAAAATGTTAAAGCTAAAATGTTACCAACTCCATCTAAATTCCATTATATTTTCAATATGCGTGATTTGTCTCGTGTCTTCCAAGGTGTCTTACATTCTCCTATGGATGTATGTATTCAAGGTAATGCAGCTATGAATGTCTTATCATTATGGAGACACGAATGTGAACGTGTCTTCTGTGATAAATTAACTAATCATAAAGATAAGAAATGGTTCCAAGATAGTGTTACTCGTATTATTGAAGATCGTTTTGGTGATCATTATGCACATGAATTCCGTGAATTGAAGGAAAATATTTATTACGTTGATTTCTTACGTGATGAAGTTTTAGATGATGAAACTGGTGAAGTTCTTGAAGAAGCTCCAAAGATTTATGAACGTGTTCCATCATTATCTGGTTTACGTACTCGTGTTGAAGAATTCTTACGTCAATATAATGCTGTTCCTGGTGCTAAACAAATGGACTTAGTCTTATTTGAAGATGCATTGGAACATATGATGCGTATTGCACGTATTATTGGTTTACCACGTGGTAGTGCATTATTAGTTGGTATTGGTGGTTCTGGTCGTCAATCATTAGCTCGTTTAGCTGCATTTATTGCACGCCATCAAATCTTCCAAATTCAATTAACTCGTGGTTATAAAGTTGCTGATTTCTTAGAAGATATTCGTAAATTATATGTTGCTGTTGGTAAAGAAGGTAAGAAATTAACTTGGATCTTTACTGATTTTGAAATCTTACAAGAAGATTTCTTAGAATATATTAATGCTATATTATCAACTGGTGAAATTGCTGGTTTGTTCCCTAAAGATGAACGTGATATGATGGTTAGTGATTTACGTGGCGCTGCTCGTAAACAAAATCCTGATTTCCCAGATACACCAGATGCATTATATAAATTCTTCATTGATCGTATTCGTGATAATTTACATATTGTCTTATGTTTCTCACCAGCTAATGAAAAATTTGCTGAACGTGCACGTCGTTTCCCAGGTTTAATTTCTGGTTGTACTATTGATTGGTTCTTACGCTGGCCAGAACAAGCTTTAGTTGATGTCAGCTTTAAATTCTTAACTGAAGATAAAGACTTTAAAGTTGATGCTGATGCTAAGACTGAAAAGAGTATGGTTCGTCATATTGCTACTGTTCATAACTTAGTTACTGAAGCATGTGATGAATATTTTACTAAATTCCGTCGTCATGTTTATGTTACTCCTAAATCTTATTTATCATTTATTAAATCATATAAACAAGTTTATCGTGAAAAATTCGAACAAATTTCTACTCAACAACGTAATGTTGAAACTGGTTTACGTAAATTAAAGGAAGCTGAAGTTGGTGTTGGTCGTTTACAAGTTGAATTAGAACAACAAAATGTTGAATTACAACAAGCTGAAAAAGCTGCTAATGCCATGTTAGCTAAATTAGAAGTTGGTGCTAAAGAAGCTCAAGTCAAGAAACAAGCTGCTGAAGCTATTGAAGCTAAATGTCAAAAGCAAGCACAACAAATTGAAGCTGAAAAGGCTGTTGCTAATAAAGAACTTGAAGCTGCATTACCATTCGTTTATGCTGCTGAAAGTGCTGCTAAGTCAGTTAATAAGAAAGATATTACTGTCATTCAAAAATTACCTAAACCACCTGATTTAATTAAACGTATTATGGACTGTGTATTGATTCTTAACATGCGTCCATTAGAAAAAGTCAGCATGACTGAAATCAAGACCAGTAAGACTGATTCACAAATGTTCATTTCTGATAGTTATGAAACACATGCGAAGAAATTTATGTTAGATCCAGATTTCTTAAAGATCTTATTAAACTTTGCTGTTGAAGAAAAAGATAATATTAATGAAGAAACTATGGAATTCTTAGAACCATATCTTACTGTTTCTGATTTCAATGCTGATCGTGCTAAGACTGTCAGTAGTGCTGCTGAAGGTTTATGTAAATGGGTTCGTGCTATGGCTGATTATCATCGTGCATCATTAGAAGTTGCGCCTAAATTAGAACAATTACAAGTTAAGAGTAATCAGTTTAATATGGCTATGTCGAAATTGAAAGCTGCTAAATCTGCCAGTCAAGCAGCTCAAGCTGAAGTTGATAAATTACAAGAACAATTTACTCAAACTATGAAAGAAAAGGCAGCATTAGAACAAAAAGCTAGAGAAACACAAGATAAGATGGTTGCTGCTAGTGCACTTATTAAATCATTAGCTGGTGAAAAGAAACGTTGGCAAGCTGATGCATCACAATTTGCTGAAGATAAGAAACGTTTAATTGGTAATTGTGCTTTAGCTTGTGCGTTCGTTAGTTATCTTGGTCCATTTAATCATGAATTCCGTCGTCGATTATTAGAAAGTTATTTCTATAAAGATTGTATTCAAGCTGGTATTCCAGTTAGTAAAGATTTAGAAGTGACTAAATTCTTAGTTGATGAAAGTACTATTGCTGAATGGAATAGTCAAGGTTTACCAAAAGATGATTTATCAGTTCAAAATGGTATTTTAGTTACTCAAGCTAGTCGTTATCCATTATTAATTGATCCACAAGGTCAAGCTGTTGCATGGCTAAAGAAACGTGAAGCTGCTAATTTCCCATATTTTGGTACTAGTAATATTACTCATCCAAAATTACGTGATCATGTTGAATATTGTTTAGAAAATGGTCAACCATTATTAATTGAAGGTATTACTAAAGATGTTGATCCTATGTTAGATCCAGTCTTAGATAAGAATATTATTACTAAAGGTCGATCACAATATATTAATTTAGGTGAAAAACAAGTTAGTATTGATCCACGTTTCAAATTATACATTGTTACTAAATTATCTAATCCTAAATTCTCACCAGAATTATCTGCTAAGACTACTATTATTGATTTCTCTGTTACTCAAAAAGGTCTTGAAGAACAATTATTATCACGTGTCATTCAATATGAACAACGTAGTTTAGAAGAACAACGTCAAAAATTAATTGAAGAAGTTAATATGAATACTATTTCATTACAACAACTTGATAAGACTTTACTTGAACGTTTATCAGCATCACAAGGTAATTTATTAGATGATGTTGCATTGATTGGTGTTTTAGCTGATACTAAGCTCAAATCACAAGAAGTTAAAGAAAAGATTGAAGCTGCTGGTCAAACTGAACAAATGATTAATAAACGTCGTGAAAATTATCGTCCAGTTGCTACTCGTGGTTCAATCATCTATTTCGTTATTGTTAGTATGTCTCAAGTTAATAGTATGTATCAAACATCATTAACTCAATTCTTACAATATTTCGATTATTCTATGGTTAATGCTGAAAAAGCTAATTTAGTTGCTAAACGTGTTGAAAATCTTATTAAATATTTAACTTTTGAAACATATGTTCATATTAATCGTGGTTTATTTGAACAAGATAAATTAATCTTCAAATTAATGTTAACATTAAAGATCTTATTAACTGAAAGTGATGGTATGTTAGATCAAAATATGGTACAATTATTATTACGTGGTGGTGCTGGTTTATCTGTTGATCAAGTTCCACCTAATCCATTCCAATCATGGTTACAACCAACTGCATGGCAAAATATTATTGCATTATCAACATCTATTGATTTCTTCAGTGATTTACGTTCATCAATTGATCAAGCTGAAAGTGAATGGCGTCGTTGGTATGAAATTGAAAATATTGAAGAACAAAAAGTTCCACGTTTAGAAGAACGTTTAGAAGGTCATCCAAATGGTCCATTCTTCCGTTTCTTATTATTACGTTGTTTCCGTGATGATCGTTTACGTTTAGAAAGTAATGCATTCGTTGCTGCTATCTTAGGTCAACGTTTCATTGATCCTATTCCAACTCGTTTAGAAGATATCTGGCAAGTTAGTGATTGCCGTACACCAGTTATCTTATTATTAACACCTGGTGCCGATCCAACTAGTCAATTAGAAGAATTAGCTAAGAAGAAAGGTGTTAAGATTAATGCTGTTTCTATGGGTGAAGGTCAAGAACCATATGCTAAACGTGCTGTTGATGTTGGTATGGATGAAGGTGCATGGGCATTATTACAAAATTGTCACCTTGGTCTTGGTTTTATGGAAAAATTAGAAGAAATTATGCGTAAAGCTAATGCTGGTGAACGTACTATTGATCCAAATTTCCGTGTATGGATTACTTGTGAACCACATCCAGATTTCCCAGTTGCTTTATTACAAATGTCTATTAAAGTTACTAACGAACCACCACGTGGTATGAAAGCTGGTTTAGTTCGTTCATATGCATCTATTGTTGATGGTGATCGTTTAGCACGTGTTGAACAACAAGAATGGCGTTCATTAGTCTTTGCATTATGTTTCTTACATTCATGTGTTCAAGAACGTCGTAAATTTGGTCCTATCGGTTGGTGTATTCCTTATGAATATAACAATAGTGATCTTGAAGCATCATTAACATTCTTAGAAAAGCATTTCTTTGCTTCAGCTCAAGGTAATATTAGTTGGCCAACTATTCGTTATATGGTTTGTCAAATCCAATATGGTGGTCGTATTACTGATGAATTTGATCGTTTATTATTTGATACATTTGGTAAATATTGGTTATCACCAGATGTTTTAAAAGATGATTTCTTATTTGCCCCATCAACTCATGGTAATTTCCGTTATACTATTCCAGCTAAAGCTGAAAGTATTGATGATTATCGTAATTATATTCAAACATTCCCACAATCTGATAATCCAGAAATCTTTGGTTTACATCCTAATGCTGAATTAACTTATGGTACTAATGAAGCTATGTATATCTTAAATACTATTAGTGAAACTCAACCTAAAGATGGTGGTAGTTCTGGTGGTAATAGTAAAGCTCCACAAAAATCACGTGAAGAACTTGTTTATGAAAAGGCTGATGAATTATTATCACAAATGAAAGAATGTGGTTATAAAGATGATGATGTTCGTGAAAAGATTCGTCAACGTGCTGCTAAAGAAATGGAACAAGTACTTGGTTTCAAACCAACTGCTGCACAATTAACTGGTGATCAACCATTAGATGGTTTCTCTATTCCATTAAACATTTTCTTATATCAAGAAATTGTTCGTCTTAACCGTACTATTATTAATGTACGTACTACATTATCAAGTTTGAAACAAGCTATTAATGGTGAAATTATTATGACTCCAGAACTACAAAATGCATTAAATGCTGTTTATAATGCTAAGCCACCATTACATTGGTATAAAGATGCATCAGGTGCTGAAATTGCATGGTTCTTACCATCATTGTCATTATGGTTTAATGGTTTATTAGAACGTGAACGTCAATTAACATCATGGTTATTAACTAGTCGTCCATTATCATATTGGTTAACTGGTTTCTTTAATCCACAAGGTTTCTTAACTGCTGCACGTCAAGAAGTTACTCGTCGTCAACTTGTTCGTCAAGAAAAAGCTGGTGTTGATAGTGCTAGTAAATGGGCTCTTGATGATGTTGTCTTGATTACTTTCGTCACTCAAGTTCCATGGACTACCAAAGATGGTGTACCAATTCCATTAGATCGTATCAAGAAAGATCGTCAAAAGGATTTACCATCATTAATTGGTGGTGCTGGTTTACAACCTGGTCAAACTGGTGCTAATGGTGTTCAAGTTGATGGTGTCTTAGTTCATGGTCTCTATTTAGAAGGTGCATCATGGGATAATAAAGATACTAAATTAATTGAATCACATCCACGTGAATTATATACCCCATTACCAATCTTACATATTAATGCTGTTACTAGTAAACAAGCTGAACGTTTATATGCACCTAAAGATGAAATACGTTATTATGATTGTCCAACATATCGTATGCCACGTCGTACTGGTCTTGGTTATGTATTCAATGTTAAATTAAAGACCAATGTCGATCCTGACCATTGGGTCATGCGTGGTGTTGCATTATTATGTTCTAAAGATTAAATTCATTTGTTGAATCATTATTATTATTATTTTTTTCTTATTATTTTTTT
>Ga0102688_1060664_pt1 | contig 14659 bp, 13 predicted proteins | sample NOAtaT_4_FD_102011 | JGI IMG/M metagenome (GOLD analysis project Ga0102688, IMG submission 102011) | Freshwater lake microbial communities from Lake Erie, under a cyanobacterial bloom - NOAA_Erie_Diel7S_1600h metaT (Metagenome... | ecosystem: Environmental > Aquatic > Freshwater > Lake ... | reverse complement strand
AGATTAGACTAATGAATACATCAAGAAAATAAGGCTTAGAACATTCTCGATACAGAGATCGCGAAAAGCCGGCGCCTCCATGGTTAAAGTGGATCGCTGAGGCAGCAAGCAAGTATCTGAAGCTCTTTTTCCTCTCGATTATCATTATTTCGATGATAAAGTTTGATATAAGCTCAAGAACTTGCAAAAATTAGTCATTTAGTGCTGATTTGAAAAAGCATTAGAAAGTCTGCTGCGAAAATGGCGCCCAGAATTTAATCTAATCCCTCATCCCATTAGCCTAAGCTTCATCCTCATTCCAAGATGAAGAATAAATATAAGAGAACTAGGAAGAGATTCAAAGGGAGATGAAAGACTCTTTCGTTGAGCATGAGGAACGTTCGAAAATAAGGAAACTTAGGAAGCGAAAAATTCAAAACTAAGTTCAATACTCATGGAAACCATCAGCAGACCTCTATGATTCTACAGGTTCTTAAGTTTAAAGTTCAGTTAATCTCAGAATACTTCAACCAGGTAAACCTCCTGCTCCTCCTCCTCCTAATCCACCAGCGCCAGACCCTGTGTTAAACACAAATTTAGTAGTGAGTTAAGCTCGTTCAACGGACTGCAACACCTACACCTTTACATGGTCATACACGGGAATTAATGGCAGTCCGAATGCCGACTTTGATATTTTAACTTCTGGTAGTAATAATAACTGGAATTCACTTGTTGTTGCAGGAACCTCTCCTCATTCACCTCTCTTTTCAAATTTAAAGAGTTATGGTTACTTCTTTGGCAGTCCTATTACATTTCGTCTCAGATTTAATTCGAATTCCTATTCCTATTCAACATACTACACTGGAACGACTGCCTCAGATTTATTAAAGTAGGTTCCACAAATCGTGACAGGCCTCAGCGTCACCTAGACTTTGACATCAATTCAATTTAGTTGGACAGCCCTCAGCTCCTCTTGGACTAATTCAAACTCACCTATTGGTACCGGCAACGACCCAGTTGCCTATCAAATGCAGAAATGTACTGTTAGCGGCTCTAATTGTAACTTCGCTAATTATGCCTCTTCGGTATCCCACCCAACAGTAACAATTTCCTTCACGCTGCCTGATACATCGAATTTCAATTGGAATAGTAACTAAAAATTTAAAATCTTGGCAACTAATATCTGTGGTACTAGTTCTTCTGTCGAATTTGCGTACTCTGTTTAAAGTTTCCCTCCTGTTGCTCTAAGCATGCCGATAAAAACAACAGCTTATGAGAATACTATTAAAATTTCTTGGACAGCTCTCACGACTGATGCTGAATAAGGATATCGCGAAGTAACTTCATATGAATTATCCTATTGTCTATCAACTTCATGCCCAAATCCATCTGTGACAACTTCTCCCTACACTGCTTTAACAGAAACCTCTTTGCTTTATTACGAATAAACAGTGAGAGCAGGGATAATAAATTGGGCTTTTGGCTCTACTTATTATTTTAGGGTTAGGGCAAGAAATGCAGCTGGATTAGGGTCCTACTCTAGCCCACTCACTGTTTTGATGCCTTCTATCGCTGTTGTAGCACCTGTGCTGTCACTAACTTCGAAAAGCATGACTTCAATTGTTATACAGTGGACTTCAATTACTAGTTCTGCTGATCTCGGAAATAACCCACTCTTGTACTATTAACTACAGTGGAGTTCTTCATCTACTTTTTCAACAGTCACTAATACATTGACAGGAACTGGTTTCACTTCAACATCATTCACCCTTGAAAGATCAACTTATCCCTATTCTTCCGCTACATAATACTATTTTAGAGTAGCTATATACAATCAGGCTGGCCTCGGTCCATATTCTACTATATTTTCTGTTATGACACCAACAAACCCAGTGAAAATGGCAACTCCTACAGCTCCAACAGTGACGCCTCTCTAAATTGTGATATAATGGACTAGGCTCATATCAGACTCTGATATTGGCTATGATCCTATTCAAAGTTATACTCTTTAACGTTGTTCAGGATCGACTACTTGTACAAACTTTGTGACGATTGCCACTCTTGGTCCTTCTGAGGGCTCAAACACTGAGGTCTACTCAACTTCAAATACACCTAGGGGAGTGATCACTAGATATCAAATATATGCTACCAACTCTATTGGGTAGAGTACGCCTTCGGATCCACTCACTTTCACCACGGATAATATTCCTTAAAGCATGACTACAGTCACTTGCGCATTTTCATACCCCCATGCCATGGTATTAACCTGGCCAGCTGTTGATCCAAGCCTCAATGGTGGAGATCCAATCACTTTTTATGCAGTAGAGTATTCCGTTTCTAGCTCAAACTACGCCTAACTCAACACTGATTATTCAAATCTTTACCTCACTTACACATATTCTAACGGTGATACACTTTTCCCTGCAAACACTGTTTATTCTTTCAAAGTAAGGGCAAAGAATGGTATAGATTATTCCTCAGTATACTCATCAGTAGTAACATGTACAACTCCTACTTACCCATCAGGAATGAATACTCCCACACATGGAGCAGTTAATCCATCAAGTATAGTCATAAATTGGGCAAACTTAACTGATGCTTCTCTTAATGGTAGAACTGCCATTAATTACTATAAACTTGAGTGGTACAATACGGAGATTAGCCCTGCTACATGGCAGGAGATAACAGCTGAAGCTAATGGATTACTTTACACATACACTCATACTCGCACGGGAAGTATTTTTCCGTCAGGTTCCACACAGTCTTACAGAATTCTCCCAAAGAATATTTACGGATGGGGATCTACCTATTCTTCAACTCTTAATGTTTAAGCAGACTAAGTTCCTATAAGAATGAATAACCCAACTTCACTTACTATCTATCCAGGATCAATAGCTACACAATGGTCATCGATATCTGCAGACTCAGACACAGGCAGAGACCCAGTTATTTTCTATCATATCTACTGGGATAAAGGTAAAGGTACAGCGGCAAATGATTGGCTCACACTGACGGACTATCCAATTTCGACAACTATGATAACATCATTTAACCATACATTGACTACTGGCACAATTTTTAGTAATGCATCGACTCAAACATATAAGGTGTGCGCATAAAATGGGGTTGGAGAGGGAGCCTGTGGAACTCTCTCAGTCTTAGCAGACTAAACGCCTATCAGGATGAATAACCCAACATCAGTTTCTATTTATCCAGGTTCAATAGCATTTCAATGGGTAGAAATTTCTCTCGATACTGACACTGGTAGAGACGCTGTAAACTTTTATCATGTTTACTGGGATTAAGGCAAGGGTGCATTGGCGAATGATTGGCTCACACTGACGAACTATCCAATTTCAACAACAATAATTACATCTTATAACCACACTTTAACAGCGGGTACAATCTTTTCAAGCGCTTCGATACAAACATACAAAGTTTGTGCATAGAATGGCGTTGGTGAAGGAGCTTGTGGAACTCTCTCAGTTACTGCTGACTAAACACCTAAAAGGATGAATACACCTACCTAAGTAACAGTCTATCCAGGATCAATTGCAATTTAATGGACATAGATTACTCTCGAAGCTGACACAGGTAGAGACGCTGTAAACTTCTATCACGTTTACTGGGATTAAGGTAAAGGTGATGCACCAAATAATTGGATCACACTGACGAACTATCCAACTTCTAAAGCAATGATAACTTCCTTTAACCACACATTAACAGCTGGAACAATCTTTTCAAGCGCTTCGACACAAACATACAAAGTTTGTGCATAGAATGGCGTTGGTGAAGGAGCCTGTGGAACTCTCTCAGTTACTGCAGATTAAACACCTATAAGGATGAATACACCAACTTCAGTAACGATCTATCCTGGGTCAATTGCAATTTAGTGGGAAGCAATTACTCTCGACGCTGATACTGGTAGAGATGAAATAAATTTCTATCATGTCTACTGGGACCAAGGTAAAGGCATTGCTGCAAATGATTGGCTCACTCTGACGAATTACCCAACTTCCAAGGTAATGATCAATTCATACAACCATACTTTGGCAGCGGGTACTACTTTTACTAATGCTTCCACACAGGTGTATAAAGTTTGCGCATAAAATGGCGTTGGTGAAGGAGCCTGTGGAACTCTCTCAGTTACCGCAGACTAAACACCTATAAGGATGAATACTCCAACTTTGGTCTCAGTTAATCCTGACTCAATACAAATATAGTGGACTCCGATCACTCTCGATGCCGACACAGGAAGAGATTCAATTAACTTTTATCATGTGCAATGGGATCAAGGTAAAGGAATCGCAGTCAATGACTGGCTCACAGTAACAGACTATCCAACATCATCAACACTCATTACTTCCTTCACTCACACACTTACTACAGGAACAGTATTTAAGTCAGGCTCCTATTAGAATTACCAAATCTGTGCCTAGAATGGAGTAGGCCTCGGAGCTTGCAGTAGCCCTCTTCAAATAACTGCAGACTCAATTCCTCAAGTCATTGATCCAGTGATTCCAGTTGCAAACATTTACCCGCAGAAGGTGGTTGTCACATGGACTGAGACTGATGTTGCAGATAATGGTGGCGACACCATCACTGACTATTTGCTCTAGTGGAACTAGGGAACAGGAGTGTGGGTCGATATTGACACCAAACTTAATGGTATGACAACAACTTATAATCATATACCGCCAAGTATTCTAACTAGTGGAGGAACATATAAATATCGACTTTACTCGAAAAACGGTGTCGGCTACAGTCTGCCATCAAACGAAATTGAGATTACTGCTGATAAAGTTCCCCAAGCTTGCAACGCTCCTGTTATTAAAGAAGATGATGACGTTTAGGAGCAACAGATAGTAATAACTTGGACAGAAATTAATATTTTGGACAATGGAGGAGACCCAGTAATTTTCTACTTGTTAGAATGGGATTCCGGCACCACGGCTGCTGGATCAACTATCACATGGACTGCATTAAATTCCTAAGATTCAAATTTAGGAGTAAAGACTTAATATACACACATGCCAACGTCGAAGTTTACACCAGGAGGAATTATTAGATATAGGTTGACGGCGAAAAATGGAGTTGGCTATGGTGCTATATCTAATGAGACTCCAGTACGCTGCGATGATGTCCCCATCAAAATGTCGGTTCCAAAAGTAAGTATGATAAGATCGAACTCGATAGACCTCTACTGGGATTTGCTCACTGCATATGAAGATACTGGAAGAAATCCGATCAAATACTACAGGATTGAATTCTTTGAAAGAGCCTGCTATGCAACACCATACTCCTTGCTGAGCTCATGTACAACAGGCTTTAACGATTTAGATGGAACCGACGGTACTTGGGTCGATATTACTAGCACAGTAACGACAGTATAGTCATCCTTTAAACATACAACCATAACTTTCTTTTCTGAAGGAAAAAACTTCAATTATCGAATAAGAGCGTTTAATGGTGTCGGTTTTGGACCATATTCTGATGTGATCTCAGTTAAAACTCCCACAAGACCGACGTTTATGAATGAACCAACCTGTGATTATATAAAGCCCAAAGAAATATCTATTTCTTGGGTTCCTCTGAGTAATTCAACATAGTTTTCATTACAAGGTAATGAAATAATTACATACTACACATTAGAAGTAGACACAGGTACAGGTTATTCTGTATTAAATCCAACGGGCCTTCTCGTAACTAATAAAGTACATTATTCAACAACTCCATTCACAAAAAATACTATTTTCAAGTATCGAGTCGCCGCAAGCAATAGTGTTGGCATGGGAGCATACTCTTCTGAGCTATCAATTACAACTGATAATATTCCAAATGCTGTTCCAAACTTTGTTAATACTACAGTGTCTCCAAGGCAAATTAAACTTAGCTGGAGTGCTTTAACTCTTGACTCTGTGACAGGCAGAGATGAAGTTACGTACTATAAACTAGAATATCATGACAACAAAGCCACGACAACTTTATGGACAGAGTTAACTGCTTCCACATCAGCAGCTGTGACAACATTCACACATGATGTTGTTTCTCCTTTCCCTGCGAATCTTGATCAGTCTGATTATACGGTTAAGTATCGTATTTCAGCCACAAATGGAGTAGGCTACGGTCCCATAACTGAGTTGGGAGTTGTTACTAAAACTTATCCAAGAAAGATGGATAAAATAACATTTATTGAACCAGATCCAGACTTTGTCACTATTAATTGGTTATAGCTCACTACATCAGATTAAGATACTGGCGGTGATCCTGTTTACCACTACTAGCTTTAATGGATTAAGTAGACAGATACTTCAAACTCTTGGACTTCACTTACATCGTATAATTTTACTGGAAATACAAAGACAACCAATACATTCAGTGATAACACATGGTATAGAGTTAGAATTTCAGCAGTAAATGGAGTTGGAATAGGAGATTATTCGGATGAAGAATTAATCCAGACTGATGACTATCCAAATAGATTATAAAGAATGCCAGCACCAACTGAAGATAGCCAAACTAATGCAACAATGATAAAAATCAACTGGATTCTAATGACTGATATTCTTGATACAGGCAGAGATCCAATCAATTAATACAAGATATATTGGGATGAAGGTAAGGGAGGCAATAACAATTGGAAAAGAGTTTCTACAAGTTTTGTTCATACATATACATGGAATCTCCCAACATACACAATTAAAAACGGCACAACATATTAATTCAAGGTTTTACCAGGGAATAATGTTGGTGATGGAGAAGATTCACCTATTCTATTGGTAATACCTTCCTCTCCCCCTGATAGGATGTCTTCGCCTGTTATTACTTTAGACTAATCAGATACAATGGTTAAGGTTGCCTGGACTTATCCAAGAGATAATGGTGATAGTGTAAAAGCATATATGGTTGAATTCAGGGCAACGGATAATACATGGTATACATTGAACGATACTTGTGATGGTTCTATTCCTAATATTGTTACTGGAAAATACTGTTATGTCCACATGTAAAAGCTTAGAGAAGCCCCTTTCCTTCTTCTAAAGAATGATAAAATAGTAGTTCGAATAAATGCCATGAATATTAAGGGATATAACAATAGTGCTTCAATTGTCACAGATAGTTTATTCACTGTGGTGATCGAGACTGAGCCTGATGCACCCGGTACACCAATTCGCGGTGCAAACACAGATTACAATGTTTTGCATACGTCTTGGTCGGGAATTTCAAATTTGGCACTGGCAGCAGGCGGAATTACATCTTCGATAACATCATATGAAATCTAAAGAAATATAGGTAATACTACCGCACCAGATCCAGATAGTGATACTTGGATTTCTCTTTAAGGTTTCACGTCTAATAATACAAATTTATGGGTTTAGACGTCAATGAATATTCAAGGCGGCACCACTTATTAACTCAGAGTTAGGGCTTACAATAAATACGGATGGGGGTCTTGGAGTCAAATATATTCGATAATTTGCGCAAGAGCACCAGACGCTCCTTAATGGATAACAATAGATAATAGCACAATAAATTTTCTTTTAAAGTGGCAGGAGCCTTTTAATAGGGGTCTTTCAATTACTCGATACTATATAGCTGTTCAGAAGAAGGGTACCGACGCCAATGTAGCATCAAATTATTATGTCAATGATGATTGCCAAGGAGATGATTTAATTATCAATTCAACTTAGACTTGCACGATAAAGATGGTCACTCTAAGAAGTACTGCCTATTTGTACAGTCTCAATGATAAGATTAGAGTCAGAATTTGGGCTGAAAATCCAATGGGTTAAGGATCAGCAACCATATGGCAGACTACATCTACTGGCAATAATGCATAAATTCAAACTTAGCCATCAGCACCATCAACTAGTGTCGTGAATTATCCATTGGTGACGACAGATCTTTAAATAAAGATAACATGGGCTGAACTTCCATCAGTAGATTCTTGGGGAGGAATATAAATAGACACCTATGAAGTTTGGTGGTACGATCCCAATACATTCTCAGATTATGAAATCTTGTATTCTGATAATCAACCTTTCTAGTTAGGATACATTCACACCAGAACCGCAACTAATGACCCCCCAGGTATAACAGCTAGAGCAATTATTCCTGGAACACTTTACAAAATGAAGTACAGAGCTATTAATATTCACGGTGAAGGAAGTTTCTCTCCTGAGACTTCAATATACGCGTCGACGATACCAGACAAGCTTGATCCACCAGTTACTACACTCACAAATGTAACTGTATGGATATAATGGAATGCTACTCCGAATGATCACTCACAGGCAGTCACAAAGTATGCTATTAGGTTCAAAACTAGCACTGGTAGTTTCATTGAAGATTCTGGATGCTCTGGTGCCTCACCAGCAATAGTATCAGCGATGAAATGTTCAATGGCAATGACTAAATTCACTAGTTCTCCATTCAACTTGAATATTGACACTCTTATTGAAGTAACACTTGACGCTTACAACGTGATGGGCTGGTCAGGACAGTCCCTCCCAAATACAGTTGGTGTTACTGCTATGAAACCTCCTCAAGTTGCGCCTACTAGTCTTGCCCGTGGAATTAATACAGGAAAAAATACAATGCACTTGACTTGGATCGGACTCAGTACAAATGCCTAAACTGGTGGCTAAAATGTCGACTATAAAATTTAGTATGACAAATCTACAGGCTCCTGGACACAATTGGTGGCATCAACGAATAACGCAACATCATACCAAGAGTTAAATACTGTTAATTTTAAGACAGGTAATTACTATCAATTCAAGGTGCAGGCTTTCAACGATTTCGGAGCGGGTTCTTTTTCAGCCAATTTTGGTATATGGGCAGCCATACCTCCTTCAGGTCTTGCTGCGCCTTCAACAACTTTAAATTTCAATTCTTACGTAGAGGAAGATGATATTGTGGTTGTAGATTGGGATCCTCCAACTGATAATGGAGGTCTCTGGGTCTCATATGGAGTCGATATCATGGCAAAGAGTGGTGATTGGGTCTCAGTATCTGTGGGAACTGAGTGCTATGAAAATAATACCGCCATAATTGATTACAAAATGCCTTTGATACCTGTTGCTGACTTAGGAACGAGATGCACTCTTCTAGTCACCAATCTTAAATCTAAATACTAATTAGTTGTGGGAGATATTGTTAAGGCAAGAGTAACAGCTTCCCACGTTGTTGGCTCTGTGACTTCGGCTGAAGGAGGAACGGCTATTCTTCCAGTAGTGCCATGTTTCCGGACAACTTTTCCCCGTATTATTGGAGGCTCAAATTCTAACTCAAATATCAGGGCAATGGATGTCGACGATAATGGCCATATAGTGGTTGGTGGTGAAACTCAAGATAGCAATCTTCTGGAAGGAAAAATTGTATCAAATACTCTTCCAATGGCTACATACATAGCTAAAGGAAATTACTACCAGTGGGCAAAATATTTCCAAACTACTGATACAATTAATACTGCTCATTATCAATAAGTATCAGATATCACATTCAGATGGGATGGAGAAAAGATCGCTATTGCTCTTGATAAGATTAATTATGACATTTCTTACACAATAGTTGTACTCAACAAGGATGGCACGTTGTATGGAGCTTACCGAGAGGGTTAGACAAATGCTCGTGCAAAGGTTTTCCCCGGTGGAATGATATTTGACTCATCAAATATGATCACTGTGGCACTGGACTTTGCTACAGATGGTACTATAACCAAGAGACTGGCTGTAATCAATAGATTCCCAGTCACTTAATAGACTGCAGGTACATTTAATACTCAATTTTACTTGATCGGTGGAGGAAATGCCAACAATATTATCAGCTAGGGATTTTCTCTTTAAAGGATCAGAGGGGATACAACGCAATTTTATTTTAGTGCTCTCATCACTGAAGCCTCTGGCACTAGACGAGGAATAATTGGCAAGTCAGCCTTTTCAAATGGTGCTCTTTAAAAAAATGTAGCGTACACTCCTGGCTCAGATTATAATTCAGATACAAATATTGGAGTTGTAAAAAGAATGAACCTAGATGAAAATGATTTGCTTCAGTAGCATATTATATCTGCTTGCATAATGTCTCAAGACAATTATCGTATTCACTTTGGTGAATTTTTATTTGTTGGAAACTCTCTTCCATCTGCAACTGTTTTAACTCCAAATTAGCTCTCAACATACAATACTTATAATTGTCTAGGTACATTCTCAAGAAATATCGGGACTCTTTACTTCTTGTATAATTATAGATAGAATGCAAACTCAGCTCTTCATTAACTTGTGCTGGGCAGAGTGACAACTTCTTCGAAAAAATTGGATTAGCTCCAGATTTCAAGTCATAATGGACCAAATACCTACGGAGGAGGAAAATTTATTCATATGTCCCGTTTTTACTACTTTGGTACGTCAAATAAGATATACAATGGCAATACATTGACTAATTAGCCAATGTTTTAGGCTTGGATTAATATTTTTGATCCTTTAGAATGGATATTTCACTGCAATCCAACATCGCAATCATTTTCGATTCCTAATAGTGGCTCAATAAATCTTAACTAGGTACTTCTAGCTCAAATGGATTGGAAGTAAACAGCCCTAACGACAACGACTGGATTTGCTAATTCGGTTACAAAATAGATGAAATCTCTGGGAACAATTTCTGGACTATTCAATTTGAATCTCGGAGAATCACTCTCTAATAATACATGGTGTCCAATAGTAACAACTGATGGTGCTCCAACTGTTACTGTCCCTGTCATCGAAAACTAGATGTTTACATTTAATCCTGATGTTTCAGGTGCTTAAACTTAATCTTTTCAGTTCAATTCTATCACTATTAGTCGTTTCTGCCCTGATAATGTGATATATAATTTAACTTATATCTCAAAGACCAGCTCTCCTCTTCCTTCATTTATCACACTTAAGGGAGAAAACAATAGCTATATATTTGATGTATCTACAACGTCTCATGTGGGAACATATCCCATCGCTCTGAGGGCAACTTTGGGAAATAACAAAACTGCGATTACTGAATTTACTTGCCAAGTAGCTTCGCCTTGCTTAAACAATCCTGTATCAATTCCCACTTATTCAATACCAATTTATGATATTTCAGAGTGGGCTCCAAAATATATTGATCTCAATTGGGAGGTAACTAATTCAACTCCTTCTTGTGGTTCTTTATACCAAATTTTCACGATTGTTAATTCGACTACTGGTGGTCCGATTGATCCAAATATCTATTCTATAGTTAATTAAACAAGTGGCATCCAGAGAATAAAAATATCTACTTCCTATATTCCATACACCAAACTTTGGACTGATCTTCAAATCAATTCATATCTCTAAGGTGATTTTGTGGCTTCAAAAATCTTCACTATTAATATCACTAATGACTGTGCTCCAACAATAATAAGTGCCCAATCAATGCCCGATTGGATATACTACACAGGCAGAGATTCGATTGATTTAAAGTTTGTTTGGACAGAAACAGTAGGAAAATGTGGTCCTATATCTTATACTTTGAGAGATTACTAATTGTCAGATAGTTCAAGTAATAACACTCTAGATTCTACAATATTTACATATCCTTCAGTAGTTGGAACAAATAATACACTAAAAGTATTTACATAAGATGAATCTAAAGTAGGAACTTATCGCATCAGAGTTTATGCTTCATTGGGCGTCGGTGGATATAAGTAAAGTTCTACATGGTTCACTTTTACAATTATTCGTGACCCTTGCGCATATTATACGTTTACAGTCCCATTTATTGATGATTTAACTCTATGGATTAATTAGACTTCTCAGACAGTTTCGATTCCTTTCTTCTAAATGAGTGATCCTAGCTGGATATGTAACTTTACTTATGTAATTACAAGCGGTTCAAATGCAGCAATAGATCCAATATTTGTAAAGAATGAAGTTGTTCCTTAGGCAACAAATCCGAGTGTTAGCTTAGTTACAACAGATAAAACTAAAGTGGAGCTTTCACCCTACACAATAAAGGTGAAAGGATGGCCAACTCGCCAGCCAAGCTCAGTTTCGTTGGCTCTATAATTTAGGGTTTTCATTGCCTATTTTGATAAGACTGATTGTCCTCCGGGAAAATATTTCAATTTAGTTACTGAGAATTGTAACTCCTGCACATCTCCATGCAGTCAGTGTATTGAAAATCCAACAAAATGCACTTGGTGCATTGATACTCATACATATGTCGAGACTTTTAATAGCTGCATTCTAAAGACAGATCCATGCCCTACTGGTGTTAAAGATCCATTTTTACCTATTTGTAGAAAATGTACTGAATTTTGCAAAACATGCACAGATTATCTCACTTGCACAATGTGTATTCCGAATTATTCATTGGCAAATAATAAGTGCTATCCGCCAAGATATTGTCCAGAGGGCTTCACATATAATGGCTTAGGATGCACCTAATGTCCAATGAATTGTGCCTCTTGTGTTTCATCCACTGTTTGTAATTACTGTATGACTGGATCTTACTTGAATACATTGACAAACTAGTGCGTTACTATTTGTCCGGCCGGATATTACGGTGATGAGCAATCTCGAGTGTGCATGCTGTGCTCACCTGCATGCAAGACATGTGTCAGCAACAACTATACGTGCACATCATGCTAAGATATTACTATAAATGGAGTTACAACGTACAAGTACTTGTTTGGTAATACCTGTGTTGACAGATGTCCCTATCTACAGTACTTCTAAAACCATGCTAATCGTTCGTGTACTCCTTGCAACCCAGCTTGCATGATATGTGTTAGTGCATTCGACGATTGCATAGTCTGTAACAAAGGCAGTGTGATCTCCGGCCGTTCTTGCCTGAATTCTTGTCCTGCAAAAAGTTATATTACAGTTATTGGTACTTGCTTTCCGTGTGACCCTGCCTGCTAAATATGTACTGGTGCAATGAATTCAATGTGCAGTGAATGTGTTGCTGGACAGTTTCTAACTTAGACAACTTGTGAACCAAGGTGCAATCCTCCTTTATTCCCTGACATTCCAACCAAAACTTGTAAAGAATGTCCATATTACTGTAATCAATGCACAATGGCAACAGACTGCCAAAAGTGCAAGGCAGGATTTAGGTAGGTACCAAACAACTGCGAAGGTGAAATGTTTATGAGAACCAATGGTTAATACTAGATTAATGTTCCTCTTGATTCGACACTTATGTCTGTGAACCCTAGATAGATGACTTCTGAGATATGGTTCAAAATCGACAATCCATTGAGCTTATTTACAGAGGTGATTCTGGGTACTGCTCCTTACAAGCTGAGGAAGAAGGCTAACTTGGCTTAGGTCTAGCTCAACTTTGACAGAAGCATCGACCAGCTAAATTACTGTGATTCTTTCAATTTGAAAGCCGATACTTGGTATCATTTTGCATACTCGATTGATGAAGAAAAGGGTACGCTCTTTTGTTATCTCAACGGAGAAAAGCTCAGTACTGGACTTGCTTCAGTGAGTATAATATCAGCTGACATCCTCGGATTCAGAGAAATAACATTCGGTGGTAGTATTGAGTTGAAGACATCTGAAAGCAAGTTTGTAGGCTACGTCAAAGAATTTAGGTGGTGGAAAATTGCTAGAACGTAATTCTAGATTTAGAATTTCAAAGATATTGCCTTCATAATTGCCCCAAGCACTATGTATGCATACTGGCGATTAGATGAAGATAGAAAAACTCAAACTGCTTTGAAAGAGAGTGTCAAGAATGCCTAATACACGCCTGCAGCACCATTGATCCTTTCATAAATAATAGAGATGCGTGAGATTTTCCTAAAAATATGTCCAGAGGGCTATTTCTAATAATTCAATGAAACATCATTCATGGCAGAATGTGTTAAATGTGATGAGAGTTGCAAAAATTGTAACGGAGTCACTAATACTTCTTGCACGGAATGCGTTTCTCCTTACAAGCTTATTGAAGCTGAGTAAAAATGTATTATTGTTGAAGGATGTCCTGTAGGTTACTATGAGGATATTGACCTTTAGTGCAAACCTTGCCATGAATATTGTATTACATGTGTAAACACTCCGACCCAGTGTCCCAAATGCAAGGCTAAATACTTCAAATAATACAAAGGTCTTGGTTGTGTAGACTCTTGTCCAAGAGGTCTTTATGGAAACTATATTACCTAAGCTTGTTCTGCAAATCCAATTGTGACAAGTTTATTCCCAGAAGACGGCTCAATATTTTCTTATGGAGAATTTATCGATCTATATGCTACCTTCGATGTTCTTAATCTTGAATAAAAAGAAACATATCAATATGGATGGATAATCAGCAAACTAAATTCCAATGTTGACTTGGCAAAGGATGCAGCAAAACCCTATTTTGGAACAGATATCACTCGAGTACATCTTGACAATAATATCATTGAACCCAATAATTATTACAACATTACGTTCTTTGTAAAGGGTTTGAATGCATTCTACAATGGAATGCTCGGTTCAATGTTTAATGTGATATATATTGGTATTCCACCAAAAAATGGGAAGTGTTTCATCTCTCCAGGTCAAGGAATAGCAACAGTAACTTTATTCAAAATATCAACAAGTGGTTGGGTTGATATTGATGGAATTGCCGAGTACAGCTTTTATTATTCCTATGATAATGGAGAGACATTCATTCCAATTAAAACAGAAAATAG
>Ga0102688_1652919_pt1 | contig 15429 bp, 1 predicted proteins | sample NOAtaT_4_FD_102011 | JGI IMG/M metagenome (GOLD analysis project Ga0102688, IMG submission 102011) | Freshwater lake microbial communities from Lake Erie, under a cyanobacterial bloom - NOAA_Erie_Diel7S_1600h metaT (Metagenome... | ecosystem: Environmental > Aquatic > Freshwater > Lake ... | reverse complement strand
ATTAATAATAATGATGATGATGAAGATTTAAGAATCAGTATTAAGAACAATAGCAGCACCTTGAAGGACCCAATGTGATGGATGTTGTTGTGTTGGTAAATCAGCTTCAAATACTAAACCAACACCCATAGCACTACGACGATTTTGTGTAACATATACTGGTGTCTTGAATGTATTTTGTAATTTTAATTTATTACTTTCAACTGGAATAACTTGTATAATAGGTAATTCAGTTATTAATACTTTAGGATCTTGACGACGTAAGCACATAGATGTATGATCCCATGTAGCACCTTCTAAATATAAACCAGTAATATAACATGCATCTTGTACACGTTCTTTAACACTGCTTTCATCAGTATATGATGTAACTTGTGTATATAATGTTGATTTATCTAATGGCCATTTCTTACGACGACATGTAGTTTGTACTAATGCAGTTAAATAAGATTCTGGTATATGTAAACCTGGTAACCAGACAACTTTAGGATCTTGACCTTCTTGTACCCAATTATTATATTGTTCATAACGACGTAAGAAATGACTCATCCATGAACCTAATTTCTTTTCAGTCATTGGTGCTAAACGACGCCATGCTGTTGGTAAATCACCATTTAATAATGCAGCAGCTAGATCATCTAATTCAGCTGACATACCAACTATACCAGCTAATGCACGTTGTAATTCAGTTAATGAATCTCTCATCTTGTTAACTAAACGATTCCAACGTTCAAGTTCTTGTAATAAGACAACAGTAGTTGGTGGTAACATAACAGCTTGACCAGATGTAGATGATGAACTACCAGAACTACTTGAAGAACTATTATTATTAGCATCTGAAGAAGATTTCTTATCTTTCTTATCAGTAGATTCTTTATCATCATCTTTACTACCATCTTCTTTATTCTTCTTCTTACGACCTTTTTCTTTTTCATCACCAACTTTACGATTAGCTTGTTGAGCCATAGAAGCAGCTTTCTTAGCTAATTCACGACGAACATTTGGTAAATCAAATGGTTCTGGTACTTTTGATAAGATTTCAGTAGCACGAGCAGCAATTTGTTCATCACGTGCACCACCACCACCACCAGCATCAGAACGTGGTTGTAAATCAATTAATGCACGCCATGCTTCACGTACAGCATTAGTATTATATCTTATATCAGCATTACTATGTAAACCAAATACTTGTGGACTACAATCTAATGGTAATGAATCAATCATATCAGTATAATTTTCTGTAGCACCAGCTTCTGGTAGAACATAATCAAAACCAGTACGTGCAAAATAGAATGGTTGATGTTGATCAAATAAGAAATCACCCATGTATTCTTCTAGATAAGTAATTAAGACACGACGATCATAACTATCAGTAACACGACCACCATACATACATTCACCAATTAAATAACGTAATGATGACCATGGAATATTTTCTTGTGCATCACCATTTTCTTGTGCTTTAGTTAAATAAGTAGCTAATAAACGACGACTAACATTCAAATCAGAATCATTAAAATCATAACTAACATTCCAACCTAATTTACCATATTTACGACGTTCTTGTACAACAGCATGGAAGAATGATAAGACATAAACTAATGGTTGATATGCTGGATGTGAACATTCATCTAAGTCTTCTGGTTTTAATTTACTGTAACTACTCTTCATATTTAATTTCAAACTATCAGGTGGTTCAGTAACAACTTTCAAACTACGTTGTAAGATACCTAATGGGAAATCTTTAGATGGATTAGTAGTTAACCATAAACGGAAATCACGATGTGGTTGTTTAAATCCAGCTAAGATCTTATCTAATGTCTTTAACCATGATGTTAATAAATGACAATTTTGTAAGATAACCCAATGACCACGTGAATAACCCATTTCTAATAATTTTTCAGCAACTTTACTTTGACCTTGACCTAAAGCTAATGCTTTGAAACGAGCTGGGAAGAAACCCATTTGTGTTGCTAGACTTTGTAATGAATTAATTGGATCAGCACCAGGTGATAAGACGAAAATAACTGGTGAAAATGGTGATGATTGATTAAATATACGTTCATATTTCAATACTGGTGGTTGAACGAAATAATCTGATTTCATTTCATCAATAACAAATTGTTTTAATGCTGAATAAATACGATCAGCACGGAAGATACGTAAGATTAACATACGTTGGAATGAATTTAATGTATCAGAATAGCCCATAGGGAATGGATGTTCTTCTGGTTTTTCTAAATCATACCATTCTTTCCATAAATTAAGATTATTTTCAACATCAGCAACAACATTAGTAAATGGATTAGTACCTTTAACATTTTGACCAGCAGCATTAATAGTATTATATTTCAAATTAGCTAGACCATAAATATCATTCCAACCAGATTCTGGTATCCAATCAGCTGGTTTAGGTTTTTGATTTTCATCTTTATTAAGACTTAAATTACCTTTTAAGAAGAAATCTAATTCATCACGATTTAATCGTTTATCACCATCCATAATCATAGTAGTCATTTGGAATGAAAACATTAATTTATGTTGTTCAAATAGACCAGTACAAGTATAATCATAAACACTCTTAGTTTGTACTTCTAAGATATTCTTAACACGTTGTGGTACTTGTGGATCTTTAGCACTATCATCTAATGCTTTAATAAAAACTTCTAAATAAGTTGATAATGAAAATTCATACATATTATTAATCACAGCTAGACCAGCCATAGAGAAGAATAATATAGCACCACGTTTAGCAACTGGACGATAACTATCAGTAACTTTATCAATTTCTTCAGCAGTTTGACGACTTTCTTGTAATTGTTCTGATATAGCTACAGTCTTAGTCTTAGCATCTTTTAATGTAGCAATTAATGTAGCATTATCAAGAATATTACCAGTTGATTCAGTTAATTCTCTTAATATATTATCTTCTAATTCAACTAACGTAATATTATTACGACTAATAGTTTGAATAAGTTCTTCACGTTGTGTTTGTAATTCTTCACGTTCATGACCAATAACAACATTTAATAATTGATCTTCAAGACCTTGCATAGTAACAGAATAATTGATAATCATAGTCTTATTAGCTACTTCTGGTGAAAATTTTGGATTACTTAATTTAGTAACTAAATATAAACGGAAATTTGGATGCCAATCAATAGTATTATCACCAATAACAATAGCTTTAGTACCATTATCACGAACAATAAAATTACGTTCTAATATAGGATCAATAACTGGATCAATTTCTTCACCAACATTTTCAAATAAGAATGGATTACCAAATTGAATAGCTATTTCTAACATACGCATAAAATCATTATCATTAAATGAACGTACACGTAATTCACGATCAGCTTTATCTTCTTTATTACGAATCCATTTTAATGCTTGCATTTGTGGATCAATACAAAATGGCCAACGAGCAGCACGAGTAGTTAAGATACCATTTTGAATAGAAAGTTCATCTTGTGGTAGACCTTCACTAGCCCAACGTGAACATTCAACATCAGTAGTTAATAATGTTTCTAAACGGAATGGTTCAGATAATGGAATTTGACGATTACGTACATCAGATAACCAATCATCATAAACCATAGTCTTACGATAATCAAATGTAAATGCACCAGTATAAGATAAGAAAGCAGCTGCTAATAAACAATCACCAGGTAATCGTGTACGAGTAGCAGCTAAGATTTCTTTTTGTTGTGACCAACGAATACGTTCACTGCCAAGACCATTAATAAGTTGTGATGCAGCTTCTAAATGTTTAGCCATCTGATCTGCTTTTTCTTCTAAATCTTTTAATTCTTCACTCTTTTCAGCATATGTTTTACGTAATGCAGTAATTTCAGATTGTAATAATGTTAATTCTTCTTCAGTAACTTTTAATTCATCAGCAGCTTTTTGTTGTTCTTTTTCCATCTTACGTACTTTCTTACGACGTGGTTCAACATTACGTGCAACACGATTATAATTAACAATAGCTCTAACCCATAAGAATAAACCAGCAGCAGCACGACTAATACGTTCTAAATTATCTTTAGTTAATTTTTGTTTTGGATCAGTAGTTGGTTTAGTTAAGATCTTAGTAACACGTTGAATCATCTTTTCAGTAATTTCATCTTTCTTATAACTTTGTAATTTCTTTAAGAAATTAGTATCAGCTAACATAGCTTTAGCAGCTTTCCATCCATCGGCTGGATTTTCAGTACCTAATGGTCGAAGTTCTAAAACACATTGAATAATATAAACAACTGGTTTAGGTGGATTATTCATAGTCTTAACTTCACTAATATCTTCTTTACGTAAATTATTTAATGCTTGTGCAGCAGCATCAAGTTCTGGTAATGCTTCTTCTAATGCAACTTCAGCTTCACGTTTTTCTAAATCAATACGTTCACTTTCTTCATCAAGAGCTTTCTTCTTTTCCATAGCATCTTTTTGTTTAGTTTCAACTTCTTTAGAACGTTCCTTGATTTGTGCTATCATAATAGCACATTCTTTACTCTTAGCATCAACAACTATCTTACGTTCAGCTAATTCTTCACCATATGCTTGAACAGCTTCACCAGCATCAATAAGTTTCTTCAGACCACCATCAAGACGATCATATTGACGAATATTTTGTTCAATAGTATTCTTTAATTGTTCACGATAACTTTCAATGAAATCTAAAAAGTTACGTGGAGTAACATGATTAATACGACGTAATTCACTTTCAAATTTAATACTATATTGAATAACACTTTCATGTACTTGTACCATATGAGCAACAACATTATCAAGCAATGATGATGGTAAATTTTCTTCTTCTTTCAAATAATGTTGTGCAACAGATACTAATGCAGTTGATGGCCAAGGGAAGAACCAATCAATAACAGTATTATTAACTAGACCAGGGAATGAACGACAACGACGACGTAATGTATCACCAGCTGGTGACATAGCTAATACAACATGTAAATTATTACGACATTTATTAATAAAATGTTGCCAACAATTTTGATTAGTTAGAATCATACCTTTAGCTTTAACTTCAGCTTGTACACTTTGAATAAGTGGAGCTTTTTCTTCATCAGAAAATAATGCTGGTACAACACCTGATGTTAACATATTATTGATCATTTCTAAGAAACTTTCATTCTTACAATGTGCATCAGTAAATAAGAAGACAACTGGTGAACCACCTTTATCAGCACCTAACATATTATATAATGATTTCAAATCATCTTTGAAATCACTTTCACCATAACCACGTTTCAAAGTAATAGTAAATACTTTATAACCAGCAGCAAATGCAGCTAGACGAGTAAGTGATTGTTTACCACTACCACCAATACCAACTAATAATGCATTACCTCTTGGTAAACGAATAATACGATGAATACGACATAAATGTTCTAATGCATCTTGGAATAAGACTAAATTTAATACTTTATCAGCTTCTTCATTATATACATTTAATACTTCATTAAATATATTTTGTACAGTAGCAAATGAATCAAGTTCTTCATATAATTTAGCACTTTCAGTAACTTGATTAGATGCTACATTGACACGAAAATCACCAAATAATAATGGATCTTGTACAGCTTCATTAGCAATATTTTGATAATTTTCACGAATAATAGCACCAATTAAATCATCTTTGACTAATCTACGATCTTCTTCAGATATTAAACGATCATGGAAGACACGTAATGCTTCATTACGCCATAAACGTACAAATGCAGTAACATTATTGATCTTTTCTGGTGATGCTAACATTAAACCTTCATAGACGCGACTAATATCACGAAGATTGAAAACATAATGGAATTTAGATGGTGTAGGTGGTAATTGAGCAACTAATTCATTATATAAACGAATAGTAGCTGGAGTTAATTTCTTAGCAGCTTCTTGTACATCTTCATGGAATGGTGTCATATGAGCATCTAACATAGTAGAATAAATATATTGTAATGATTCTTCTGATGGGAATGTAATAGAGAAGACACTAAATAAGCTAATAAAACGTGGATCAACTGGATTACGACCACCACCAGGAGGTGCCATAGCAGCTAAATAAAGTAAATCTTTAAAGACTTTACGAGCTAAACGTTCACCTTTATTATCATCACTTCTACCACGATCATACATATTACCACGTTCAACAAGGAATTTCAATAATGCTATAGGTTGTTGAGTACCATAGGAATCAACACGTGGCATATTAAGATCATCAAAGAAGATAACTAATTGTTTATTACCTAATGGACCATAAATATTACCAGTACGTTTGTCAACATTAGTTTCAATAATAGTTTGTACATCCATAGAACTAGTTCTTGATGAAAAATTAATAGTTAAACTATTAAATAATTGTGCATCTAAACTATTAATATATTTTTGTATAGTAACAGTCTTAGCAGTACCAGTTTCACCAACAAATAATGTTGGACATTTAACTTCTAACATACGTTTTAATAAGAATGTATAACGTTCAGTATCAACAGTTGGTACTAAGATCTTATTAAATTCAAATGGTACTGGTGGTTCATATTTACTTGGTTCCCATCTTACCCATTTTGGTGGTGATTGTTGTAAATCAAAACAAAAATCATAGACACTATCTTCTGGTAGATGTGATTTAGAAGCATTATGCATAGTAGAACGATTACTAACAGCTTTAACATGTTTATCAAAACGATGACGACTTTCAGCTGTTAATTGACCACCAACTGACCATACTAAACAGAATATAAATACTGATTCAGCAGTTTCTGGATCATGGAATAATGTAGCTAATTTCTTATCATCTTCGCTTAAACTATCTAATACACTAGATGCTGAATTAGTAACAGCTGGTTGTGCATTATCAGTTGAATTACCAGATGTAGCATCATTTGAACCAGCTTCATTTTGAGTAGCAGCATCAACATTAGATTGTTGATGAGACATATTAGCAGCTTCCATCATAGCACGTAAAACATCACCTGATGGCATTAATGATGAAATAAGTTGAGTTAATTGTCTAACCATAGATAAGACAGTTATTGGAATAATGGTATCAAGAGCACCTTTACCAGTTGGTTTACCTTCAACTAAACCTTCAACAACATAATCAAGAGATACTGGTACATATTTATCAAATAATAATTGGAATAATTCCATTAATTTACTATCACCACCAAAACGTGCTTTTAACCAACGTATATAGAATGGTAAATAGCCAAGATTCTTTGGATCAACATAGACCATACCACAACGACTAACAGTAGCAGGACTAGCATGTGATAAATCACCAACTTCAAATAATAATTTAACATGATCTTCTAAACGAATACGTTCACCATTTGGTAATGTTAATAATTTATTATCGTCCATGACAGAGTTCATATTTTCAACCCATAATGCATCAACATCACCATCAAATACAATATAACGTGCTTCTGATTGATCTGGTTTTAATGGTTCACATTGATCACGGAAGATCTTACTTAATAAACCATCAGTCCAATCACGTGTAGCTGGATCAAGAACACCATATAATTCTGATACAGTAATAGCTTTTGGATTTAATGTATGTAATTTAGTATGTACTTTAAATGCAGTAGTTTGTGCACGTGCTAATGTTTGTAATACAACAGTTTTACCACCACCAGTTGGACCAACAACCATGGTAGTATGACGAGTAAGCATAGTTTCATATAATTGTAATATCTTATCAACTTGTAATTGGAAGATACGTTCATCAGGATGACGATAACTTTCAGATTCCATATCTTTAACAATAGCTTCCTTTAATGTACGATGAGTAACACGTGGACAATCTAAACCAGGGAATAAATCTTGAATTAAACCAAGGAATAATGGTACATCTTCAAAAACGAATTTAGGTAAATTCATATCACGTAATGCACGCATAAGAACCATATCTTCACTATATTCTTGTGCTTCACGTTTTAAACTACCAGCCATAACTAAAACGGCTTTTAATGCACGTAAACCAAAATCATAATGAGTTTGTTTACTTAATTGTTCTTGTGCTAACTTATATAATACAGTCATCTTCTTAGCTAATGGACGAGCACTAGTAAAACCTTCAGAAAACAACATAATTTCACAAATTTGTAACATATCTGGAACAATCATAGTAACTGGACGGAATAATGCTTTTAAGTTATCTGGTAATTCAGTACGACCAGCATAACCAGGATTCATAGTAATAAAGAAACCAACAGTATGACGTAAATTAATTTCTTTACCAATAAATTCAAAACGTTGTTTATTTAAATTTAATGCTGTTTGAATAGTTTGTAATTGACTTGATACGACTGATAAGACTTCAACATCAATACGATTGAATTCATCAAAACAACCCCATGCACCAGTTTGTACTAAACCAGCAAAAATCGAACCCATAGCACGATAATCAAGACCTTCACCACAGTTAGTAACAATACATTGATAACCAAGTGCTTTAGCTAAATCTTTGACAGTTTCAGTTTTACCAGTACCAGCAGGACCAGCTGGTGAACCACCCATATGGAATGTTAATGCTTGTGTTAATGTCATATAACAACGATCAGTTAATGGTGTAATAACTAAACGACTATCAAGACCAGTATATTCATAACCATATGGAAAATGACCAGTACATTGACGAATAACTATATCATCAAGATCTTTTTCCCAATAGAAACGTAATTGACATTCCCAATCAAAATCACGTACATCTAATACACTATCACGAACAAATTTATCAATAATATCACGTGCATGAACTTCAATAATAATTAATGTATTTAATTTCTTACGTTTAGCTGGACTAATACTACTATCACGAATTTCAGTAACTAAGTCATTAAGTTGTGATGTTAATTTAGATGCTAATACTTTCATAGCTTGTTTTTGTCCTTTCTTAACTTTAGCAAAAGCATCTTCAACTTCCCATGTCCACCAGATTTGTGAACCAACAATAGTAACCATACCTAAATTATTAGATATCCATTCTAGACGATTACTTTTAGCATAATGAAATACTGATTCTTTAGTTATTTGATGTAATGTACGTTGCATTTCTTGTTCAACAGTATTCATCCATGTTTCAACAGCACCTTCAGTTGATTGTGGTTGACGAAATTCAAATGATTCATCATTACCAGCAGCAAGCATACCAGTAACAATACTATCACCTCTACCAAATATTAATTCTTTACACATTTGGAATAATTTAATCATATGTACTTGAACAGCAGATGGTGATGATGAACCAAGAACGGATAATAATTCATCATCTGATATGAAGAAGAAACGTGGAAATGAATTACGTTTACGTTCTAAATAATCAGATAATGATTTTTGACATTTATCTAATTCACTAGATAAATTACGTAAATCTTCAATACGATTTTCAGCGGTACATGAATGTAAAACATTTGATTGTTTAGCAGTTGTTGCCATAATTTTCTTAAATTGTTGATCAACACGATCAAAACGTTTAGCTGGTTCTGGTAATTGCATACGTATATCATCACTACCAATAAAGATACCTTCTAAATACATCCATTTACGTTGAACAATCATCCATACACCAATAGTTTCATTAATATGATTTAAACTATGTTCCCATTGTTTTAATTCAGTTAAGAATGGTGCAGCATATGGTGAACCATTCATAGCTTGTAAACCTAATGCATGATCTTCTAATTGTTGTAAGATTTCACTACAATCTTGTAATAACCAACCACGTGCTTCATCACCATTATATGGACTAAGTGAAAAGTTTTGTGCAGCCCAATGTTTACTAATCTTAACTAAATCTTTTTCTATCTTAGCTTCTTGTTGTGCATTCATAGTAATAGTTTGTATTTGATTATTAAATTGTACTAATTCCATAGCAAATAATTTACCTAATGTAAATGATTTAGAATCAACATCAAAACTAACACCAGTAATCTTCATTAATTCTTTCCAATGACGATCACGTAATGCATCATTCTTTAAACTAGATATTAATGGAATACCATCTTTAAATGAATTAATCTTAGCATCAACTTTACGATATACTGGTAAATTCTTAAATTGTGTTAATTTCTTTAATGTACGATTATAATTTAAGATACCTTTAGATAAGACATTAACATCTAATTCTGACCATAATAATTGTGACCATTTACGTACACTATCTTTTTGTTCAGCATATATCTTATATAATTGTGATAATTTTGACATTTCTTCTTCAACATTATATAAATCTGAAAAACTAGTTGGTGGAATATTAAATAATTTTTCTGATAATACTAAAATATCACGTTCACGATTAAGTTGATCAAGTTCACGACGGAAGACTTGCATACGTTGTAGACCTTCATCTAGATCACATTCTTCAACACCGGGGCCTTGAATTTCAAATTGATTACGTACACGTTTTAATTGTTCAATGAAACCACTAATTTGTTGTTTAGTAATATCAGTAAAACGTAATTTAACTTCATATAAACCATCTTCACGACCACGTGCTTCATCTAATAATGTTGCCCATGAACGAAGTAAATTACTACATGCATCAACATCAGTTTTCTTGATTGGAATATTATATACTTGTAAACAACGAAATTTTTCTTGTACTTCTTGAAATAATAATTCCATTTCAAGATTATCACGACGTAATTTTTCTATTGATGATAAAACAAATTTCAAATCATCAATATTAATACATTCATGAAGTATATTACTATGATGAACACGCATATCATCTTGTATTTTATGTAATTGCTGTTCAGCTAATTCACGTAATAGATCACCATAACGATTAACCCATTCTTGTGTTTGACGAACAATAGATTTCTTTAATGGACCAACATCAACACGAATAAATTCAACATCACGATCACTAGCCATAGATGATACTGTATCAGCTAATTGTATAAATTTTTGTAATTTTGAATCAAAAAATGCAGTTGATGGTGGTTTTTGACGTAAACGTTCAAGACCTTGTAATTTCTTTGGATTCCATAAATCATATTGTTCCATAAAATTAGTCCAACCAGATAAATAACCACGTAATTTTTCAAAAACTTTTTGAATATAATATGCTATAAACAATGATAAATTAACTATTGGTTGTGATTTTTGTACATCATCAAAGAAAGTAAATGTTAAGACTTTATCATCAGATAAATGTACTGGTTCACATTCTTTACAAGTACCATCCATCCAACGAGTAAATGCATTAGCACTGCCAGTAATATTACCAAGTAATTTTTGAGTTAATACATTATAAGCATCAGTATATGCTGGAGTAAATTCAATTTTATTAGTATTAATTTCAGCAATAATATTAAATAATGGTAATGATTTCTTATTACTATGTTGTTTTTGTATAATAACACCGGAACTAGTTTCTATATCAGAACGATTATCAGATTGTGATGATGATTCTTGAACAGTTTCAAATAGACCAGTTAAGATAATTTGAAAATCTCTCATACCAACAGCAATCATATGTGTTAAAGCAGCAAAGATCTTACGTTCCCAATATTGATAATATTCATATAACATTGGTGCAGCACCAGATTCAGTATCACATACTGATAATTCAATAATGGTTAAATATGGACCAATACTTTGATATTTACGAACACAATCTTCAACAACTTGTGAACGATGTTTTTCAAGACGTTCAGTTAATTCATCTAATGTTAATACATCATTACGATGACTAAATTCTTTCAAATCAACTAAACGAGAAGAACGTATTTGTTTAATAACTTTATTAATAATGTCACTATTCTTTTGTACACTATTAACTATAGTTTCAAATTGTGATATACCACGATTACATGATTCTATAAATGCTGGTATACCAAGTGAATTCCAATTTAATGGTTCAATACCTGGTTGCATTATAGCTTGTAATTCTTCTATTTTCTTACTTAATAATTTACGTTCTACAGGACTTAATTTACCAATAACTTCTTCATAAGTATTTAACATAGCTTGTAATTTTTCAACAAGATTATAATATTTCTTTTCTTGTAATGCTACATTACGTGCTTGTTCTGGTAAATCAAAACCCATCTTATCAAGATATTTAGTTTCACGCATAATATCTTTTAATTCTTCACTAAAATTAACAACATAATGACGACTAGATTGTACTGATACATAAGTAGTAGAATCAGATTTACTATTATTAGTACGACCATCTTTTGATAAACGTGATGAACTATTATTAATTAATGTACGACTGCTTTTAAGTTGTTGTAATTGACGTGATGATGATGGAAATGATGTCGTAGTACTATCAGCTGATGATTGTTGAAGAGCATTAGCATTAGAATTAGCTGATGTATTATCAACTGATTCAATAACTTCTTCTTCAATATTTTCTAAATATAAGATATTATCATTGAGACGATTCTTAATAGCATCATTAGCACGACGTACATATTCTTGAAATTTTTCAGCTTCATAACGACTTATAGCACGAGCAAAATCAATATATTCACGTTGTACACGTTGACCATCTGCTGTATTAAGCCAATCACGATTACTATCATCTAATATACTATTTAATTGCGATTGTATAGTTTGATTATTTTTATTACTAATATTAGATGATGCATTAGTACCAGATGTACGTGATGGTTGTTTAAAACGCAACATAGTTTTCTTAACACGATAATATAATGATCGAGCCCATGATATAGAACCAGCAATAGGTGGTTGATTATTACATAATGAAGGATTTTCACGACCAGCTTCAAAGATATCTTTAACACGTTGTAATTCACGACCATATGAAGCTAAAATATCAGAATATTTAGCCATCATTTGTTCACGAATAGCTTTACGTGATTTGATACCTTCAAAATTTTGTAATAATTCAAATGCACCTTCAGCTGAACGTAATTTACGAAATGATGAATCAATAAATAATGTTGTTTTAGCTTCAATTTCATCAACTTTATCACGAAATTCTCTCATTTGTTGTTCCCATGCTGCTTGTATCTTTTCTTTTTGTTGTGAACTTTCAACTTGTGCAAAGATATCAAATGGTATAGTTTCTAATGGTATAATTAATGCTTTAACACGATCAACAACATCATCAATACCATGTGGATCACCAGTAACAGCTTTTAATTCTGGTCCTAAAAATTTCAAAAATTCATCTAATGTCTTACTAACTTCGATTAAATTATCACATATCTTAGCCATATATTCAGTATGATCAAATAATTTTGAACGATTAAATTCCCAACGACGATCAGTATTATGTGCTTCTATCTTATCACGATTTTTATTATATGATTCTTGCCATTGTTTCAACACACGTTGAGCTTTTTCTATGATTGATAATGATTCACTTGGTTCACGACGAAATATAGTACGAATATTGATTTGTTTAGCTACTTTATCACTGATTTCACGACTAATACGTTCCATTAATGGAAACATACGAGCATCTTTATTATAATGACGACTAATGATCCAAACCATATATAAACTATTTAATAACGATGGAATAGTTTCTAACATAACATTAAGATCACCAGATGCTAGATTCTTAAAATGTCTTTCTAATGTAGTTAAAAACTTAACATTATCTTTAGCTTCAACATAATTCTTTAACAAATCATTTAATTTTTGTTTAAATAATTCCATTGAACTAACACCAGCAATTTCCATGACACGTATCATATTCTTAACATAATCCATATTTAATTGTTCATATAATGCTGATAAGACAGCATTACGATCACGCCAATAATTAATTTCACTCATTGGACCATCACCAATAGGTTTCTTATGATTTTCTGATTCTAATACATTAGTTATTAATGTTATCCAATCTTCTAATGATGATTCTAATTGAGCTACTAGACCTTCATCTTTTGATGCAGATAATAAATCATTACTATCAATAATAACATCTGGAACTGGTAAATGAACACTACCACTAACTTGTTGAATAGCATGGCTAATTTGTGATGCAAATTTTTGCATATTATTTAATAATTCATTACGAACTGATTCATTAGTTTCATTATCAATATTACTATCATCATCATCAGTTGCTGCTACTGCTGCTGATGATGATGATACACCAATAGCAGATAATGCTTGTTTCGAAGTAGCAGACATTGATGATGATGATGAATCAGTTGATAGACGTTTAACAGCTGATGATGTTGCAGTAACATTAGCTGATGATGATGATGATAATGATCGTGGACTACGTTGTGGAGTACCAGCAACTGATGTTGATCGACTAACAACTTTTGATGATGATAATGTAGTAGTTGAAGTAATTGATGATGATGATGTTGATGGTGATAAGAAGAATTCTGATAATGTATATTGTTGACTTTCAATATCAGACATAGGAATAAATACATCTTTTAATACTCTTTCTAACATAACTAATGAATGACCAGGAAGGACACCAAATTCAATATATTCTGATAGTTTTAATAAATGAAATAAATCATCATCATCAGATGATGATGATGATGATGATGATGGTGGTGGTAATGGTATTTTACCTTTATTAATCTTTAATAAATACATTGAACGACTATGAATTGATTTTTCTGGTAAATGATGATGAGCTAAATAGAGACGATAACGTTGACGCATTTGAATAGCAGCACGTTGAATACGTTGTTGAGCAGAAACATAATCATCATCATTATTATTATTATTATTATTATTATTATTATTATTATCATTTGATTTTTCATCAAAATGTTGATCTTTTGATGATTTATTTTTATTATTATCATTATTACTGTTATTGTTATTATCATCAGAAGCAATATCAGAATATAATAATAATACTGAATATTGTTCTTGATGATCTAGAAAATCAATTAATTGTTGTTGATGATGATGATAGAATTCTTCAAATAGTCGATAATCAATATCGATACATAATTGACATAAATGACGAATAAATATGATTCTATCATCTGTTATTGATGATTGAAATGATGATAATGATTGTTGTTCGAATTGTTGTTGTTGTTGTTGTTGTTGATCATCAGATGAAGATGAAGATGATGATTCAGTTGATTCAGTAGTTTCTGATTCAGTTGATGATGATGATGATGATGATGATGATGATGATGATGAATCATTAGTAATAGTAGAATCAGCTGATATTACTGATTGTTCTTCCTGATCAGACATCTTTTATTATTAACTAATTAAAGTTAATAATGATGAAAAAGATGTTGATAATAATAATAAAATATTATTATTGAAAAAATAATGGTAAAATAAAACAAGTAGTAATACTAAGTTGATTGATGGATTGATAATTGACTGCAAATAATAATAGAATAATAAACAAATAAATAAATAAATTGATTAATTAAAAATGAATTATAATAAAGTAGAAATAATTAACTAATTAAAATAAAATAAAATAAATTG
>Ga0102688_1160096_pt1 | contig 16516 bp, 30 predicted proteins | sample NOAtaT_4_FD_102011 | JGI IMG/M metagenome (GOLD analysis project Ga0102688, IMG submission 102011) | Freshwater lake microbial communities from Lake Erie, under a cyanobacterial bloom - NOAA_Erie_Diel7S_1600h metaT (Metagenome... | ecosystem: Environmental > Aquatic > Freshwater > Lake ... | reverse complement strand
ACATGTAAATAATTCTCATCCACTTCTTGAGTAGGCTCTTTAACTTGCGTATCTAAAGTAATCAACTCATCAGAGAATAACATGAAGTGTTGAATCAAAATTTTAGCAGCTTCTTTCAAAGCCTCTTCAGGATGGATTGATCCATCTGTTTCAATTTCGATTAACAATTTTTCGTAGTCGGTTTTTTGTTCAACACGAAAATCTTCAACGCTGTATTTTACATTTTTAATCGGTGTAAATACTGAATCTATCGCAATTACACCAATGTTAGCATCCTTTGATTTATTTTCTTCAGCAGGTACATATCCACGACCCTTTTCAATCGTTAATTCTACCTCTAAATGAACAAATGGTTCCATGTTACAGATAACCAACTCTGGATTCAAGACTTTAAAAGAATTGGTATGTTTACCAATCTCGCCAGCCAAGAATTGTTCGTTACCTTTTAAGTTTACATAGATTTTTTCGTTATCAATACCATCTACGATTCTTTTGAAACGAACTTGTTTGAAGTTCATTACCATTTCAGTTACATCTTCTATTACGCCTTTGATGGTAGAAAATTCATGATCTACTCCCGTAATTTTGATAGAAGTGATGGCATAACCTTCCAAAGAAGACAAAAGAATCCTTCTAAGTGAGTTTCCAATTGTTACGCCATATCCTTTTTCAAGTGGACGGAATTCGAATTGCCCAAAGAACTCAGTGTCTTTGTGCATAATAACTTTATCTGGTTTTTGGAATGCGAGGATACCCATGTATGGTTCTTATTAAAATGATTATTTAGAATACAATTCTACGATCAACTGTTCTTTAATGTTTTCAGGAATTTGGTCACGCTCAGGATAAGCTAAGAAAGTTCCAGCCATTTCTTTTAATTCAAAATTTAACCAATTAAACTTCTTAGGATTACTTGCTGCGATAGAGTGCGCAATAACTTCTAATGACTTAGATTTTTCGCGAACTGAGATAACATCTCCTGGTCTCAATTGTGCAGATGGAATATTAACTAATTTTCCATTAACATTGATATGACCATGTGAAACCAACTGACGCGCTTGGCTACGCGTTTGAGCGAATCCCATGCGATAAACAGTATTATCTAAACGCGACTCTAAAAATCTCAATAAGTTTTCACCAGTAATACCTTTTTTACGTGCAGCCATCTCAAAGGTTTTGTAGAACTGACGCTCCAACACACCGTAAGTGAATTTAGCTTTTTGCTTCTCAGACAACTGAATAGCATATTCAGTTTGTTTGGTACGCCTGCGAGAACTACCATGCTGACCCGGAGGGGTTGGTCTTTTCTCAAAAGATTTGTCTGGTCCAAAAATTGGATCTTTAAATCTTCTAGCGATTTTAGTTTTTGGTCCTATATATCTTGCCATTACTATCTTATCTTTAAAAATTAAACTCTACGTGCTTTAGGAGGACGACAGCCATTGTGTGGAAGAGGAGTAATATCCGTAATAGACAATACTTCTAAACCAGCGGCTTGCAAGGTACGGATAGCAGAATCTCTACCAGAACCAGGACCTTTGATAAACACATCAACTTTTTTCATACCTGCATCTACTGCAACCTTGGCACAATCTGCTGAAGCCATTTGAGCAGCATATGGAGTATTTTTCTTTGAACCTCTAAAACCCATTTTACCTGAAGAGGCCCAAGAAACTACTTGACCTGTTTGGTTGGTGATAGAGATAATCACATTATTAAAAGAAGCTTTAATGTGCACTTGCCCATGAGGTTCAATGCTCACTACTCTCTTCTTTGTAACTTTTTTATTATTCGCAGCCATTATTACTTAATTACTGATTATTTGGTTACTTTTTTCTTACCGGCAACAGTTTTACGCTTACCTTTACGAGTACGTGAATTCGTACGAGTACGCTGTCCACGAACAGGTAAACCTTTACGATGACGAAGTCCACGGTAGCATCCGATATCCATCAATCGCTTGATGTTTAATTGACGCTCCGAACGCAATTCACCTTCTACGGTAATTTTTTCGGTTACATATTTACGAATGGCATTCAACTCTTCGTCGTTCCATTCGTTTACTTTTTTGTCGTAATCAACGCCACACTCGGTTAATATCCTTTGGGCAACTGAACGTCCAATTCCGAAGATATAGGTCAAACCTATTTCTCCTCTTTTGTTTTTGGGTAAATCTATACCTGCTATACGAGCCATACTTCTTTTTAACTTTTTTTCAATTTAACACATCGAGCAAAGCCGAGGGTTATCCTTGACGTTGTTTAAACTTAGGATTCTTTTTGTTAATAACGTAAACTCTTCCTTTACGCTTTACGATAATGCAATCTTCACTGCGCTTTTTTACCGATGCTCTAATTTTCATTTTACGAGTTTATTACTTGTATCTATAAATAATTCTTCCTTTTGATAGATCATATGGCGACATTTCTATCGACACTTTATCTCCTGGTAAGATTTTTATGTAATGCATACGCATCTTACCTGAGATATGGGCAATCACCTCGTGCCCATTTTCCAACTGTACTCTAAACATCGCATTACTGAGCGACTCTGTTATGGTACCGTCTTGTTTTATTAACGACTGTTTTGGCATATTATCCTAAAAAGGGAGGCAAAAATAGTAAAACTTTTGGTAATGTCAACGATTTATTTTATTAAACCCCTGCACCAACAGCATTTCTACCCTTAATTCTTCCCGATTTCATCAAACCATCATAATGACGCATCATCAAATGGCTTTCTATTTGTTGTAAGGTATCTAATACCACACCAACCATAATCAATAAACTTGTTCCACCATAGAATTGAGCAAACTGGCTATTGATATTCATCACATTAGCTAATGAAGGCAATATGGCAACAAAAGCTAAAAATATCGCGCCAGGTAAAGTAATTCTAGACATAACGTTGTCGATGAAATCAGCAGTAGATTTACCTGGCTTAACCCCAGGAATAAAACCACCATTGCGTTTCATGTCGTCCGAAATTTGGTTAGAGTTAACTGAAATAGCAGTGTAGAAATAGGTAAATACAATGATTAATATGGCAAACGTAATGTTATAGGTCCAACCCATAGGATTTATAAAAGCACCCATTACGCCTTGCATAGCTTCGTAATTTGGAAAGAACTGAGCAACGGTAGATGGAATAAACATTAATGCTTGCGCAAAAATGATAGGCATTACCCCTGCAGCATTCACCTTTAGTGGGATATATTGTCTAACTCCACCATATTGACGGTTTCCAACAACTCTTTTAGCATATTGAACAGGTATTTTACGGGTACCTTGAACCAATAAAATCGTAATCATAACTACAGCGAATAAGGCAGCTAATTCTACCAAGAAGATAACCAATCCACCACCACTTTCACTTAGTTTGAAATTAAATTCTTCTTTTAGGGCAAAAGGTAAGCGAGCGATAATACCAATCATAATGATGAGTGAAATACCATTTCCAATACCTTTTTCAGTAATACGCTCTCCCAACCACATAACAAACATGGTACTAGAGGTAAGAATAATTACTGAACTTAACATGAATACAAAGTCAGACATCTCGGCAGGATTCGTAATAGATAATACTGCTTGTGGATTTTCTGATTTAAGGTTAATTAAGAAACCTATAGCTTGAACAGCCGTAATAACGATGGTAAGGTATCTGGTGATCTGATTGATTTTTCTTCTGCCATCTTCTCCTTCTTTCTGCATCTTCTGAAAAGAAGGTACAGCAAGGCTTAATAATTGAACAACAATCGAGGCAGAAATGTAGGGCATAATACCTAAGGCAAAAATAGAACCTCTGGCAAAAGCACCTCCGGCAAACATGTTAATTAATCCAAAGATACCACCATCTGCCTGTTGAGCTGAACCTTGAAGCATATTTGGATCAACACCAGGAAGGGTTACATAAGTACCCAAACGGTATGCCAATAACATCCAGAACGTAACGGCTAATTTATATCTTAGCTCTTCAATCCTGTATATGTTTTTAAATGTCTCTATTAATTTCTTCACCTGCGTTGGAAATTTAATTGTTATTAATTACTAGCGATTGATCCACCTGCAGCTTCTACAGCTTTCTGAGCAGCACTAGAAAACTTGTCGGCTTTAATTTCTAAGGCAGTTTTTAATTCACCGCGACCCAGGATCTTAACCAAATCTTTCTTTCCAATTAAGCCATTATCACGTAGAACAATGTTATCAATTTTGGTGATACCTGCATCTGCTAACTCTTGTAATTTATCTAAATTAATAGGAGCATAAGCAACACGGTTTAAGTTTTTGAAACCAAACTTAGGAACACGACGGTATAAAGGCATTTGACCACCTTCAAAACCACGCTTTGTGCTAGTACCACTTCTAGAACCCGCACCTTTATGTCCGCGTGCAGCAGTACCACCTTTTCCACTACCTTCACCTCTACCTACTCTTTTACCTTCTTTGTGGGTTGACCCACTTGCTGGTTTTAATGTATGTAATTTCATTGCTAATCTCTTATTAGATTTTTTCTACTTTTAACAAATGAGCAACTTTATTAATCATTCCCATGATTTGTGGTGTACCTTCCACTTCTTTGCTCTGATTTAACTTAGTAAATCCTAAGGCACGAATAGTGCGCTTTTGATCTTCCATTCTATCGATGGTACTTTTTACTTGTGTGATTCTAAACTTTTCCATCGTTTTATTGACCGTTAAAAACTTTCTTTAAACTGATACCTCTTTGTTGAGCCACTGTAAAAGCATCACGCATTTCTAATAAGGCGTTGATGGTTGCTTTTACCACATTGTGTGGGTTAGAAGAACCTTTAGATTTTGCTAATACGTCTGTAACACCAGCACTTTCTAATACCGCACGCATTGCTCCACCAGCAATTACACCAGTACCATGCGCTGCAGGTTTCAAAAACACCCTACCACCACCGTATTTTCCTAATTGTTCGTGAGGAACAGTACCTTTAAGAACAGGAACTTTAATCAAATTCTTTTTGGCATCATCTACACCTTTAGAGATAGCATCAGTAACCTCTAATGATTTTCCTAAACCATATCCTACTACACCATTTCCATCTCCTACTACCACTAGGGCAGAAAAGCTAAAAGTTCTACCTCCTTTTGTAACTTTCGCTACACGATTGATAGAAACAACCTTCTCTTTTAATTCGATATCGGTAGTTTTTACTTTTTTAATATTTGCTGTTGACATACTTCTTCTTTCTAAAATTAAAATTTAAGTCCGCCTTCTCTTGCACCATCAGCTAACGCTTTTACACGGCCATGATACAAATACCCACCTCTATCGAAAACAACCTCAGTAACACCTGAAGCTAACGCTTTTTGAGCTAATGCCTTTCCAACTTCAGCTGAAGAGTCAACTTTGTTAACTTTCTCAGTTAATGCTCTTGAAGATGTAGATACAAGGGTTTTTCCTGCAACATCATCAATCAATTGGGCATAGATATATTTATTGCTCCTAAATACCGATAAACGAGGTTTTTGAGCTGTACCTGAAACGCGACTGCGAATACGGGCACGGATTTTATTTCTTCTTAATTCTTTACTAAACATGGCTCAATTTTTATTTAGAAGCAGTTTTACCTGCTTTTCTTCTTAATACTTCACCTTCAAACTTAATACCTTTTCCTTTGTAAGGCTCTGGTGCACGCAATGAACGAATCTTTGCAGCAACCTGACCAATCAATTGTTTGTCGATACCTTCTAGCGTAACAATTGGATTCTTACCTTTATCTTGTTCTGTTTTTACAGACAATTCTTTAGGAATTTCAAAATAAATATGGTGTGAATAACCAAGTGTTAAATCAAGAATATTACCTTCATTGGTTGCTTTGTAACCCACACCAACTAATTCTTGACGTTTTTTGTAACCTTGCGTAACACCTGTTACCATATTGTTAACCAATGAACGATACAAACCATGTAATGCTTTGTGACGTTTTTGATCAGTAGCTCTGTTTAATTGAATATTACCATCAATTATCTCGAGAGATATATCTGCGTCTAATTGTTGAGTTAATTCTCCTTTAGGACCTTTAACAGTAACTAAATTTGAAGCTGAAACTTTTACCTCAACACCGGCAGGTAATTTAATAAGTGCTTTTCCTATACGTGACATAATTTCTTTCTCCTATTTATTAATACACGTAACATAATACTTCACCACCCACATTATGGTTGCGGGCTTCTTTGTCTGTCATTACACCTTTAGAAGTTGTAACGATAGCAACACCCATACCGTTGATAACGCGTGGCATATTTTCTACACCCGCATACCTACGTAAACCAGGACGGCTAATTCTTTCTAAACTTTTGATTGCTGATGTCTTTGTTACCGGATGGTATTTCAAAGCAATTTTAATTACACCTTGATGATTAACTACATCTTCAAATTTGTAGTTTAAAATGTATCCTTTTTCAAAAAGAACACGTGTAATCTCCTTTTTTAATTTGGAGCTTGGGATTTCTACAATGCGATGATTTGCCTTGATCGCATTACGAAGCCTAGTCAAATAATCTGATATTGGATCTGTCATATGTTGTTGTTTTTACTCACCAGTAGTTAGCCAAGGCTTGTACTCTTACTGATTGAGTTATAGTTTTATATAATTAAAGGGCTGCGAATATACAATAACTCGCATCCCTTACCAAATTTTTCTTTAAATTACCAGCTAGCTTTGGTTACGCCTGGTATTTTTCCCATTAAGGCTAATTCTCTGAATTGGTTACGACAAATGCCGAAATCTTTCATATAACCTTTTGGACGACCTGTTAATTTGCAACGATTTTTCAAACGAACCGGTGATGCGTTACGAGGTAACTTTTGTAAACCAGCCGAATCATTTGCTTTTTTTAAAGCCTCGCGCTTAGCAGCAAATTGTGCTACCATTCTTTCTCTTTTGCGCTGACGTGCTTTTATTGACTCTTTTGCCATCTTTATTTAATTACGATTTTTTGAATGGGAAACCAAACTCTTTCAATAACTCTAAACATTGCTCATCATTAGTTGCAGATGTTACAAAAGTTACATCCATACCATTGATACGGGTTACTTTCTCCATCACAATCTCAGGGAAAATGATTTGCTCAGTTACACCCATGTTGTAATTTCCTCTGCCATCAAAGCCTTTCAACTTCAATCCTTGAAAATCGCGAACACGAGGTAAAGAAACTGATATTAAACGATCTAAGAATTCATACATTCTATCTCCACGTAAAGTTACTCGTGTTCCAATTGGAACATTTTTTCTTAACTTGAAATTAGAAATATCCTTCTTAGAGCGCGTACCCACAGCTCTTTGACCAGCAATTAAAGACAATTCTTCAATGGCTTGATCAACTAATTTTTTATCAGCTACTGCTTGGCCAATACCTTGATTGATGCAAATTTTTAACAATTTAGGCACCATCATGCTATTTTTATAACCAAACTTTTCTTGCATAGCAGGAACAATCTGCTTAGCATATTTATCTTTTAATCTTGGCGTATACATACAATTCTCCTTAATCTATTATTTCACCAGACTTTTTTGAAACACGAACCAATTTACCTTTTTCGTTTTCTTTTCTTCCAACACGTGATGCAACACCAGTTTTATCTACCACTTGAAGATTTGAAATATGAACAGGTGCCTCTTTCTTTATAATACCACCATTTTGGTTTTGCGCGTTGGGCTTGGTATGGCGACTTACAATATTAATTCCTTCTACGATAGCTCTGTTGCTATCAGAAACGATTTCAATAATACGGCCTTTTTTGCCTTTGTCGTCTCCAGCAATAACTTGAACCATATCGCCTTTTTTTACGTGGCGCTTCGCTTGGCTGTTAAATTTTCTTTCCATTTTATAATACCTCCGGAGCTAATGAAACAATCTTCATAAATTGCTTTTCTCTCAATTCACGAGCAACTGGCCCAAAAATACGAGTAGCACGTGGCTCATCTTGTGCATTTAATAAAACACATGAGTTATCGTCAAAACGAATATAAGATCCATCAGCTCTACGAACTTCTTTTCTGGTTCTTACCACTACTGCTTTTGAAACAGTTCCTTTTTTTACTGTACCTGATGGCATAGCAGATTTCACTGTAACAACGATTTTATCGCCAACAGATGCATATCTTCTACCTGTTCCACCCAATACACGAATACAAAGTACTTCCTTTGCACCGCTGTTATCGGCTACTTTTAACCTACTTTCTTGTTGTATCATCGTTATTTAGCTTTTTCAATGATTTCTACTAATCTCCAACGCTTATCTTTACTCAGCGGACGAGTTTCCATAACCTTTACGATATCATTCATACCGCATTCACCCTTTTCGTCATGAGCCTTAAACTTAGACGTCATCTTAATGAACTTACCATACTTAGGGTGCATCACTTTACGTTCAACCGATACAACAATAGTTTTTTGCATTTTATTGCTAACTACCTTACCGATGATGACTTTTCTAGAGTTTCTTACTTCTAATGTATTTTCCATCTTCAATCTTTATTGAACACTAACTAATTGACGCATTCTTTGTTCTGTTAACAAACGAGCAATTAATCTTTTGTTTTCTTTGATAATATTTGGGTTCTCAACAGGAGAAATGGCATGATTTAAAACCAATTTGGTTAATCCAGCTCTCTCTTCTCTGATTCTAGCTGCTAATTCTTTATTAGACAACTCCTTAATTTCGGCGTTTTTCATAATTATTCGCTATATTCAGGTTTAACAACAAATTTAGTAATTACCGGCAACTTTTGAGAAGCTAATCGCATAGCTTCTTGAGCAACTGCCATAGGTACACCATCTGCTTCAAAAATAATGGTTCCTGGTCTGCAACGAGCAACCCAGAATTCTGGAGCTCCTTTACCTTTACCCATACGTACTTCAGCTGGTTTACGTGTCATTGGTTTGTCTGGAAACACACGGATCCAAACCTGACCTTCACGTTTCATGTAACGATTTAACGCTACACGAGCTGCTTCCAATTGCTTTGATGTGAGGAAACAAGTATCAAGGGCTTTTAACCCAAATGAACCAAAAGAAACAGTAAATCCACGCGTGGCATTTCCTCTTACTCTTCCTTTTTGTTGTTTCCTATATTTAGTCTTTTTAGGCTGTAACATTTCTACAGTTATTTAGCTTTCGAACAATTAATTATTTTCTTCTTCTATCTGAACCCCCAGCACGATTTCCACCTTCTCTTCTATCACCACCACGGTTTCCACCTTCTCTTCTATCAGAACCTCTTCTGTTATCCGGACGATTAGATCCACCAGCATTTGGCTTATCATTGGCACTAGCAAAACCTAGGTTAGGTGAAAGATCTCTCTTTCCAAAAACTTCACCTTTGCAAATCCAAACTTTAATACCAATTTTTCCGTATACCGTTAATGCTTCAGCAATGGTGTAATCGATATCTGCACGTAGCGTATGTAGTGGCGTTCTTCCTTCTTTAAATGATTCTGAACGAGCCATTTCAGCTCCTCCTAAACGACCAGATACCATAACTTTAATACCTTCAGCTCCCATTCTCATAGTTGAAGCAATGGCCATTTTCACAGCACGTTTGTATGATACACGTGCTACGATCTGACTTGCAATTGATTCACCTACCAAAGTAGCATCAAGCTCTGGACGTTTGATTTCAAATATATTGATAGCAACATCCTTTTTGGTTAATTTCTTAACCTCTTCTTTGATTTTATCAACTTCTGATCCCGCTTTTCCAATTACGATACCAGGACGTGAAGTGTGAATAGTGATAATCACACGTTTTATGGTACGCTCGATGATGATTTTTGCAATACCACCTTTTGTAATACGAGCATTTAAATATTTTCTGATATTCTCATCTTCGATAAGCTTATCAGCAAAATTTTTACCACCATACCAGTTAGACTCCCAGCCTCTGATAATTCCTAAGCGTAAACCTATTGGGTTAACCTTTTGTCCCATTCTGATTAATTTATGCGTTTTCTATTGATTCTTTACTAACTTCTTTCGTCGCAACTTTGCTATCCACGATTAATGTTACGTGGTTAGAGCGCTTGCGAATACGGTGTGCTCTTCCTTGAGGTGCAGGGCGAATTCTCTTAACCATTGCTCCACCATCAACAAAAATGGTTTTAACGATTAATTCACTATCCTCTACTCTACTACCTTCATTCTTTTGCTCCCAATTGGCGATTGCTGAGCGAAGTAATTTCTCTAAACGAAGAGAATTCTCTTTCTTAGCATTGAATACCAATATATTAAAAGCATCTTCTACGCGCTTTCCGCGGATCAAATCGGCCAATAACCTCATTTTACGTGGAGAGGTTGGACAATTATTTAATTTAGCTACTGCTTCCATTCTTCTTATTACTTAACAGGATGCGACTTAAATGTACGGGTTGGAGCGAACTCGCCCAACTTATGGCCTACCATATTCTCAGTTACATACACTGGAATAAATTTACTTCCATTATGCACTGCAAAAGTATGACCTACAAAATCAGGAGTAATCATAGACCTGCGACTCCAGGTTTTAATTACAGATTTTTTCTTGCTATCGTTCATAGCGAAAACTTTTTTCTCAAGTTTAACTTCTACAAACGGACCTTTTTTTAATGAACGCGCCATATCTCGTTATTTCTTCTTACGACTTTCGATAATAAATGAATTCGAATATTTCTTAGGAGTACGAGTTTTGTACCCTTTAGATTTTAATCCTTTACGTGAACGTGGGTGACCTCCAGAAGCCCTTCCTTCACCACCACCCATTGGGTGATCAACAGGATTCATTGCTACCGGACGAGTACGTGGTCTTCTACCGATCCAACGGTTTGCACCCGCTTTACCTTTAACCTCATTCATGTGATCTGGATTTGAAACCTGACCAACAGTTGCATAACAGGTAACCAATATTTGACGTGTTTCTCCCGATACCATTTTTACGGTGGCATATTTTCCATCACGGTTTAATAATTGAGCCGCAGTACCAGCAGAGCGGGCAATTTGGCCACCTTTACCAGGATGAATTTCTATGTTGTGTATCGTAGTTCCTAATGGAATTTCTGATAAAGGCAATGCATTACCAATTTCTGGAGCGATGCCAGTTCCACTAATCAATGTTTGTCCAGCTTCTACTCCTTTAGGAGCCAAAATATAACGCTTCTCACCATCAGCATATTTTAATAATGCGATAAAACAAGAACGATTTGGATCGTACTGAATAGAATCTACCACTGCTTCAACACCAAACTTGTTACGTTTGAAATCGATTACACGGTAAAGCTTGCGACTTCCACCACCAATATAGCGCATGGTCATCTTACCTGAGTTATTACGTCCACCTGAATTTTTCAAACTCACGATCAACGATTTCTCTACTTTATAATCCGGCGTTAACTCTTCGTAGGTGTTTTGAGCCCTGAAACGAGTTCCCGGTGTTACTGGTTTAAATTTCCTGATTCCCATTGTCTTTCTTAGATATTTTGGAAGAAGTCAATTTTCTGACCCTCTTGTAAAGTAATTACAGCCTTCTTAAAAGATGGTTTACTTCCTGAGAAATAACCTCTCTTGGTAAATCTGGCTTTTGATTTACCAGCATATATCATGGTGTTCACGTTGGTAACATTCACGCTATATGTTTCTTCAACAGCTTTTTTAATCTCTGTTTTGGTAGCCGTTTTGGCTACTATGAAACTTACCTTGTTTAACTTATCGCTAATAGCAGTAAATTTCTCTGTTACTAAAGGCTTCTTTAAAATTGTCATCTTACGCCTTATTTAAAATGTTCTCAATAACTTCAACCGAATTCTCAACTAGAATTACTTTATCTGCATGCAGAATATCATAAGTATTCAAATCTTTTGCCGCCATGATTTTAGCTTTTGGCAAATTTCTTCCCGACTTATAAATATTCTCATTATAGTCTGCTAAAACCAACAATGTTTTGCTGTTGGTTAAATCTAAACCATTTAAGATCGTTAAGTAATTCTTAGTTTTAGGATTTTCCATAGCAAATACTTCAAGTACCGCGATGTTATTCTCCTTTGCTTTGTAAGCCAATGCACTCTTACGAGCCAATTGCTTTAACTTTTTGTTTAATTTAAAGCTATAATCACGCGGACGTGGTCCGTGGATACGCGCTCCTCCAACAAAAGTACCTGACTTAATCGACCCCTTACGAGATCCACCAGTACCTTTTTGTCTGTGTAATTTCTTGGTTGAACCACTTACAGTACTTTTCTCTTTAGACGAGTGAGTACCTTGACGCTGGTTAGCCAAATATTGCTTCACATCTAAATAAATAGCGTGGTCGTTTGGATCAATTCCGAAAACGTCATCATTTAAGGTAACTTTTCTTCCTGTTGCTGATCCGCTGGTATTTAATACTGCTAATTCCATGTTACTTCTCTATCAATACAATTGAACCTTTATGGCCAGGAACAGATCCCTTAATAACCAATAAGTTTTGATCTTTATGAACTTTTAATATTTCAAGATTGGTTTTCTTAATACGAGCACCACCAGTTCTACCAGCCATGCGCATACCTTTGAATACCCTTGAAGGATCCGAAGATGCACCGATTGAACCTGGAGCACGTAAACGGTTGTGCTGACCATGTGTTTGCATCCCTACCCCCTGGAAATTGTGACGTTTCACAACACCTTGGAAGCCTTTTCCTTTGCTGGTACCTACCACATCCACAAATTCACCTGCCTCAAATAAATCTACAGTTAAAGTTTGACCAACAGTTAATGACTGCTCAAAACCTTTAAACTCAGCTATTTTCGACTTAGCATTTGTATTTGCTTTCTTAAAAATACCTTTTAACGCAGCGGGAGTGTTTTTTTCTTTAGCATCTCCATACGCTATTTGAACAGCATTGTACCCATCAGTTTCTGATGTTTTCACCTGTGTAACTACACAAGGGCCAACTTCGATTACGGTGCAAGGAATTTGCTTACCGGTAGCATCGAAGACGCTGGTCATTCCTAATTTTTTTCCTATTAAACCTGACATAGTTTCTCCTATCAAACTTTAATTTCAACATCAACCCCGCTAGGCAATTCAAGCTTCATCAAAGCATCAACAGTTTTTGCGGTTGAACTGTAAATATCTAACAATCTTTTGTATGAGCACAATTGGAATTGTTCTCTCGCTTTTTTGTTTACGTGCGGTGAACGTAGAACTGTGTAAATCTTTTTGTGAGTTGGCAAAGGAATTGGACCGCTTACTACGGCTCCTGTTGCCTTAACAGTTCTTACAATCTTCTCAGCTGACTTATCAACTAAGTTGTGATCGAACGATTTTAATTTAATCCTTATTCTTTGGCTAACCATGATCTTATGCTTTTGCGCCTTTTCCGTTAACTTTTGCTAATACTTCGTCTTGTACATTTCTTGGAGCTTCAGCGTAGTGACTGAATTCCATACTACTGGTTGCACGACCAGATGATAATGTTCTTAATTGAGTAACATAACCAAACATCTCAGCCAATGGAACTTTAGCTTTTACAACTTGTGCACCAGCTCTACTATCCATTCCTTCTAACTGACCTCTTCTTTTGTTTAAGTCACCAATTACATCACCCATATTTTCTTCTGGAGTAATAACTTCCATTTTCATGATTGGTTCTAACAATACAGGACTCGCTTTTCTTGCCGCTTCTTTAAATGCAATCTTAGCTGCAATTTCGAAAGACAATGAATCTGAATCCACTGCGTGGAATGAACCGTCGAATAAACGAACTTTTAAACTCTCTACAGCAAATCCAGCTAAAACGCCATTTTGCATAGCTGCTTTAAAACCTTTTTCAACTGAAGGGATAAACTCCTTAGGAATAGAACCACCAACAATCTCGTTTACAAATTCCAAACCTGGCTTATCTGCTGAACCTGGAATTAATTCAAACTGAATATCGGCAAACTTTCCACGACCACCAGATTGCTTTTTGTATACCTCGCGGTGAGTAACTGGAGCAGTGATCGTTTCTTTGTATGATACTTGAGGAGCACCTTGGTTAATCTCAACCTTAAACTCACGTTTCAAACGGTCAACAATAATTTCCAAGTGTAATTCACCCATTCCTGAAATAACGGTTTGACCCGAATCTTCATCTGTATGAACCTTAAATGTTGGATCTTCTTCAGCTAGTTTAGCTAAAGCCATACCTAATTTATCTGAATCAGCCTGAGTTTTTGGCTCAACCGCTAATCCAATAACTGGATCTGGGAAATCCATAGCCTCTAATACTATTGGGAACTTTTCAGCACATAAAGTATCACCTGTTTTGATATCTTTAAAACCAACCGCTGCACCAATATCACCAGCCTCCAAAGCTTCGATAGGATTTTGCTTGTTAGCGTGCATTTGGAAAATACGTGAAATACGTTCTTTGTTTCCACTGCGTGTATTCAGCACATAAGAACCTGCATCTAATTTACCAGCATAAGCACGCATAAAAGCTAAACGTCCTACAAATGGATCTGTAGCAATTTTAAATGCTAAAGCAGTAAATGGCTCATCAACGCTAGGTTTACGGGTAACTTCAGCACCTGTATCTGGGTTTGTTCCAACTACACCTTCTTTGTCCATAGGACTAGGTAATAATTCCATAACCAAGTCAAGCATGGTTTGAACCCCTTTGTTTTTGAATGAAGAACCGCACAACATAGGTACAATCTTCATGTCAATAACTGCTTTACGCAAAGCGTCTAATATTTCTCTTTCTGTAATAGACGTTGGGTCTTCGAAGAATTTCTCCATCAACTTATCATCATATTCAGAAACAGCTTCTAATAATTTCTCTCTCCACTCAGTAGCTTCCTCAACCATATCAGCAGGGATGTCTACTACTTCATAAGTCATACCTTTATCGTGCTCATTCCAAACCATTCCTCGGAAGTTGATCAAATCAACTACACCCTTGAAACCATCTTCTGCACCAATTGGTAATTGCAAAGGAACAGCATGGCTACCTAACATTTCTTTAACTTGCTTTACTACGTTTAAGAAATCGGCACCAGAGCGGTCCATTTTATTCACGAAGCCCAAACGAGCTACGTTATAATTATTGGCTAATCTCCAGTTAGTCTCAGATTGTGGCTCAACACCATCAACAGCAGAGAATAAGAAAACTAAACCATCCAACACACGTAATGAACGATTTACCTCTACAGTAAAATCCACGTGTCCTGGTGTATCAATAATATTAATGTGATACTGTTGGTTACGATACTTCCAATTAACGGTAGTAGCCGCAGATGTAATGGTAATACCACGTTCTGCTTCCTGAACCATCCAGTCCATAGTTGAAGCACCATCATGCACCTCACCTATTTTGTGATTTACACCAGCATAATAAAGAATACGCTCAGTTGTCGTAGTCTTTCCTGCATCAATGTGAGCAGCAATACCAATGTTTCTTGTATATCTAAGATCGCGAGCCATTTATTTAATTCCTCTATTTTTAGCTAATTTTAAAATGTGAGAAGGCTTTATTTGCATCAGCCATCTTGTGCGTGTCTTCACGCTTTTTAACTGAAGCGCCTTCGTTTTTTGATGCAGCTAAGATCTCATTTGCCAATTTATCTGCCATCGTCTTCTCGCCACGGTTACGTGAATATTTGATTAACCACTTCATTCCTACTGCAACCTTACGATCTGCAGGAACTTCCATAGGAATTTGGAATGTAGCACCACCCACACGTCTAGATTTTACTTCTACCGAAGGCATTACGTTATTTAATGCTTTCTTCCAAACATCTAGGCCACGCTCTTGTGCTTTGGCTTCAACTTTATCTAAGGCTGCATAGAAAACTCCATAAGCGGTAGCTTTCTTTCCTTGCAACATCATGTTATTTACAAAGCGGGTTACCAGTACATCATTGAACTTTGGGTCAGGTAACAAAATATGCTTTTTAGCTCTTGCTTTTCTCATCTGATTATTTACTTACGCTTGGTAATTATTTCTTTTTTGCTTTAGGATCAACTGCTGCTTGTCCTGGTTTTGGCTTCTTAGTACCATACTTAGAACGTCTTTGGTTACGTCCAGCAACACCAGCTGTATCCAATGCTCCTCTTACAATGTGATAACGAACTCCAGGTAAATCTTTTACCCTTCCTCCTCTAACCAACACGATAGAGTGCTCTTGTAAATTGTGACCTTCTCCAGGAATGTATGCATTAATCTCGTTACCGTTTGTTAAACGAACACGAGCAACTTTACGCATTGCTGAGTTTGGCTTCTTTGGTGTTGTGGTGTACACACGTGTGCAAACACCTCTACGTTGAGGACAAGAATCAAGAGCTGGTGACTTGCTCTTGGTTGAAACGTCGTTGCGGCCCTTACGAACCAGTTGTTGAATAGTAGGCATATCTTCTTGTTATACGCAATAAATGTCAAAAATTTGGGACGGCAAAAGTAGGTGATTGTAGTTAGCTATGCAAGTGCGCAACAAAAAATATTAAAAATATCCAATGCTGAGCGGGTTAGTATGCTAACAGTAACCATCAGTCT
>Ga0102688_1011590_pt1 | contig 16912 bp, 19 predicted proteins | sample NOAtaT_4_FD_102011 | JGI IMG/M metagenome (GOLD analysis project Ga0102688, IMG submission 102011) | Freshwater lake microbial communities from Lake Erie, under a cyanobacterial bloom - NOAA_Erie_Diel7S_1600h metaT (Metagenome... | ecosystem: Environmental > Aquatic > Freshwater > Lake ... | reverse complement strand
ATTAGATAGAAGGAGTTTTACTAAAGTTTTATTGGATAAAAAGTCATCTAATACTTCTTACTTATGGGATACAACATTAAATAATACAGGACTAAAAAATAATTAAAATATGTCACTATTTGAATCAAAAGCACCAAATAGAAAAGCTGATGTAGGTTTAGAAAGAGTATCTAATTTATCTTTAAATGATATTATAGCATTACTACCTCCAGAAGTTTATTTAAATTTATGGGAAGAAGGATTAACTACCGAAACTAGTTATGACTCTGTGAGTAAGGTTTTAACTTTAAATAAAGTAAGATCTAGTTATTCTATTAATATTCCTTCAGGAGATATATCTAATATTCTTATAAAAGGATCTCCAGCTCCAACTGGTACTGAAATTACTATTATATTTAATAACTCTCCCAACCCTTCATGTAATTTATTAGGAACTACTGTAGGAGGTAGTTTTTCTATACCAGGTAGGGTTATAGGAAACTATTTGATAGGTGCAACTATAATTAAGCTATATAAACAAGCTAGTGGATGGGTTATACTATCAGATAGTAATGCAATGTCAGTAATTAAAATAGTTTATAAAGGAGTTATAAATATTGGTGACATAGGTACTGATGCTTTCTTCAGTCATACTTTTACTGGATATACTCCACCTGACGCTAACTATCAAATAATAGGAACTCTAAGAAGTAACGTTACTTCTGATGGTGATGCTAATAATAATAATGACTGTGCTTTCGTTATATATAATAGATTAACGACTGGATTTAAAATAGGTATTACTAATGGAAGTGGAAGTGCAACTCAATCATTATTCTTTGACTTTATCTTAGTATATTAAAATATTGGAGGAGTTTAAGGAGATATGTTTTTAGTAGATTTTTTACGTATTTCTACTCCTCCATACTTTTTATAAATATAAAGTACAATGCCCCTAACTCTATATAATTAAATATAAAGTCAGGGGCATTAATAAAACTAAAATTATGAAACTAAATAAAACAGATGTTCTATTAGTAATAATATCAGTCTTGATGATAGTTGTTTTATATAAACAGTTATTTCCACCTAAACAGATTGATAACTCTCAATTAATAGAGATCAATAACAAGATTAAATCACTGCAAGATAGTTTGAATACAAAACAATTTGTTATTAATTCAGAACAAGTAAAAGTAGAAAGTTATAAGTTAGAGATAAAACAAATTCTTAATCAAATAAAAAATATAAATGAAAAGTTACGTAAAGATACTTTGCTTATTAATAATTATAGTAATAAGCAATTGGACTCCTTCTTTAGGTCAAGATATAATTATTGATAGTGTTCCTAAATCCGATAGTATTGTTATACCTAAAAAGATAGCTCAAAATATAATAAAAGACTTAATAGTTGGGGATTCATGTAAAGCAGAAAATCAACTGAAAGACTCAGTCATTGCTTTAAAAGATAAAATTATAAATTCAGATAGTGTTACAATAAAGAAGAAAGATGAACAACTGTTATTAACGAATAACATAGTGGGGATGAAAGATAAGATAATCTCTAACCAAGAAGATTCTTATCATAAACTGGAGAAAAAATTAAAGTGGAGTAAGACAAAAACTACTGTTAGTCAGATAGCTCTTGTCCTACTCGCAACTTTATTGGCTTTAAAACTCTAACTTTTAAAACTCGCTCTTTAATAAAACTTTAATAAAACTTTAATAAAACTTTGTAAAACTTAAATATTGAGTATAGTAATTGTTTTATATGCAGAATATACTCTTTTTGTAAAATCTTTTAATTCAGATATTTTTATCTTATCTTGAATCTCTTCGATCTTATTTCTTAAATCAGCAATAATTTCTTCATTGCCTGATAGTACTTCTCCATACAAATCTTTCCCATAACCGCAAAATTCAGCAGTCGCAACTCCTAATGCTACTTTTCCATTTATCCATAAAGGATACAGTGGGTATAAAGAACATATTAAAGGTCTTGATGAATAGACATTACATCTACCTTCACTTGATAAATGAATACATGAATAACATCCTTTTTCTGGATTAAATTCATATGTAGGAACTTCTTTATCTATGTCTGATTTAAATAAAGGTGTTCTATACTTATCTGACTTTTTACTAGTGCAACATGCTGAACAAGTATTACAGTGACTACCTAAATCATTTAGTCTTTTCATTTATTAAAGTATTTCTTAATTGTTTATAATAAGGACTTTTCCATAATAGCAATCTAATCAATATAAAATTATCCTTATCAGTTATTGATATATATTTTAATTCATATTTAACCTTGTTTGGAGGATTGTTTTTAATATGAAAATGATATATATTAGTTTGATTAACCGATGCTGATATAACATATTTATCTTCAATTACATTAGTATCTGCAGTCATTTGTTGTAACTGATCCATTAACTCTATGTAATCTTCAGGTAATAATGCTCCATAATTAAATTTTTTATGAACAAAATATGGAGATAAAAAATATACTATTGAAGTTTTACCTTCAGATCTGAATTCTAAACACTTCATTACGTCATTATAAATAACTAATATAGGTTTAGTTCCATCCAAAGAAGCTAAGCTATTATATAATTGAACACAATCTTTATAAAATTTAGTCATTTGAAGTCATTATTTGATATGTCTTACCAAGATATCCTAATATAATTTCTATTCCACTTACAATAGGAGCTGGTTCTTTACTAGTTGATAAATAAGTTTCTTCCAATACCTTTACTGAAGGCATTAAAACATTATCATTAAGAAGATATTTTTTATTAAATAAAGAATTATCCTCAATAATCTTTTTATAAATTGAATAAAGATTAGCTTCTAGTTTATTCATAGTAACCTTAGATGCAGTAGGAATGAATGAATTAGATACATAATTAAAATCTAATAATGTATATTCAATTTCATCATCAGCAATTCCATCAGGGTTACTATCTTCACCATCTGCAAGGGCATACACTAAAAAATCCAAACCACTAAGAGTTAGTAAGTATTTTACACACATTAAATCTGAGATAGTGTAATCTTTTGGTGCTGATAAAAATCTTACTAATTCTGTATTTGAAGTGGATGCTTCTATTACTGAAATATTATCAGCTAAGAACTTAAAACACCATTCTAATGCTTCGAGTGGATTATTATCCTCTACGAATATTCTTTTTCTTTCGATTAATTTAAATTGAACATCAAAGGTATTATTTGATGATACTAAATTTAGTTCTAATTTCATATTGTTTTAGTTTTAAATAATTAATTGTTTTTTTTTATTAATTTAGTAGTCAGGACAGGAATCGAACCTGTACCTAGTTATACGTGTTAATGAGTATATCCTACGGTTACAACTCCACTTACGCTACCATTACGCCACCTGACTAAATTAAAATGTTGAAGAAGCTATGTAGTTAATTTACACCTTCTAAAGATACTAGATTCCGTTTCTTAGTTAACTTTCCTGTAGAGCCTTATAGAATCAAATACCTTATCTATTAAGACCAACACTTTGTAGTCAGGATAGGATTCGAACATGTATTTAAACGGAGGTGTTTTCACACTGCGTTTAATTATAAACTGTGCTTTTCGCATACAGTAGTTGTTATAGCATCTGCTCTATTCCTCCACCTGACTATTTCATATAGTGTTCTTCTTTGATTACCCTACCTCCACAACTGGTAATAAGTCTATCTGACCAAAATGGAGGTGTTATCCAATTATAAATAAGATAATATGAACCACCTTTTAATTTACGATACCACTTAGATTGCATTAATTCAAACTTCGTTAAATTTCTAATTTGCATGATTATTTAATTTTATTTTTGTGTTAGAACAGGATTTGAAATATTGAATACACTACAGTTATAGTACCGAAAATGTAAATAATCATGGGATCCAATGGATAACATCCTTCTTCAATTACTTCGTGAATTTTTTTAAACATCTTCATGTTGTTTTGTTTAGTAGTCAGGACAATTTGAATGCTTATAGCGTGTATTTATGTGTTAGCGGAAAGTTTCAAATCCTCCCATCTTCCTCCGTAAATCCATCTATGTAAAAGTTACTGTTAATAAAATCAGTAATATTTAGTCCTGTAAATTTCCAATCATCTATGTTCTTTTGTTCAATTTGTATTGGCAATCCGTTATCATCTAAGAAATCAATATTACTAATATCATTGTCGTTTATTTCTCGTAAGCGATTTTTAATTTGCTTTATCTCCGACACACGGATTTGAAACCTACCACTAACAGCACCTAAACAAGATGGCTGGCTTTCGTTTTCTAATGGAGTTTTTTCTGTACTCATAATTTTGTGCTTTTAATTAAGTTTTGTGGTAGAAATCGCCACCTTCCACCAAGAACGTTATGCGTCTATCAATTCCGCCACCTGACCATGTTTAACCTATTAGACCTTCTTGTTTAGCTTTTATCCAAGCGTAACAATCAGTAATACTATTACTTGAAAATTCGAGGTCACCTTTTATCCAATCACCATGTGAGAGATGCCCTGAATAAACTTTCCAATTACCAATTACCTGATCGGTTTTAAAGATTTTATATTCCATAATTTTAATTTGATTTAAATATAAAAGAAAAACTGCTGTCCTCTCTAAGTGGAGTATTACCTACGAATTTACGTTTACTCGGACACGAAGGAGCTACCTTCCTGATATGGGAATTTAACCCATTAATACATTAACCCAAACTAAACACATCTTAGAACTGTGTTGTAATATAATTAACTATAAAGGTGTCTTTCTCTGTATTCCCTGAGTTTCTAAAACTCCTAATAGGTATTACTGTTCAGTGTTAATCAGCAGTTTTTCAAAGAACTTTAGTATTCGACCATGTTTTTAACTCAATAGCAATCTAAAATTACCAAATGCAAATGAAAAGATTGTTTTAAGAACTCCGTTATAGTACATTTTGTCTTTTCTAAATCCAAAGTAAGTTTTTGGATGCTTTAATAATATTGATTTCATAATTATTAATTTTTATTAATTATTCTATATGGACCTTTTTCATTATATTGATAAAACTCAAAGTCTATATCTCCATATACTTTTTGATTTCTTTTAATTAAATCACTTAATGCTTTATTATAAGTATCAGTTCTGTATGAATCTAATGGTTCTTGATTTTGGATATAAGCAATTGATGAATTTAATCCATCATGATCATACTTACTAATATGATCAATGACCCACTCAAAATCTTCTTTAGAAATCCTAACTATTTCAGAACAAGAAATATTAAAAAAGTCATTAGCATTAAATTCGCCTGAAATCATATAACTATGTAATAGTTTTACTGGATCTAACTTTTTAGATTCATTAATATCATCAGTAATAGATAAGCCATCACTTAATCCAATATCAACATTTAAAGGTAATTTAAATTTTTTAATTAAAAATATCATCGTAATTACTAGAAGAAAGAATAATATAATAAATATTAAGTCATTCATGAGTTTAGTAAGTTTAATTATTAATTAATTTTCCTGTAAATCTATCATCATAGCTAACTATATCTACTTCATTAATTACTCTCATAGGAATTAATGTTGTTTCATCACCAAATATATCAATGATAACTTCTTGCAGTCCTTCATTACTTATAGTTGATCCCATAATTCTTTTAACTCCTAAATTGTTATTAAATGAGTCGATTATTTTGGCTTTTTGATACTCCATAAAATTAGATTAAATAATTAAAAAAAAAAAACAACCAACTGTCCTCTAAGTGGAGTACAAATGTTTAGGGTAAGTCTTATAATTTGACCTACCATAGTACATTAACCTAAACTAAACACATCTTAGAACTATGTTGTAATGCTTTGTTCTGCCATTTGGTGGGTTGTTACCACATTACTGTTTAGTGTCAATCAGTTAGTTGCTTTTTTAAGTTATTAAACCTAATTTCTTAGCTTTTTTATCTGCATTCTTTTGATTCAATGCCCAAATCTTAGTTTCTCCATAAATAAACTCCTTAAGTCCTAATTTCTTATTTACTTCCTCTGGAGTCTTAATTGATCTTTTTGTTATTTCTATTTCACGTCTTCTACTTCCTATTGGAGTATAGTGATCCATAGTACTAAACATTAGAGCTAAAGCCATTATATTACTATTACGCATTCTCATCTGTTAATGAATTATACTTGTTAGATAAAGCTTTAAATAAAGATAGATAATTAAGTTCCATAATTCTGTATGCATTATCAGAATAATTAAAACATGATTCAAGTATTTTCTTAAATAAATCAGAATTATTATCTTTAAATGAATTTTCTAGTGAATCTAAAATAAATGAATTAAAAATAAACTTAGACTTAGCATTCCATCTTTCAATATTAAGAAGTTCACCAATCCAAACATGCGTATCAATTGATATTAAATCAATAAAATCTTTTTTAGTCACTAAAGTAGCATTTCTTTTGTTTATATTTCTTTCAATCCAATTAACTCTTACTTCATACTTATTAGTGCACTCAGGATCAGAACATTTAATGGAATTACCATATTGAGTATTAATCACTTTACCACATGTACATGTAGGAAATCCGTAGTTTTCACTAGTCTCAAGAATTTTAACTATCTTTGGTATTGTAGAATTAACTCGAGCAACTAAGACTTTGGATCCAATACCACATTTATTATCAAATAAGAAATTACAACCATTATATGAAGCTCTTGATACATTAGTATCTTGTAGTGTTACAGTATCAAATTCAGCAACTGGAGAATAAGCTTCATAATCAGATTCACCCCATGAAATATTCTTGATAATGACTTCTTTAGTCTCAGTATAATAAAACTTAAAACAACGAATGCCTTTTTCATGATATACTACGACTCCATCAACCAAAAAGTTATCATATTTTGTTTCTAATCTATCACTTTCAGGAACTTGATCTAATGAAAGAATAGTTGCAGTCTCTGTTTTATTAGGTAAGTTGAAGTTAAAATTAACTAAATAAGTAGCTAATCTTTTAAAATCATATACTCCATCTTCAAAATCAATATTAAAAATTCTAATCTCAATCATTTCATCTACTTCATCTTGAAGATATTTAGAATTTATGAGTCCATTAGCTTTATTCCTTGTCAGTCCTCCGAGTCCATGACTTAATGAAACTAATGCTTCTGCATGTAATTGAGTTATACTTGGATCAATATTTTCTGGAAAGAACGACTTTAACTTAGCAGTTCTATCAATTCCCAAATCTCCACTAATTATTCTCATCAATCTACCATTACGATATATAGCTTTAATTCCACTACCATCGTATTTAGGTGATATGAGATAATCTTCACCTAATTCACTAACATATTCTTTAATCCTTTCTTTTAAGCTACCATCAACTTGTTCTTTAGCTTCAAATGGACGAGATGGGATTTCATCACCAATCTCTAATCCATCAACTAATTCAATAAAATGAAATACATCTTTTCCAGTACGTGAAATTAAATTAACTCTTCTTTCATCATACTCCTTATCAGTTAATCCAGTAGATGGCATTCCTTTATAAAAAGCAATTGCAGCTTCTATTAACTCACGAAAGTAATTTAAATCATAAGCACTAAATACATTTAGTTCAATCAACTTTAAGTGAAGGTCTTGTGATAAGTTAGTAGTGTTTTCGGACATTTTAAGAGTTTTGAGTTTTATTAAATTGAGTTAATTTTATTACAAATAGAGATTAAGTTTTCTTCTTCCATACCATACCTTGGTACAATCCTCTGGACAGGTATAACGGCATTGACTGTCTCGAAATTACTTATTGGAACTGAAACACCTTGTTTCATAAGTTCTGAGTTAATGCGAGACAAATATTCACTCTCTCCTGTCCAGTATATTGCTGGAGATACTATATTATCAAATATTTCTATATGAGGATTATTCAATAATTCAGAAATCACTATCTTAGATAAATCCATTACATTAGATAAGTAACGTCCATAATTCTTCATCACTTCTAAAGAAGCCATTATATGAGCTCCATTCTTTGTGAATGTAAATCCCATCGAAGTAAAAGTTCCTTGAAGATATGTAGTTTCTTTATATAGTGATTTATCAACCAAGTTTGAATTCTTAAATAATACCCAACCAAGTCCTGGATATACAAATCCATATTTATGATTCGAAAGATTAATAGATCCTACATTATCTAATTCAAATCCCCAACTTAATGCATTATAAATTTTAGATGTAAATCCTCCAATCGCTGCATCTACATGAATCATTAAACCATCCCAACAAAGTTTAGAAGAGTTAATTTTACATCTCCAAATAAGTGTATCTAAATCGGAAATGTTATCCATGACTCCTAAAGTAGTGTATCCAACAACTGATAATACTAAAATAGTATTTTTATCAATTAAACTAGTTATCGAGTGATTATTACTAAATACATATCCATTTTTAACTTCTAATGGTTTATAATATCTAGTCTCTACATCAAGATAATCACAGATACGATGCCAAGAATGATGTGAATTAATATCTAAAATAACATTGCATTTACCAAAATTACGTTCGTTACTCCAATCTTTATGCCATCTTAATTTAGCACTTAATAAAGCTATCATTGCAGCTTCAGTAGAACCAGTGGTAGCAGTTCCAACAGCATCTTGAAGATTAGAAATACTACACATTTTAGCAAATAATGAAGTAAGTTCATCTTCAGATTTTGCAATCTCAGGATATTCATTCTTATTAATTGAATTATATCCTATATACTTTATAAATGTATTATGAGCAGAGTCAGGGATTTTATGACTAGCGTAGCTACCTAAATTATTACTCGGATCAATATTATGCATAGTTGTTACTTTAATTACACAACCAAGGGTTTAAGACCTTTAAAAAGCTCTTGTTAAATAAAATCTAATGCACTCAGTTGTAATAGCTGTACAGTCATGTACATTTAAAACTCATCATTCACTATTACAACTGCTCACTCTTGGGAGACTGATTATTCCTGAACCGCTCGCAGGACTTTAGACATCTTTTAATAAGCTACATGTCATAATCAGTGTGGTGTAGAACATCTTAGTCTACCTTTCACCGAAATGATTGGTCTGTTGGGTATCCAGCATACGCTTGGACTAAGAAGTATTTACATCCACGTGAGAATGTGCATCAGATTTCGTTACTTTAATGACCGAACTTTTCTCTTAACTCTTTAATTTTATCAGAGATATCAGTATCAATATTAGCACCTTCTTGAGATTTAATAGTAATACCAGCCATCAATAACTGATTAATAAGAGTTAAATCATTAGTAGAGTCAACATTTCTTAATCTTTTCATTAGATCATATTGACCATACGCATTTAATACCCAATTCTCTGCTTCACCTAATTTTTGACCTTCAAGACGGAATGAACCCTTACCAAGTATTGGTGAATTAGTAATTCTTCCTGATGGAGTTACTTTATTAGTAATTTCAGGTAGATGCATTAACTTGAGTATGTACATTGGACCTACTTCAACTGGTAGTTTTATTTTTCTACCACTAAATCCATCAATACAGTAAGTCTTAGTCTCAATACCCAATTCTTGGCACCATCCAAGAATAGTATCTGGCTTCAGAGTAGCATAACATCCTACATTAAAAGCAAGATATGATGCCCTCAAAATTGATATTTGGTGCCTGAATGTTGGTTCATTGATTGAGTCAAATCTATTACCATAATACTTCTTAAGCATCGATTGAATCTCTGAATAATTAAACTCAGGAGAATTTAACTTCTCAATAATCTGAGAGTAAAGTTTCTGAATAATTAATCCACAATACATTTCTAATCTTTGAGCTACGTTTTTACGAGCAATGATTGATTGAGGATGTAAAGTAATATCTATCACTCTTCCATCTTCAGTTTTAATCATCTTATCGTCGTCAATAACTCCATTAGATGAAATTGTTCCTTTGGATCCAAATCTATTACTTATCTTATCTCCAGGTTTTAATTCATTTAATTGAACTAATCTTACTACTATAAAATAAGAGTATTGATCCTCAGGTAATTCAGGTTCAATGTTAGAGATTGTGCGATGAAAATATCTTTCTGGTATTTTATCCCTAACAGCACTCCTATCTTTTTTGTAGTTCTTAATCATCTTTTCAGTGACAGTAGTTACGTCCATCTTACCACGTCTAATATAAATATCTGATATAACAGCTTCATCTATATTATTAGGTACTCTTAAATCCTTACTTCTATAATTAGAGAGTTCTTTTGCACGTAATGCTTCTCTAAGATTTCTAGTACTTTTAGTATAGTTAAGATCTGTTAAACACTGAATAATTTTATCTCTTGACTTAACAGTCTCTCCACAATCTTTAATACTATCAAGAAGATCTGAGTCTTTAAGATGGAATACTAAGTCAACAGTTGAATAGTGACCCATTCTACGAGCAAATGATTTACTAACACATACTCCATCCTCAAAATTTAAACCATGATAAGGATGAAGAGCTACTAAAGCATTAATACCCATGTCAAAAGTACTTTTCTTCATGACATTAGGAACAACTACTGGATCTCCAGAATTAAGAGAATCACCTACAGATACTTTAGATACAAAAGTAATATTAATTTTATTATTACCAACTAATGGATCTGGAATTTCATATTTAAATTCTCTTCCATTGTCATCAGTTAGATTAACAAAATCACCTTGAATGCTTGTAACTGTAGCTTTATTAGATCCACTATATCTTTTTACTAACGAAGTAGTATTGTAATCTGATGCATCATATCCAGTAGATACAAGAGGTCCTTCACTTGATTTTAACTCAATACATTGACGTAAGAAAGTTGTAGCCATTGAATTCCTAATAGAATCAGAGTGATTAATAAAAGGGATTCTACGAGATAATATTGATAATTTATCATCAGGTTTGGCATCAATATACTGAATATCAGGTAACTTATCAGACTTGTATTTCTTATTCCTGAATTGATATTCATAAGGTCCTTCACCTATTTTCTTATCATTATAATCAACATTTTTATAAGATAATACTCTTGAATTTAAATAATCCAAGTATTCAACTTCTACTGGATTAAATTCAGTATCATAAACAGATATATAAATCTTATTATAGGAAATACGAGCACACTTATTAAGTTCATTAATCCTATTAACGTTATTATTTTCTGGTGTATCAATTGGATCGATAATATCAGAAAATGTTTCATTATAAGATATAGTTCCTTCAACTGAGATTTTATGACGAATACTCTCAAAACTTAATGGATTTACACCTACAGGAATTTGAACATTTAAGTGTTTATTCTTCTGTAAGTTAAAAAATCCAGTAATAAACTTTTGAATAGTAGTTGGATATAGTTTCTGCTTATTATCTGCTCTCAATGAAGATCTTGAAGAACTAATGAATTCACCTCTCTTATTATAATCACTAAGAAATCTAAGTAAACTTTCTTCTGCAGTAACTATTCTTTTATCCAAGATAAAATCTTTAGATTTATCATCACCATACTCAATACATTTCTTAACTAACTCATAGGTAATTCTACTAGATACATTATCAGTATCTAACTTAACTTTTAATTTAGTTATTTGAGCTTGAGATAGTTCTAAGTATTTATCTAAGTCAGTTCTACCAGTAGAATCATATTCCTGTAGATTAATAAACTCCCAAGAATCTTCATCAACATTCTTATAGTTTAATTGATTACTATTCACATCATACTTTCTATTGTAATCAAATTGAATAGTATCATAGTAGAATCTGCAGTTACTATCATTCTCAAGTACATAAACACACATTCTAAACTTACCTTTTATGATAAATAAGTTATTTATTTGTTTTGGTACTTTAATAATAACAGGAGTTTTTGATTCACCATTAAAGTCATAATGAACACTAACTTGATATTCACAAGTAGAATTATTTTTAATGTAATAACTAATATCATCACTTGGAGGTTCTGCGATGGTTATATTAGTTACTGCAAAATTAAATTCTCCTCGTGAGTTAATCTTATCATAATAACTCAATAAGAAGTCTTTAAAATTATTTAATATAAAGTCGTTGTAAGTCATAAAAGTTGTTAGAGTTTTAAGAGTTTTATTAATCAATAAAAGCATGAAGAAGTTTATTCTCTATGCTTATAGTTGATACTATATCTTTTATGCGAGATACGATTTCATCTTCGTATTTTTTAAAGTCTGCATCACTGATTAAAAATCCATCATACATTACTACTAATGAGTTAATTAAAGCGTAATTTCCATTAGTTAGTTCTACTTGCTCTATAAAATTATTTAATACAGTTATGTTTTTATCTAAGTCATAAGATGCAAAGAACTTAAAGTCTTCTAAGTTTTCTTCAGAAAATACTTCTAAGAATGATTTATATGACTTAGTAATTACAGCGATGTGTTTTACTTTTATTTTCATATTACCAGGTTTGTTGTTTTAAATCTTCATCAATTCCTTCTTCAGTAGAAACCACACTTTGATGTATGGTCTCTACTATTGAAGCATTTTCATCAAATTTAATAGTTATTTTTAACTCATTAAGATTGACTTTTAACGGAAAAATTAGATCTATCTGCATTGTTTAATACGTAAGTTGATAAAATTAAATTACTCAAAGTATCATTTGTAATTACTTCATTACTTTCTGATGAAGCTATTTTCTGAATATAATCCTTAGCTCTTTCTTTAGACATTCTCGTTAATGAAGAGGTGATATCTTTTACAGCATTTCTGATACCAACTAACTTAACTTTTTCGTTCTCATCAACTTTAGTGATTACTCTATAACAAAGTTCAATTAACTCATTAGTTAATGTTTTGTTGTATTCCTTAAATTGAATTTTAAACAAATAATATCCATCAATTAAGTCTAAGTGTTGAAAAACCTTATTTAGATTGATTAATCCAGAAGTTATTCTCTGATACTTTTCTATCTTAGCTCCTTCAGGAAAGTAAGCTTGAACTTTTGAGTTAATATTATGAACAATACCACCAATTACAGCTTCTGTCTTTGATTTATAAGTAATATGTCCATCAGCTAATGCGTAACAGTCAGTAATATCAACTCTATTTTTCTCATGCGACTTTTTCTTTGGAACACTCGCTGCAGCTAATAATTTAATCAAAGAATCAAGATTATAGATAGGATTATTTAATTTATAACTATATCCAATCTTTTCTCCTTTACTAAACAAATTAGTAGATCTACTCAATACAAAAGTATCTGACTTAGGATACTTGAACTCTTGATTATCATACTTTAAATATATCCAATCTTTATCAAGAATAACTTCACAATCCTCTGGAGCAGTTAATGAATATGTAGAGTCAATTTCTTGTCCTACACCACCATGCTTTAATCCTAAAGAAGACTGAGTTAAGTTTTCCGTAGTTGACATCAAAAATCCAATTCCTATATTACCAGTACCCTTTTGTCTTAACTTTTCATTAAGCATATCTGGAGTAATAGTTTTAATCAAACTAGTTGTTAGTATTGATCTTACCTTAACTATTTCATTAGAATTATTAGGAGTAATAACTCGTCCATCCAAAGTAGTTCTACCAACAGCTTCTTTCATTGTCATTTCTAATCCAAAGTTATCGGGATCTAAGTTATTCTCATCATATTCATATTCTAATGCAGAAGTATAAATTGATTGACGAGTAAAGTAACCTGCCTGAGGAACTCCGGATTTTTTGTTATCTTGCATCCAACGATTTTGAATAGCATGTTGAACATAATCTTCTGGATCTAAACCTTCAGCTAATGAATTTTTAGTTAAATGAGTTCTACTATCACCATCAATATATAACTGAGGAGTCATAATTGCCAAGAATGAAGTCAGTTTAGTTCTATTTGAAGACTCAAGACTTTTCTTAATTCCTTCAGGTAAGTTCTTAGATACATTACTAATGTAAGTTTGATACAAATTACTAATTTGAATCGCTTTGACTTCATCCGACTGATTAGTATCTTGTATTTGTTTTACCTTATCAAATATATCTTTTGGTAAATCATTATACAAATTTTCATAAGGTATAACGTCAATTCCTTCAATAGTAATAACTAAATTACCAAAATCTTGTAACTTCTTTAATACGTCTTTTCTATCTTCACGATAATTTAATGCAGAGATTACATCAACAATATTGGTTGAACTGATTTCTTTTCCAACTCCAATAATATCATCTAACTTCATTTCTAACATCTCTTCCAATTCAATCCGATAGATAGAAGTGACTGACTTATCAAAGTAGAAACCCTCTTTTTCATCCAATCCTGCATCCATAGCTTCTTGTTTAGTATTAAATGAAGGCATATCATCCTTAAGAACTACTTTAGATGCAATTTGAAGACCTTGAAGAACTTCATGAGATGGCATAAAGATTGGTTTCAGATTCTTCTTATAAATTATCTGATTCTTAGGAGACATCTTTGATGCTTGTTCTCTTAAATCATCAGGAATAACAAAGAATGAGATTGTATCTCCATCAAAGTCAGCATTCAAGGGTCCAGTCACCATTAGTGGATAACCAATACAATACTCTCTAGTTAATTTTAGATTCATTGCTAATACAGAGTATTCGTGAAGAACTGGTTGTCTCATAATCATAACCATCTTACCTTCACTCCAATCTTCAAATTCTTTTATTATTTTCTCATCCTTATCTCCTTTATTAACTTCTGTTTCAGCTTGTAATTCAGTATAATCATATTTATGCATTAAGAATTTAATAAATTCATCTTTAAACGCTTCATATGCTAAGTGAATTGGTAGTCTTATCTCATCAATCTTTAATGTAGGGTCAGCTACAATTGTTGCACGACCTGAGTTAACAGATCTTTTACCAATTGAAGTACGAATTACATTCTCTTTTGATGAACCTAAAACTTCTGATACAATAGAAATACTATTATTAATGAATGCTCTTAGTATTCCTCTAATAACGGCTTTTTCTTCTTGATATGGAGTTGCTAATTCTTGATCCCTACAGTAATACTTCATATGAACCATAGCTTGATAAGCTGCAGTAACTACAGGTATTTTCAATCTTTTTGACCCATTAATAATGATGTAATTAAACATTCTCATTACTGGAGGTATAACAAGATAGTACTTATTCAAATAATCTAAGTATTCAATCTCTTTATCAGGATAGAAATCTTTGATTATTAATAAAAGACCTTCATAAGAAGTTTTATTTACATCAGTTATATCTTGATTAATCAAAAGAGCATTTAATTTTTCATCATACTCCATTTGATATATATCAACATATTCTTGTGTTAAATTACCTTGAGATACTCGAGTTTTAGCTTCACCACTAACTAAATATACTGCATCAAATAAAGAATAAATAAATGGTTTTAATCCATTTTTAAATCTTAAGAAATTACAGTAGTAAACATCAAATTCAATACGAGCTCTTTGACGATACATTTCATTAATCGGAAGTATTTTAGCACGGCATACACCACATTCAACTCCAATTATTCTTGTTTTACCACATAAACATTTATTGGAATATGGAGATCCGAATAACTTTATATCATATACTCCACCTCTAATTGTTCTATTCCAATTATTTTTACCACGACCTTTTAAGTTGAAATCACCTTCAGAAGTAAGTATTCGATCGTCACTATACTCAAGAATGTCTGAATCAGTTAAAAGTTTAAGTGTTAATTCATTCATATTAAAAAGTTATGAGTTATGATAAGTTTTAAAAATTCAGTAAGTTATTACTTTTTAGAATAAGGTAGGCTTTTTGACCTCTAAATACAGTACATACATCCTCTACAAATCTTCTTTTATCAGATTCAGTAGGATTTTCTTCTTTAAATGAAGATTCATTGTATGGATTACTAATCAACACTCTTTGTTTTTGGTCGTAATAAAAGCATACCTTACCTTCAGGTGATTCTTTGATTTCTAGTACAGGGTTACCTTCATGAAATAACATATTAATCAAGTATTAAGGTATTTAAATAAATAATATCACTATCAGTGCTGAATTCAGTTAATAGTTCATCAATCATGATATTTTTCCTTCTTTTATATGTAGTGTAGCTTAATCCCATAAAATCCTCTGCATGTAACTTATCCTCAGGACTCTGAACTACTTTAATCCAATTAGACCTACATAATTTTAAGAATTCATAATCATCAGTAGTTAATACTTCTGGAGATACTTCTCTTTGAGGAAATAAACTACCAATTACTCTATCTGATTTTTTTGAAAATACATTAAATCCTTCATCAATACTAATCTTAAGATGTTTCTTTAGTCCTCTTTTTCTTAAGTAAGTAATCCAATCCTCGAATGCTTTATCTTTATAATCGATAATCTTTTTAATAAAGTCATCTTTTACTGATGAATAATGATCATTAAAATTAAAATCAAATAATAAATCATTCAACCCTCTACATGAAAGATAAACTATTAGTGTCTTCATTTTTAAGTCATCTACAGGATCTTGATTTTGTAAATAGTTAATGTATCTATTTAACAAATCCATCAAAGTATTTGATACTAAGTCACTTAATGAAGTATCTTTTACATCTTCGTCATCAATAAACTCACTACCCTTATCCCATAACGATCGATTACTACCTGAAGTGTGTACTATTTGACCAGCCTTAGATCTAGCTACACTGAAAACATTACTTATTTTTAGTCCAGATGTTAAGGACTCAAATATATTATCAACTTTCACTTCTTCATATATCTTTAGTAAGTGATTAAATTTAGACTCAGTCATAAATTTTTTTTGTTTTATTGAGTAATTTAATTGGTTAGAGCGTCACCAACACCAAGGGTTTTAGACCTGCAAAAGGCTCCCGAATTATAGTAATTAATTATACTTACGAATTATATATCCT
>Ga0102688_1194643_pt1 | contig 17449 bp, 10 predicted proteins | sample NOAtaT_4_FD_102011 | JGI IMG/M metagenome (GOLD analysis project Ga0102688, IMG submission 102011) | Freshwater lake microbial communities from Lake Erie, under a cyanobacterial bloom - NOAA_Erie_Diel7S_1600h metaT (Metagenome... | ecosystem: Environmental > Aquatic > Freshwater > Lake ... | reverse complement strand
TACAGGTAATTCTTCTATAGGATTATTAACTACAGGTTCTACAGGTAATTCTTCTATAGGATTATTAACTACAGGTTCTACAGGTAATTCTTCTATAGGATTATTAACTACAGGTAATTCTTCTATAGGATTATTAACTACAGGTTCTACAGAACTAATTGGAGATAAGTTATTAACGTTTATTTCATCAATATATACCACTCCATCATGAGATATTTTTCTTATATCATCATTTGATTTTAAAGGAACTAATATTACCTCAGTATCATCATCAATTAATTTAGCTCCACTCAAAGGAACTCTTTCATCAACATCATTAGTTCTTTGTTTTAAAATCGAGTTAGCTACCCAAGCAGCTGTAATACTCATTCCTATTACTCCAATAATTTTAAAAATCAAAAAGTATTCCATATTAATTATTTTTAACTATTACTTCCATGTTCCACTAACTTTAATGTATGGTGTAACTAACTTCCAAACTCCACTAACTTTAATATATGCAGTTGCTTGCTTCCATACTCCAGATACGTTAATCCATATTTGAGTTTGTACCGATGGAGAACCAAAAATTAAAGCATCCCCATCCCTTCCATACAAACTAAATGAAGTAGGAAGAGAAGTATTAAGATTAGGTCCTTGAGTTATTACTGATCCATCTGTAATTAACTGATAAGGCATATTATATCTATTTTATTAAGTAACATTATAACTCAAATCTTGGTTTTGTATTTATATAATTATATAATATTTCAGAATTTGTAAGTATTCTGTTATAATAATGAACATCTCCTAAGTCAAAATCCGCTCCAAGAGGTTCAGCTCCATTTCGAAGTTGTACATAAGCAGGATTGAATGCAAGTCTTGTATTAACTCTAATAAAAGAAGGTAGTGTAATAGATCCAAATTGGACTCCATTAGTAAATGTTCTAATTGTCCCTGAGTTTATATTGTTAAAAGTTACTGTTAAGTATACCCATTGATTTAAAGAACTATTACCTACACCAAATCCAAGAGATACATTAGTATTTACTGTTTGATTTACATAAAAACAACTAAATTGAGGTCCTATAATTCCTAATGGATTATAAGCAGTTGAAGCAATTGTAGTTGGAGCTACTGATATAAAATATGCAGGCCAGTTAAAACTATTAACATCATTATTTAATACTTGAGATGTCAAAATATTACAACTAGCATTGGGATATACGGCTGGCCACCATGCAATATATGATTTAAATCTAATCCACATAGATAATGTAAAGCTACTTCCATTATCTAGTGAAAATTGATTACTTACTACGCTTGGATTATTTGAAGATAAAGTAGGGTGCATTAAATAAGGAACAGTTGCAATAGATGTATAACCTACTCTTCCATTTATAAATATATAACCATCATTATTAGAAAACATTCTATATCCTCCAAATGGATTACCATCATTCATTAATAAGTTATTAGTACCTATTAAATCAAACCAAGTGTCTGACCAATTAGGATCTAAATTATTACTTGGAGGGGTAACTGGAAATGAATTATAATTACTTGAATCTACTCTAAATATTAATCCATTAGTTATAATCTGTGGATATGTAAACTTTACTTTAGAATATAATGAACTAGTAGGAAGTACTGCTGTAGGTACAAATCTTCTACGAGTACCTATAGTATCTGGACCTAATCCATTAATCCAAGAACTACCATTCCAATGTTGAAAATTACCATTAGTATTACCACTAGAGGATTGAGATAAAACAAGATTATTTGTATCTTGATTATAAATTTCTATAGTATGAGTTGGAACATCTGAATAAAACCTATCTACTTGATTCCAAGAAAAAGTATCATTTGATAAATTAAAATCTGAGTTATTCCAAGAATACTGAGAAGGTAGTCCATCTTCAGTTTCATAAATTAAACTAAGAGATAAGATTCTTGAAGGTAACATTAATGCTCCTGCAGTTCTGAATAAAAATGCAAATTGAATAGTAGTTGATGGAGCTATAGTTGATAAATTTCCATCTTGTGATATTTCTCTCCATATACCAGTATTATCATCTATTCCTGAAGTACGATATTGAATTTTATATCTATCAGGAGTTATACCATAATCATCATCACCTATATTTTTAACACAATTTACTAATACTCTATAAAAACTTATTGGTAAAGAGTCTAATGTTATCTTAGGACATATAATTCTATTATTAACATCTAATTGATATTCTAAATCAGCAGCTAGTGGATAAGCAGTAAGAGAGTTAATGTTTGTACCTGTTCCTTGTGAGTATATATAAAATAACCAACCATCTTCAGTTGATATAGAAGGAGAGTTACCTCCTATTCTATGCACAAATATAGGACTGTTTGTATCTCTTAATGCTGATGGAAGTTGACTAGATATTAAGTTAGATCTCCTATCTATTTGTTCACCTCCAGTATAATAGTCAGTTACATAAATAGTATTCGATACTATAATTAACTTATCTAATGAAGTAGATACATTAAAAGAAACAAAGGTACCTGAAGTAACACTCGTATTAGTACCTCCAGGAGCTACTTCAGACATCGTATCAGATACAAATGTAGTACTACCTGCAGTTATATTTGTAAGTGGTACTCTTAATATACGAGAAGTTGTGAATAAATAAAGTGAAGGAACACCTGTTCCTGCTCCGTGATTTAACGTAGCTACACGTCCATTATTTTCTTGAGATACGTTACCAGTTACTACTTGTACTCCTGTAATTACTATATCACTACCAGTAAGTGTCGCAGCACCTGCAGTTAAAGTAAGTGGAGTTCTTATATTATATCTAAATAATCTCAATGAAGTGGATGATCCATTAGTACTATATACGTATTGCTCTGTCCAACTGATTCTATCACCTGAAGTGCATCCACCTATAATAGTATTAGTTACTGTAGCTGCATCTTTTAACCAATAAGTAGCTTTAATCTTATCTACAGTTGTTGCAGATGGAATAGCTGTTGCAGGATTTTGGAAATCTTCAACTCTTAATCCTTTTGTTATAAATAAACCTCCATTAGTTGATGTAGCATTAGTTGTTGCTTGAACAAGCATTAAATCTTGAATAACATAACTAGTTCCTGATGGAAATGTAGTTGAAATATTTATAGTAATTGATGTATCAGAATTTATGGCTGATATTTGATACCATTGAGTTATTGATTGTGGATCAGTAGATCCAAAACCTATTCGAGATCCAACAGAAAGACCAGTGAGCCAAGTTGTTCCTGAACCTGTTACTGTAGTTCCAATTACTTCAACTGTTCCAATTGTATAGTTTTCTAATATAGCACGAATACCTCTAACAGTATGGTTAGTTGCAGTTGGAAAAGTACAAGTGATAGCACCTATAAAAGTATAAGTATTTGTTGATGGAATCCAAGTCCAAAGTTGTACTCTTCTAGTTGGAGCAGCAGTCGCTACATCATTACCAAATATCCAAAATAAATCATCTGTTATTTTAACTGAACTAATAAATGATGATGGAATCGCTAGTGATGACTCCCCAAAATTAGCTACACTTATAGGATAGGGTCCTATAAATTTATCAATTCTATTAGAACTAAGATTAAATTGACCAGTATGTTTACCTCTATTAATCTTTGTAGAATCATAAGCACCACCAATTGATACTTGAGATATAGAACCATCAAAAACTTGTTCAACTGCTACTTTCATCTATTAAATTAAATTTAAGATACTATTATTTTAGCATACAAATCCACAGTTCCTGGTATAGATCCTGTAGGTACAAATCTTCTACGTGTACCTATTGTATTCGTACCTAAACCATTAGTCCATGAACTACCATTCCAATGTTGAAAATTACCATTAGTATTACCCGTAGAAGACTGAGTCAATACTAAAGCATTGGTATCTGCTCTATAAATTTCTATGGTATGAGTACCTAAGGTTACAAATGTTGAATATTGAATCCAAGCAAATGTTCCTGTATTTAAATCAAAATCACTAAAATTCCAACGATATTGAGTTGGAAGTGAGTCTGTAGTTTCATAAATTAAAGCTAGTGATAAAATACGAGCTGGTAACATTATTACTCCTATAGTTCTGAATAAAAATGCAAATTGAATACTACTTGAAGTTGTGACTCCAGTTAAATCCCCATCCTGACTTACATCTATCCAAGATCCAGTATTATCATCTATTCCTGAAGTACGATACTGAACTCTATACATATCTGGAGTTATTCCTAATAGATTATCCCCAATATTTTGAGCAGCATTTACTAATACTCTATAAAATAAAGAAGGAACTGATCCTAATGTTATCTTAGGACATATAATTCTATTATTAACATCTGACTGATGATCTAAGTCTGCTGCAAGTGGATATGCAGATACTGCATTTAAGTTGGTAGTAGTTGATTGAGCATATATCCAAAATAACCAACCATCTTCAATATAAACGAAAGATGAGTTAGCACCAATATTATGTATAAACATTGGACTATTTACACTTCTTAATGAAGATGGAAGTTGACTAGTCATAGAACCAGCTCTTCTATCCATTTGTTGTCCTCCAGTATAGTAGTCAGTTACATAAATAGTTCCTGAAGAAGTACCACCTACTACAACTAATTTATCCATAGAGGTAGCTATATCTAATGAAGTAAAGCCACCTGTTGTTACGTTAGTATTAGTACCACCAGGAGAAACCTCAATCATCTGATCTGCAATAAAGGTAGTACTACCTGTAGTTATATTTGCAAGAGGTACTCTTAATATACGAGAAGCTGTGAATAAATAAAATGAAGATACTCCCGAACCAGATCCGTGATTTAAAGTACCAACTCTACCATTACTTGATTGAGATAGGTTACCAGTTACAGTTTGAGTTCCTGTAATTACTATATCACTACCAGTAAGTGTTGCTGCTCCTGAAGTTAATGTTAATGGAGCTCTTATATTATATCTATAAATTACTAAAGAAGTAGCAGCACCATTAGGTGCATAAACATATTGTTGAGTCCAAGAATCAAAATTACCATAATCAACTCCTCCAATTACAGTATTAGTCACTGTTGCTGCATCTCTCAACCAATAAGTAGCTTTAATCTTATCTACAGTTGTAGCTGCTGGGATTGCATTGGATGGATTTTGGAAATCTTCAAATCTCAATCCTTTTGTCACAAATAAACCACCATTAGTTACTGTAGTTTGATTTGTATTAGCGTGAATAACCATTAAATCTTGAATAACATAACTAGTTCCAGCAGCAATAGTTCCTGCAGAACTAGTTAATGTAATCGAAGTATCTGAGCTTATAGCACTTATTTGAAACCAAGTAGTAATGGCATTAGGATCTGTACTACCAAAACCTATACGTGAACCTACACAAATTCCTGTATTCCAAAGAGTGGATGTTCCAGTTACAACTGTACTACTTACTTCTACCGTACCTGTTGTGTAATTTGTTAATATAGCACGAATACCTCTATTAATCATATTACCCGTTGTTGGAAAACTACAAGTAATAGAACCTCTAAAAGTATATGTGTTAGTAGATGGTATAAAAGTCCAAAGTTGTACTCTTCTAGTTGCTGCAGCTGCAGCACCATCATTACCGAATATCCAGAAAAGATCATCTGTTATTCTAATTGAATGAACAAATAAAGATGGAATAGCAAGTGCTGACTCACCTAAGTTAGCTACACCTACAGGACAAGGTCCTATAAATTTATCAGCTTGACCATTTCCAAGATTAAACTGACCTGTATGCTTACCTCGATTAATGCTATTAGGATTATAAGTACCTCCTACTGCTACTTGTGATAAAGTTCCATTAAATACTTGTTCAACTGCTACTTTCATTAGATTTAATTATTTGGTTTGCTAAAAACATAACTGTGTTATGAGTTAGTTCATATTTATTTTTACATAAAATAAAGTCATTTTCACTAAACTCACCTTCTTCACAAGTAATGTAGTTTGTATTATCTGCAACTTCTTGATTTAATTTAATAATTATACGTTCCATAACTTAATATTAATAAATTATTTCCAGATACCAGAAACTTTAATTTTTGGTGTAGCAGTTTTCCAAGTACCACTAACATTTAGAAATACAGTAGCTTGTTTCCATACTCCAGCAACTTTAATCCAAACAATAGTTGGTGTAGGTGGAGCACCACTACTTTGTAATAGTGTAAGGAACATTTTTAATTATTTTTTAGCTTATTTATGGTTTCTTCTAGCTCTAAAATCTCAGAATCAACTTTATTAATTAAGTCGTGTTCAGCTTGTTGAACATAAGAGTGCCTCATATTTTTTAGGTATTCTAACCTAACTTCACATTGTTTAATTAAATCTATTATTTTCATTTTATACAAATATTAGTTATTATAAAGTCCAGAAAATAAGAATCTTATAACACTCTGCAAAAGAAGCTCTATTTAACCATAAGTATTTTAATCCATCTTTTGTTGTATATATCTCCATTCTATTTCCAATAATAGCAGTAGGAGCACTATAAGGATACATAGAAGCTCCATTTACTTTTCCTGTCACTACATTTAATGCCATTACTCTTTGAGTGTTATCTTTATGGAAAAATATTCTATCTTCTCCGTCGTAAGCAGTCATTGTTCCTGTAGTCAGAGTCTCAGTAATAGGAGCTGTAAATAATAAATTAAACCTATCCGTAGTTAAATCCCACCTATCAAAGCCAGCAACAGCTCCTCCTCTTACAATAAAAGCATATCTTCCTCTTATATTTAAATCACTTGTTCCAAATGCCCAGTTAATACTTGTTCCTGTACTTTTTACAGATTGTTCAAGAATAGTATATCCAGTAACACCAGTTGTTGGTGCAGTAATTGCACCACATGTGATTGTATTTGAGGTATTACTAGTAATTGCTACTTCAATTGGACCTCCTACAGTAGTGAGAATTCTTAATCTTTTACCTGCCCATATATTTACTGCCCAGTTTTTAGAAGTATCTTGAAGAGTAGTAGTTGATCCAGTACCAGTTGCAACACCAAAATCTGCTGCACCAATCGCTGAAGATGCACATATACTATACCTACTAACACCATTAAGTGGTGCAGTTGCTGTCGTTACTAGTGTTAATGTAGTTGCAGTATTAGATGCAATACGGAATATTTGTGTAGTAACACTACCGGAAGTAGCAGTTACAGCTGCTGTATACATATAAACAGTGAATCCTGCCCACTGATTAGTAGTCCAGTTTTTGGAAAAATCAGTAAGAGTAGTTGTTGATTGAGTACCACTAATAGTTGTAGCAGCAGGAGTTCCTGCCATTGTATAAGTAAATGTAGTTGCAGATGGTACAGTTGCAATAGCTACGTTAGTTACATTAAAGTTTCCGTCTGTAGCACCTCTTACTGTTACTAATTCTCCGACTCTAAATTGATGTGGATGAGTAGTAGTTACTGTAGCTGTAGTTGTAGCATTAGCTAATGTTGAAATAGCTATTGGTTGATGTCCTGCTACAGTTGCTGATGCATTTCTTGCAATACCAAAATCTTGTTGTCTACCAAAAGATGTAACTAAAGAATCTATATTGTATATAGCCATCCCCGCAATACCTCCTAATTGAATATATGCTTTATCTGGATCTCCTTGTATTGTATAAATAGATGTACTATCTGGATTAGTTACCCAAGATCCAACAATAGTTAAAGCAGTTGATGTATTACTAGCTATTGGTCTGATTTGTCCTGCACCAGTTCCTGACAAAATTCTAACTGCATAATTACTCCATCTATTGACTGCCCAAGATTTAGTAGTATCTGTAATTGTGTTAGAAGCACCTGAAGTTGCTGTTCCTGCATCAAACCCTAATATTAAATATCTACTTGTAGCAGTTACAGTTCCTGCAGTAGTCCACGTAAGTGTATTTGACGTGTTACTAACTATCTGTCTAATTTGACCTGCACCAGTTCCTGAATAAATATATACCCAATATCCTACCCACTGATCTACTCTCCAACTTGCTCTATCTACTCCTAAAGAAGCATCCACTAATGTAGTAGTAGTACTACTTGCTGATGCAATTCCTCTATACCAAAGAGATGCATTTTCAGTTGTTCTTTCAATAGTACAATCAGTACCAGCTACTGTAAAAATATTCTGAGTTGCAGGAAGTATGTACCAAGTATCTGAAATAATATCATAAGATTGAATTGTAAAAAATGGAGCAGCAGCTGCACTTGATACTAATCCAATCATTCCTGATTGAATACGGAATACAGAAGTAGTATCTGGTTGAACTGCCCAAGCTGAATCTAAAGTTATTACTTGTGATTCAATAGCATAAGTAGATTGAGAACCTGCTGTTGCTGAGATAGCAGGAGAAAATGCAGCAGGATTATTCCAAGGTTTATTCATTTGAGTAGTATCACCTAAGGTAATCACGTTAGTTGAATTAGAAAGTATTCTTCTAATCTGACTTACACCTGAGTTACCTGTAATACGAAGAGTATAACCTTCATACTGATTTACAGTCCAAGTTTTTAATGTATCTGTTATATTTAAAGTACCTATAGTATTTGAAACTGCTGTTACTATACCACTATCTGCTATAACAGGTTCTGCTGCATTTATTATAGTTCTACGTTGTCCTGCACCAGTTCCTGAAATAATAACAACATCATAACCAACTAATGCTTGTTGAGTTATAGCTGGAACTTGTAAAGTATTTACTCCAGCAGCAATAACTTTTCCATCTATTCCAAGTGCTGCACTATATTTCATTGAACTAAATGTAGCAGGAGCAATAGCAGGAGGTGCAAGTTGTTGATACATATCAGTCCAAGTATCGTAACGGACGAACTGAGTTGCTGATATTAAATAATATATATATCTTCCATGTTCATCAGGTAAAAAATCCCCATTATCAGCTATACATGAAGAAGAAATAGCACTACTTACAGCTGGAGCGAATCTTGTCCACTCCCATGTTGGCATATCTACTTGTCTTGTTAATGTATTTGAAGTTAAAGCTGGCATACTATTGAAATTTTAAATTTGCACGAATTGATTGAGCGTACGTTTGTTTTGCTATGTTAATAAATTGTTCTCTATCCATACCTGCATTAGCAGTTAGGTTACTTACAGTTGCAATAGTTCCTGTAGTAATATTACTTACAGTTCCTACAGTTGTTACTGTAGCTAATGTAAGTGATGCAGTTATAGCATCTAAAACAATACGTTGTCTCTGAGAAGAGTCGACTACTTGAAGTGTTTCAGACATTTTGAGTAATCTGACTAACACTTCAAGTAAGTCTTCTACTCTTGCAGCTTTTGCAGGTAATGGATTTTTATCACTAACATCCCCATCATTCACTCCATCTGAACCAGTGATTACTTTTATTCTTTGATAATCTACTCCTCCAATAGTATCTGAACCGACTACTGCTCCACCTCCAGGTGTATATCCTAAATTATCTCTATAAAATCTCGGTAAACCAAATGACATAAAATATATTTTTAACTAAATTATACAAATTGTAAATAAATATCTCCATCTACCCCTCCAGATGGTAATGCAGTTCCTGAAGTAATAACTTTATTAGGAGTAAATCCTAATGCAGATGTTACGTCTGATGAAGTAAGTGTTATAGCTCCTGTTCTTGTATTAAATGAAGTAACAGCTCCACCTGCTGAGGGTGCTGCCCATGTACCATCCGCACGTAAAAAGTTAGTTGTACCTCCTGCACTTGCAGGAACTAAACCTTTTAATGTAGAAGTAAATACATCTAATAAAGTAGTAGCTTGAGTACCAGTTAGGTTTTCAACATTACCAGTACCTGCAGTTACCCTACCTAAGAATGATGAGGTTGATATTTGTTGTAATTTAGCTAGTGTAACTACATTATTAGCTATTGTAGTAGTAATTGCTGTAGTTCCATTACCAGTTACGTCACCACTTAAAGTAATAGTTTGGTTACTAGTAAGATAAGTATTAGTATCTAAACTGAAAGTACCTGCAGCACTCATTCTAACAAATGAGTTACTTACAAAACTCAATCCTGCTAAAGATGTAAGATTAGTAGCTAATGGCTGTGCTCCAATAGTATTATGACTTATTGTTATAGCAGTACTTCCATTAAAAGTTACTCCAGATGCAGATCCAGATCCACTATTATTAAATGTTACTGAGTTAGTAGTTGTTCCTGAACCTGCAGGTGCAGTCCATGTACCATCAGCTCTTAAAAAGTTAGTTGTACCTCCTCCTGAGGATGGTACTAAACCTTTTAATGTTGAGGTAAATACATCTAATAAAGTAGTAGCTTGAGTTCCAGTTAATACTTCAACATTGCCAGTTGATGCTGTGACTCTTCCTAAAAATGATGAAGTGGATACTTGTTGTAACTTAGCTAGTGTAACTACGTTATTGGATATAGTTACTGTAATACCTGTTGAACCAGAACCTGTTACGTCTCCTGATAAAGTAATATTTTGATTACCTACAAGATAAGTATTAGTATCTAAACTAAAAGTACCACTAGCTGTCATTCTAACAAATGAGTTACTTACAAACGACAAAGATGCTAATGAAGTAAGATTAGTAGCTAATGGTTGAGCTCCAATAGTATTATGACTTATTGTTCTTGCAACTGACCCATCAAATGTAGTTCCTGAAGCTGCTCCAGTACCTGAGTTATTAAATGTTACTGCAAATGTAGTTGTACCACCACCTCCTCCACCTGGAGGTGGTGCCCACGTACCATCGGCTCTTAGAAAGTTAGTTGTACCTCCTGCACTTGCAGGAACTAAACCTTTTAATGTAGATGTAAATATATCTAATAAAGTAGTTGCTTGAGTTCCAGTTAATACTTCTATATTTCCTGTTGCAGCAGTTACTCTACCTAAAAATGATGAAGTAGATACTTGTTGAAATTTAGCAAGTGTTACTGCATTATTACCTATAGTAGTAGTAATTGCCGTTGTACCAGATCCACTAATATCACCACTTAAGGTAATAGTTTGGTTTCCAGTAATGTAAGTATTAGTATCTAAACTAAATACTCCAGAACCCGTCATTTTTACAAATGAGTTACTTACAAAACTTAGTCCTGATATATTTGAAAGATTAGCATTTAAAGGTTGAGCTCCAATAGTATTGTGACTCACAGTTACAGCAGTACTTCCATTAAACGTAGTTCCACTAACAGATCCTGAACCACTAGAATTAAATGTAATAGCATTTGTGGTAGTTCCACCACCTCCTCCACCTGGAGGAGCTGCCCATGTACCATCAGCTCTTAAAAAGTTAGTAGTTCCACCACCTGAGGATGGTACTAAACCTTTTAATGTAGTAGTAAATATATCTAATAAAGTAGTAGCTTGAGTACCTGTTAAGTTTTCAACGTTACCAGTACCTGCAGTCACCCTACCTCTTAATGTTCCACTAGATACTTGAGCTAACATTGCATTTGTAACTACGTTATTAGCTATTGTAGTAGTAATCGCTGTAGTACCACTACCTGTTATATTACCAGATAATGTAATAGTTTGGTTACTAGTAAGATAAGTATTAGTATCTAAACTAAAAGTACCAATAGCTGTCATCCTAACAAGAGATGAACTTACGAAAGATAAAGCTGCTAGTGAAGTAAGATTAGTTGATAAGGGTTGACCACCTAATCCTGATAATGTATAATTTGGTATATTAAGTGTATTACTTATAAACGTAGAAGCTCCACTACTTCCAGTAGTAGTTAAAGTAATAGCACTTTGTTTATTATTAAATGTATTCCAATCAGTGGAACTTAAAAATCCATTAGAAGAAGTACTTGATTGTCCAATCGTAAATACTCCAGTTCCACTATCATAAGCAAGTGGTTGACTTGCTGATAATGAAGTTGGGATCAAATAATTAGGACTGAAAAATTCATATGCAGTATTTCCTGAATTTCTTCTCAGTAATTGATTTGCGGTACCTACGATTGATGTAAATGCTGAAGTACCATTACCAACTGGAATTCCAGTTAAAGTACTAACTCCAGTACCACCATTAGCAACTCCTACTTGTCCTGATAAGGATATAGTCTGTCCTGATACAATTATATTTGTACCACCTGTATAAGAAATAGTTCCACTAAATTGAGTAAAAGTTAATCCAGTAGTACCAAAAACTATCGTAGTTGAAGTTGTTAATACATAAGATTCACCAGCTCCAGTTAATCCTTCTCGAACAAAGAAGTAATCACCTTGTCCTAATAGAGTCGTACTACTTAATCCATATTTATTTTCAGTAGTAGCACGAGTTAATACCCAGTTAGTTGATCCAGATCCAATATTAGTAACTGTATATACTCCATTCTCAAATGAGTTAGTTTGTCTATAAACTAATACTCTATCACCAACTATTAAGTTAACTCCATCTATAGATAAAGCTGATTGAGCTCCTGAATTAGTTAAAGTTGCTCCTACTCCTGCATTAGCTCTACTATTAATTGTTAATGAAGTTCCATTAACTAAAGTATTAATAACACCACCTGTTGCAGTAGTTGATAATCTAAATGAAGTAGTTGTAGGTGTATCAAAAACAAAATAAGCAACTCCTGCAGTTAATCCATTTGTAGTAGTATTGAATACTATTACATCTCTTGAACTTAGTCCATGAGCTACTGAAGTATTTAATCTATCATTTGTAGTAATACTTGTAACAATCGGAGTTGTACCACCAACAGTATATGTTGCAGTAAGATTACCAGTCGTTTCTACTCTTACTGGAGTATGGATTGATAATCCACTAGAAGTTGCTAAATCAACGTATTCTTTAGTAACTAACTGATTAGGACTAACTATAGATCCATTAGCATATATGTTGTTAAATGTTTTATCTCCACTAATAGTTTGAACTCCATTTAAAGTAACTACATTAGAATCATTAGCAGGAGTATAACCTAAAACAGTAGCTATTGAAGCAGTCTTCCATAAGTTAGTAGTTGTATCACGATATAAAATACCATTATTTATATATGTAGGTAATGATACATCATGCAATTCTTCTAACTCATATCCATTTTGTATCTTAACAAATATGGATCCATTACCTCCAGCTTTTTTAATAACATAACCTATTAATACTGCGTGATCAGGTGCTACAGGTTTATCTTGAACAATGTTTCCATTAGTTCCTAACCAAACAGCTGAACCTTCATTATATGGATTAGTATTTAATCCATGAACAATACCACTAGTGGTTACATAACCAGTGCTATTTATGTTAATATTCTCACTAAGTAATCCTAATGTTACACTGGATGATACATCATTTGCATTTGATGCTAATGCTATAGTTGGAATTTCTCCAGTTGATCCAGTTATATAAACAACTTGTCCTTTTACTAAGTTAGTTGCAGTATTATTACGAACTAAAATTAAAGAATCTTGACCTACTTTTAAAGATACGTTACCTCCAGATAATACTATCGATGAAGTTCCATAAAAGTTATCCCAAGATATAGTCCCTACTGAAGTTGGTACTGATGTAGGATTAACTGATAATTGTAAATGATTAGAGCTTAATCCATACAATCCTAATGCAATATTAGAAGTAGCTCCAGTATATGGAATAAATCCTAAAAGATTACCTGATAATTTTTGAATTGATGATAATATAGTATCTGATGCAGTTATAGTTCCTGCACCTGCAGTATACCCAGTTAAAGTAGATTCAATAACTCTACTATTAGTTAGATATAAATTAGTACCTTCAGGAACTACTGTAGTATTTAAGGTTTGAAAAGTTTTATCACCTCTAAAATATTGAGACGTAGTTCCAGCTGTTATTGCATTTTCTTTATCATTAAATGTAGTCCAATCAACAGATCTTAAATAACCATTTGTAGTTGCATTAGCTTCAGGAATTGATAAAAGTCCAGTTCCAGTATCATAAACTAAAGGGGATACAGCAGTAATACTTCCTCCTCCACCACCTCCAGTTAAACTAACCCAAGTATTTGCAGTCGACAAAAAATAAGCTGCATTTTGTTGTTTATCAACTACAATCATCCCTGCATATCTTCTTGGACTGGACAAATATGCTAATCTAGCCGCAGTTGTATTAAATACAGTATCAATATCTATAGGACCTGCATACTGACGGATAAATTGAAATGGAATTGGATATTGCATGTTATTATATTTTTACACTATAATTTACTGATTTCGGATATGGCTCTACAGGTGTATATCTGAAAACCTTATAATTTATTGGATTACCTCCAGATGCATCAGGTACTAATTCTATAGTTTTAGTAAATATTTCTTTTACTTCTATATTTCCTAGTTCTATATATAAAACTGAAAATACATCTCTTAAATTTTCTGGATAAGCAAATACAACTTCTACAGCACCTAATGGTATTGTTATTGTAAATGTATCTCCATCATTAGGATCTTGGACTATATTTCCTAAGTTTCTAATTCCTAATGAATAATTAAATCCATAAAATAAATATCTCACTGTTTTGTATATTATTGAGTTAGTAATTAATGTTCCTGCAGGTATTGGAGTTCCTGTTTTATTTGGATCAATTGGTCCAGCTGCATAATTAATTAATGCTTTAAATTCAGTATCTGTATTAACTGTAATTAATGAATCGTATGAACTATTATTAGTTACTACAACATTATCTCTAGTTATATTTTGTGAAATAATAGATCCAGCATCATTTTGATTAAAAATTGTATGAATATTTACTGGAATAACAGTCCCTACTTCTACTAATAAAGTATTACCATTTATATCAAATAAATATGCAGTCGGTGCTATATAAACTTCAATTGGTAATTGAGCTTCATTTTCATCTATAATGGTTAATATATAATTCTGAATTAGATTATATACAACATTCTTAACTACATAATAATTTAATTCACAAGAGAAGGATGCTGAAAAGTTATTTTTATCACTCTCATTAGAAATACGAGTATTATAATCAAAGTCATTACTTATAGCACTCCATTTAATTGAGTAATCCCAAGTATCTCCTTCACTATCTAATGTAGTTGAAGATCCAATAGTATTTATTGACTTTATATTTAAATATTTCCATCTAAAGTCATTAAGTACTATATAATTTGGTGTATTCAATGTAAATTCTATAGTACTCATATATTCTACTGCATTCTCTAAAGGGTCTCCAGTAGATTTTTTATATACTTGAATTGGTCTATCTGATAACTTATATTCAATGTAGTTTTGAGACTCAGGATTATCATTTGCTGTCTTAGTAAAGATTGATATTCCTTGAGGTTTAAAATAATCAATTAGTAATTGGATAAATGATGCTAATACATCGATCTCTCTCACTAAATAATCTTCATAAAATTCTTTAGTATTATATACAAAATTATTACTAAATGTTGGATTAACTGTAGGTCGATTCTCAACTATTCTAATTTGAAAGTTTTTTAAACTAACAGTTATATTACTAATTAATTTTATATACTTTAAATTAGATAATAATGTTATATATGAAGCTGAGGTAGTTTCTGAGTTAATTAAAAGTTTTAAGGAATTTTCTGTTTCTACGAATGTAGTAGGTATATCTTGAACTAAATATTGCTCTATAGTGTAGTCATTTTGTACTACTCTTCTTAATAAACATCCATTTACAAATATAGATGGAGTTTCTATTTTAATATATTTAGTTGACTGAATAATTTTATTCTCTATGACTGAAGAGTTAGGCAGTAGAGGTGCTATTGTATTTGAATTAGTTCCTGGGATGAACTCAATTATTAATGATTTGTTATCAATTGAAGGATAAACTAAGTTTTGAGTACTACTTATGAATGCAAAATATGTATATGAGGTAGGATCAAAACTAATTCCATTATAAATTATATTCATAAGTTATTTTTCGTAGATTATTTTATAAAGTGAAAAGACTAAACTCAAATTAAGCTCCTACCCTTAATGTAAATTCAATCCTTTCACTCATAGCACTCATTATCTTACATTTAAAAGATAATGAGTATGACTAATTTAATAGCCTATTGTAAGTTTGACTGGGGATTCAAACTCATAAGTTATAATATAGAGAAGATCTCAAGTTTAATACTAAACCCGACCAAAAGAAAAATATTATTCTCAAAATCTTCTCTATATTATTAAAAGAACCTACCACCTCAATTAAGAGATGGTAGATTTAGTTCATTTAAGAACCTTATTTTTAGTTATTCAAAACTAAATTACGCTACATATCCAGAGATAGTAAAACGCTGTTGTAATGCAGGAGCAATACCTTGGTTTTTCTCTTGATAAAATACGCCAGCTGCAGTTTGAGTAACACTTGCGAAGTTACCGATTGCAGGAGTATTTGTCAATGGCAAGAACATACCACGGAGACATGGAGCCAATTGACCATCAGAAGTCTTGTGTACTGCAAAACCAGTGTTAGCATCGATATCAGTATGCTGTAATACAGGAATACCATTATAGAATCCAACGAGGTCGTTGATGTAGCTCTGAGGAGCTTCAACAAATGAACCATACTGCTTCAACTTACGGAAGATAGTAGCTACGTTAGTACCAACTACATAAGCTGTAGCTTTAACACCTTTATAGCTCTTAATAGCCATTGCAGTATCAACATCCACCAACTGAGCAGTAAACTTATCCAGAATAGATCTGTAGTCATAGAACTGAGTTGGAGCCATATTGATAGTAACAGCATTACCAGCATCCTGTTGAACTATTGCATTAACCAATTTCTGATTAACTTTCTTGGTATACAATTCAGTTAATTTAGAAATAGATACATCCATATAGTTAGTACCCATTGCTTTCTTCTGAGCAGCTATTGAAACGAGGTTCATTTCAGCAGTCAGAACTTCAGGATAAGTAGTAACTTGAATGTACTTCAAGTCAGATTGGAAGCGATTGTCATTCTGTAATGCAGTCTGATTTTCAGCAGCATTAACAACAATCGTATTAGTACCACCAGGAAGTGCACTAGCAAAGTTAACTCTTACCAAACCAGTTTCATAGTTAACCAATGAAGTAGCAGCTAACAATCCAGGATTACCTAACAATACTCCACTTCTGTCATCAGTAATGTTGTATACAGTACTACCGAAAGTTACAACAATTCTTACTGAACCTGGCATCAATCTCTTGGTATAAGTAAAGTCGTTAGTCTGAGAACTCAAGTTCTGAGCTGTACGAACTTCATACTCAATACCACCAAGATTATCCTGACCTAAGTTAGGTAATGCAATATTACCTGCAGTAATATTCTCGAAGTCATAGTACCAAAGCAATGCGATTGCTTGATCCATATCACGCTCGATTGACAAGTAACCTGCCATTGATTTAGCAAGACCCATCAAGGTTGCATTAAAATACTGATTACCCAAAAGCTCAGTTTGAGCATAACTACCTGTTCCAGAGAACATCTTGAAGTGCTCATTTTTT
>Ga0102688_1061440_pt1 | contig 17588 bp, 31 predicted proteins | sample NOAtaT_4_FD_102011 | JGI IMG/M metagenome (GOLD analysis project Ga0102688, IMG submission 102011) | Freshwater lake microbial communities from Lake Erie, under a cyanobacterial bloom - NOAA_Erie_Diel7S_1600h metaT (Metagenome... | ecosystem: Environmental > Aquatic > Freshwater > Lake ... | reverse complement strand
TTGTAAAGCTTAGCTTATTCAGCAGAAGCAGTATCGTCTTTTTTAGCTTTTGGTGTAGCAGTTTTTTTAGCAGCACCTTTACTACGACGAGTAGTTTTCTTAGCAGCACCTTCAGCAGTAGATTTACCGTTTGAGTAGATCTCGTTAAAGTCTACTAATTCGATCATTGCCATTTCAGCAGCATCACCTTGTCTGTTACCGGTTTTGATGATACGTGTGTAACCACCATTACGGTTAGCTACTTTGCTTGCAACCTCTTTAAACAATTCGCTAACAGTTTCTTTTCTTTTTAAGTAAGAAAATGCAACACGACGGCTATGAGTAGTGTCTTCTTTGCTTTTTGTAATAAGTGGCTCAACATAAACGCGTAAAGCTTTAGCTTTAGCTAATGTTGTAAAAATACGCTTGTTATCGATCAAAGCACATGCTAAGTTCATTAATAACGCATGGCGGTGAGCGGTTTTTCTACCTAAATTATTTATTTTATCTCCGTGTCTCATTGTAATTTATGATTTAAGATATAAGATTTATGATTTTACTTCTAAAATCTAATTCCTTACTTCTTAGATTAATTAATCTTTATCTAATTTATATTTTACTACATTCATTCCAAATTGTAAACCTTTAGTTTGAACAAGGTCTTCTAATTCAGTTAATGATTTCTTACCAAAATTTCTGAATTTTAATAAGTCATTCTTATTGAAAGAAACTAGTTCACCTAAAGTTTCAACATCAGCCGCTTTTAAGCAATTTAAAGCACGAACTGAAAGATCCATGTCTACTAACTTAGTTTTTAATAATTGACGCATGTGAAGGCTTGTTTCGTCAAATTCTTCCTCATTACGTTTTTCTTCCGCATCTAAAGTAATTTTCTCATCAGAAAATAACATAAAATGGAATATTAAGATCTTAGCAGCTTCTTTTAAAGCATCTTTAGGATGAATTGAACCATCAGTAACGATATCTAAAATTAAACGTTCGTAGTCAGTTTTTTGCTCAACACGGTAGTTTTCGATATTGTATTTTACATTCTTAATTGGAGTGTAAATTGAATCGATAAAAATTGTACCGTTTGGTGCGCTGTTAGTTTTGTTTTCTTCTGCAGGAACGTAACCACGGCCACGCTCAACAGTTAATTCCATTTTTAAACGAACAGAAGGATCACAATTAAAAATAACTAGATCTGGATTTAATATTTGAAAACCATTAACGTATTTACCAATATCACCAGCAGTAAATTTATCGCTTCCTGCAAAGTGAACTGTGATCTTTTCGTTATCGTGGTTATCTAATTGTTTTTTAAATCTAACTTGTTTAAGGTTTAAAACTATTTCAGTTACATCTTCAACTACACCTTTAATTGTAGAAAATTCGTGGTCAACACCTTCGATTCTTAAACTTGTTACAGCATATCCTTCTAACGACGATAATAAAATACGACGTAAAGAGTTACCTATTGTAATACCAAAACCAGGCTCAAGCGGTCTAAACTCAAATTGTCCTGAAGTTTCGGATGAATTAATCATAATAACCTTGTCAGGTTTTACGAAATTTAATATTGCCATATTATAATCTTATATAGGTTATTTAATTTATTTTATTATTTAGAGTACAATTCAACTATTAATTGTTCCTTAATGTTTTCAGGTATCTGAGAACGCTCCGGACGATTAATAAATTTACCTGTCATTGAACTTTTATCAAAATCTAACCAAGGAAATTTGTTTACAGCTCCTGAAAGAGAGATTGTAATAGCTTCCATAGATTGAGATTTTTCACGAACTCCAATAATATCTCCCGGCTTTAAAGTAAATGAAGCGATGTTAACAACACCACCGTTTACAGTAATATGCGCATGAGAAACTAATTGACGAGCTGCACGACGTGTAGGAGCAATTCCTAAACGGTAAACAACGTTATCTAAACGACTTTCGATCAATTGTAACAATACTTCACCGGTAATACCGTGAGAACGAGCTGCTTTATCAAATGTTCTAGCAAATTGTTTTTCTAAGATACCATAAGTATACTTAGCTTTTTGCTTTTCCATTAACTGAATAGCGTATTCTGATTGTTTTGCACGTTTTTTTGTGTTACCGTGCTGCCCCGGAGGGTAATTCTTTTTTTCTAACGCTTTATCAGGACCGAATATTGGTTCTCTGAATTTACGCGCAATCTTTGATTTGGGACCTGTGTACCTTGCCATTTTAAATAATTGTTTGTTTTGTTTATTATTTAAGTTGAAAACCCTATAGATTATCAACTCCAAATCTCAAGACCCAATAACTATTGGCTTGAGACCGGCTATTTATTATTTTATTATTATACGCGACGACGCTTAGGAGGACGACAGCCATTGTGTGGCATTGGCGTGATATCCATGATCTCTGCAACTTCAATTCCAGTAGCAGCAATTGTTCTAATTGCACTCTCTCTACCTGCACCCGGACCTTTTACATAAACTTTTACCTTACGTAAACCAGCATCAAAAGCAACTTTACTGCAATCTGCAGCAGCCATTTGAGCAGCATAAGGAGTATTCTTTTTAGAACCTCTGAATCCCATTTTACCAGCACTACTCCAAGAAATAACTTGACCGTTAATGTTAGTTAATGAAATGATGATATTGTTAAACGTAGCACTAATATGAGCCTCGCCAGTAGCTTCTACTTTTACAGTACGCTTACGTGTTGAAGCTTTTGCATTTGCTGCGGCTGTTTGTTGTTTTGCCATTTTATTTAAAACTTATATACTTTAATTAATTATTACTTAGCTGCCATTTTTTTGTTAGCAATGGTCTTACGTTTACCCTTACGAGTACGTGCATTTGTTTTAGAACGTTGACCGCGAACAGGTAAACCATTACGGTGACGAGTTCCACGGAAACAGTTAATGTCAGTTAAACGTTTAATGTTTAATTGAGTTTCTGATCTCAAAGCCCCTTCAACTTTAAAAGCATTATTAATTAGGTTACGAATAGCATTTTGCTCATCGTCATTCCAATCACTCACTTTTTTATCTAGAGTAATTCCAGCGTCTGTTAATATTTTAGCAGCTCTGCTGCGACCAATACCGTAAATATAGGTTAACCCTATTACGCCTCTTTTGTTTTTTGGTAAATCAATACCTGCTATACGTGCCATTTCTTTTGACTAATATTTTTATAAAAGGTTTGCAAAGATAAGAATTACTTCTGTCTTTGTTTAAATTTTGGATTTTTTTTGTTAATTACGTACAATCTTCCTTTGCGACGAACGATCTTGCATTCGTTACTTCTTTTTTTGATGGATGCTCTAACTTTCATTTCTTCTATTTTAAATTCTAAATTCTTATATTTTATTTATATCTAAAAGTAATTCTTGCTTTTGATAGATCGTAAGGACTCATTTCCAACTTCACTTTATCTCCCGGTAAAATTTTTATGTAATGCATTCTCATTTTTCCTGAAATATGAGCTGTAACCACATGTCCATTCTCCAACTCTACCCTAAACATCGCATTACTTAATGCTTCAACAATAGTACCGTCAATTTCAATGTTTGCTTGTTTCGCCATCTTATTGTCCTTGTTGCACCATCATGGCATTAGCGCCACGTCCTTTAATTCTTCCCGACTTCATTAATCCATCATAATGACGATTTAATAAATACGTTTCGATCTGTTGTAAAGTGTCTAAAACAACACCTACTAAGATCAATAAGGAAGTTCCTCCATAGAAATCAGCAAATGCACTTGTTATTCCTAATTTTTGAGCAAATGCAGGCATTACTGCTACAGCTGCTAAGAAAATAGAACCCGGTAAAGTAATACGACTCATTACCTGATCAATAAACTCGGCTGTTTTTTTACCCGGTTTAACACCCGGAACAAAACCACCATTACGTTTCATATCATCTGCTAATTGATTAGGATTAACCATGATAGCAGTGTAAAAATAGGTGAAAAGGATAATTAATACAGCAAATATAAAATTATACCAAAAACCATATCTTTCTCCGAAAATACCAGCACCACCACCTGAAAAACCAGAAATAGCAGCAGGAATGAACATGATTGCTTGAGCAAAAATGATTGGCATTACACCTGCAGCATTAACTTTTAATGGAATGTATTGACGAACACCACCATATTGTTTGTTACCAACGATCTTCTTAGCAAACTGCACCGGAATTCGTCTGGTACCTTGAACTAATAAAATCGAACCAACAATTACTAATAGTAAAATAACAATTTCGATTAAGAAAATAATTAATCCACCATTACCTGTAGTTCTTGATTTTACCTCTGATAAGAACGCAAACGGTAAACGAGAAATAATACCGATCATAATGATCAAAGAAATACCATTACCTAAACCTTTATCGGTGATTCTTTCACCTAACCACATAACAAACATGGTACCGGTTATTAAAATAAAAATAGATTGTACCCACCAAAAAGTAGATAGATCTGTAAAGGCATTTGGAGCGGATTGTTTAATAGAAGCGATGTAACCCGGAGCTTGAACTGCAGTAACACCAATGGTTAGAAAGCGTGTTAATTGATTGATCTTTTTACGTCCGCTTTCTCCTTCACGCTGCATTTTTTGGAAGTACGGCACAGCCATACCCAATAATTGAATAATAATAGAAGCAGTAATGTATGGCATTATTCCTAAGCCAAAAATAGAGGCACGTAAGAACGCACCACCTGCAAACATATTTATTAAACCTACTATTCCACCGGCATCCGAAGACTTTGCATCATTTAATGCATCTACATTAACTCCTGGAAGTACTACATAAGAACCTAAGCGATAGATAAGAACCATACCCAACGTAAGTAAAATACGTTGTTTTAGCTCGTCTATTGCCCAAATGTTCCGAAGTGTATCTATAAAACGCTTCATATATTATTTTGTATCATTTATAGTTCCACCTTTTTCTTCAATTGCTTTTTTTGCAGTTGCAGTAAAGGCATGTGCTGTTATTTGTACTTTTGCAGTTAAAACACCACGACCCATAATTTTAATAAGGTCATTTTTGTGAGCTAAACCGTTAGCTACTAAAACGTCAAAATTAATTTCAGAAATTTTTGTGTTATCAACTAATTTTTGGATAGCATCTAAATTAATTCCATTGTAATTAATACGATTGATATTTTTGAATCCAAATTTAGGTAAACGGCGTTGTAAAGGCATTTGACCACCTTCAAAACCTACTTTTTTAGAGTGACCAGAACGTGATTGAGCTCCTTTATGACCACGAGTAGCAGTACCACCACCACCAGAACCTTGACCACGACCACGACGGTAGTTTGTTCTTACAGAACCATTTGCTGGTTTTAATTCGCTTAATTTCATTTTAATTAAATATTTTCAATTTTTAAAATATGTTTTATTTTGCTAATCATGCCATCAATAGCAGGAGTAGTTTCTTTTACCACTGAACTGTGAGTTTTACCTAAACCTAAAGCTACAACTGTTGCTTTTTGAGAAGGACTACGTTTAGCGATGCTTTTTACTAATGTTAATTTTACTTTTCCCATTGTTAAATTATTAACCGTTAAACACTCTATCTAATTTAATTCCTCTTTGTTGAGAAACACTAATTGCATCACGCATTTTCATTAAAGCATCCAAAGTTGCTTTAACTACGTTGTGTGGGTTACTAGATCCTTTAGACTTAGCTAATACATCAGTTACGCCAACACTCTCTAACACTGCACGCATCGCACCACCGGCAATTACACCAGTACCATGAGCTGCAGGCTTTAAGAACACACGTGCTCCACCAAATTTACCTTCTTGAGCGTGAGGAACCGTACCGTTTAATACAGCAACTTTAACCAAGCTCTTTTTAGCATCTTCAATTCCTTTTGTTATTGCATCAGTAACTTCATTTGCCTTACCTAAACCTTGACCAATAATTCCTTTTTCGTTTCCAACCACAACAATGGCTGAAAAACTAAAGTGACGACCACCCTTAGTAACTTTAGTTACACGTTGAATGGCAACTAATTTATCTTTTAATTCTATATCGCTTGACTTAACGCGTTTTACTACTTCTTTAGACATCTTAATTATTTATTAGAATTTTAAACCTCCTTCGCGAGCACCTTCGGCTAACGATTTTATTCTACCATGGTACAAAAATCCATTACGATCAAAAACCACTGAAGTGATCCCGTTTGCAACAGCTTTTTCTGCTATTAACTTACCTACTAATTTCGCTTTTTCAATTTTTGTAACTTTTGCTGCAGAAATTGATTTATCAACTGAACCAACAGCTAATAATGTTTTTCCACCTTTATCGTCAACTAATTGTGCATATATTTCAGCATTACTGCGATATACACTTAAACGAGGAGCTTGCGGAGTACCTTTTATGGTCTTACGAAGCTTTAATTTTATTTTTGCTCTTCTATCTTGTTTACTTACTGCCATCTTTGCAATTTTATAAGATGATTAATTTATTTAATTATTTTTTAGAAGCGGATTTACCAGCTTTTCTTCTTAGTTGTTCACCAACAAACTTAATACCTTTACCCTTGTAAGGCTCTGGTTTACGTAAGCTTCTTATTTTGGCTGCAACTAAACCTATCAATTGTTTATCAGCACTCTCTAAAATGATTTTCGGATTTTGACCTTTTTCAGCAGTTGTAGCTACTTTTATTTCAGCCGGTAATTCAAAGTTAATGTTATGAGAATATCCTAAAGATAACTCTAGCATTTGTCCTTTGTTAGAAGCACGGTAACCTACACCAACTAATTCTTGCTCAGTTTTGTATCCTTCGCTAACTCCTTTTACCATGTTGGCAACAAGAGAACGGTATAAACCGTGTAAAGCTCTGTGTCTTTTTTGGTCAGTAGGACGTGTTACCACGATCTTACCTTCTTCTAAAGCTACAGTTATATCTAAATCTACTTTTTGAGTTAATGTTCCTTTTGGGCCCTTAACAGTTACTAAACCATTAACTACAGTTACCTCTACTCCTTTTGGTAATTCTATTGGGGCTTTTCCTATACGTGACATGTTAGTTTTTCTCCTTCTTAATTATGAAATATAACATAAAACTTCACCACCAACATTCATTTGCTTAGCTTCTTTATCGGTGATAACACCTTTAGAAGTAGAAATGATGGCGATACCTAAACCATTTAATACACGAGGCATTTTATCAACACCTGAATACTTACGTAAACCTGGACTTGATACGCGATCTAACGTGCGAATAGCTGGGAGTTTTGTTACCGGATGATATTTTAAGGCAATTTTGATAACGCCTTGATTGTTTTCTGTACTTTCAAATTTGTAATTTAAAATGTACCCTTTTTCAAATAGAATCTTAGTGATCTCTTTTTTTAGATTAGAAGCCGGAACTTCTACGATTCTGTGGTTTGCTTTAATCGCGTTTCTTACACGAGTTAAGTAATCTGCTACTGTATCTGTCATTTTTTTTAGGTTTATATGTTATTCCGCAAAACAGAATAATTATATTAAACAATTATTTATTTTTTTTGAGGGGGCAAATATACAACTATTTCCCGTACTCGCAATATTTATTTTCTACCAACTAGATTTGGTTAATCCCGGAATTAATCCGAAAAGAACCATTTCACGGAAAGTAACACGGCTAACACCGAAAGTACGCATGTACCCACGAGGACGACCGGTTAATTTACAACGATTACGCAAACGAACTTTTGAGGAGTTACGTGGTAATTTTTGTAATCCAACTGAATCACCTGCTTTTTTTAACTCTTCGCGTTTAGCAGCGTATTTATCAACTAATTTTTTACGTTTGACCTCACGGGCCTTCATCGATTCTTTTGCCATTTCTTATCTTAAGCTTGTTTATTTTTAAATGGAATTCCAAACTCTTTTAACAGAGCATGAGCTTCTTTATCTGTAGTGGCAGTAGTTACAAAAGTAATATCCATACCAGAAATCTTGCTTACTTTATCAATATCAATTTCAGGGTAAATGATCTGCTCGGTAATACCTAAGGTATAATTTCCGCGTCCATCAAAACCTTTATCGTTAACACCTTTAAAATCACGAATACGTGGTAATGAAGATGCGATCAAACGATCTAAGAATTCATACATTTTATCTCCACGTAAAGTAACACGCACGCCAATAGCAACACCTTTACGTAATTTAAAATTTGAAATATCTTTAGTTGAATAAGTAGCAACAGCTTTTTGACCGGTAATAGTGGTCATTTCTTTTACTGCTGATTCAATTAATTTTTTATCAGATACAGCATCACCAATTCCTTGGTTAAGACAAATTTTTTCCAATTTTGGAACTTGCATTGATGATGTATATTGAAATTGTTTTTGCAATGCTGCTACAATTTCTTCTTTATACTTACCTTTTAAACGAGGTTGATAGGTTGTTGTTGCCATTATTTAACTGCCTCCTTAGTTTTTGAAGAGATACGCTCTAATTTTTGAGTTTTCTCATTTAATTTACGACCTAAACGAACTGTTTTTCCTCCTTCAACAAACATTAAGTTTGAGATATGGATAGAGCCTTCTTTTTTAACGATACCACCGTTAGTATTTTTAGCGCTAGGCTTTTCGCTTTTGCTAATCATATTAACGCCTTCAACGATAGCGCGCTCTTTCTTAACATCGATAGAAACGATCTTACCCTGTGTACCTCTAGATTCTCCAGAAATAACTTTTACAGTATCGCCCTTTTTTAATTTAATTTTTGACATGACTTAAAATTCTTTTAATTAAAGCACCTCTGGTGCTAATGAAATAATTTTCATAAATTGTTTATCACGAAGTTCACGAGCAACTGGCCCGAAAATACGTGTACCACGAATCTCATCAGTAGTATTTAATAAAACTACTGCGTTATCGTCAAAACGAATATAAGAACCATCCGGACGACTAATCTCTTTTCTTGTTCTCACAATTACAGCTTTACTAACTGTACCTTTTTTTACGTTACCACTTGGTAAAGCATGTTTTACAGTTACCACAACTTTATCGCCAATTGAAGCGTAACGTTTTTTGGTTCCTCCTAGTACACGAATAACTAATACCTCTTTGGCACCACTGTTATCCGCTACTGTTAATCTCGATTCGGTTTGTATCATTTTAAAATTTCTTTATTACGATTAACGCTTATTATTTTACTTTTTCAATTACTTCAACTAAACGCCAGTTTTTAGTTTTACTTAACGGGCGAGTTTCTGCAATTTTAACGGTATCCCCGATACTGCACTCGTTCTTCTCATCATGAGCAACGAAAGTACTAGTTTTCTTAAGGAACTTTCCGTATTTAGGGTGTTTTACTTTACGCATAACAGAAACAACGATGCTTTTATCCATCTTGTTACTTTTTACGACACCAATTTTTTCTTTTCTTAAATTTCTTTCTTCCATGAAGCAATGTTATTTAGATGCTTTGTTACGTTGATTTAATACAGTTAACATACGTGCAACATTTCTACGGTTAACGCGAATTGTAGCAGGGTTTTCTACAGGAGAAATAGCATGATTTAATGTCATTTTATTTAATCCCGCTTTTTCTTCTTTTATCTTTTCAATTAATTCTTGATTAGATAGAGCTGATATGTCCTTGTTTTTCATTTATTTGTTTTTTGTTTTATTTCCGAAGTTTAACTTCCGGTTTTTAAACATTTTTTAATTAAAGTAACGGTTCAACTAAAACTTGCTTAATATATTGTTATTCAATTATTTAGTAACTTCAGTTTCTACGTAATCTCTACGTACAATGAATTTAGTTACGATCGGTAATTTTTGAGCAGCTAAACGTAAAGCTTCTTTTGCTACAGCTAAAGGAACTCCTTCTGCTTCGAACAAAATACGACCACGTTTAATAGGAGCCATCCAATATTCCGGAGCACCTTTACCTTTACCCATACGAACCTCTGCAGGCTTTGAAGTTACAGGACGATCTGGAAACACACGAATCCATACCTGACCTTCACGTTTCATGAAACGAGTAATTGCAATACGGGCAGCTTCTAACTGGCGACCAGTCATACGGCACTCGTCCATCGCTTTAATTCCAAAAGAACCGAAGGCTAATTCGTGACCACGCTTAGCGTCGCCCTTTATCTTCATCTTTTGAGATTTTCTATATTTTGATCTTTTTGGTTGTAACATGACCTAGTAATTTTATCTAATTGTAAAAATTATTTTTCTTCTCTTTTAGTTGATCTTTTTTTTCCGTTAAATTTCGGACGATCATTATTTGGTTTGTCACTTCCACCCGGCTTTTTATCTTTAGATAAACCAGCATTTGGTGAAAGATCACGTTTTCCAAATATTTCACCACGACATACCCAAACTTTAATTCCGATACGACCGTATGATGTATGTGCTTCAGCAACAGCGTAATCGATATCCGCACGTAAAGTATGTAAAGGAGTTCTTCCTTCTTTATACCCTTCAGTACGAGCCATCTCTGCTCCACCTAAACGACCACTCACTTTAATTTTAATACCTTCAGCACCCATACGCATGGTTGAAGCCATCGACATTTTTGCTGCACGACGGAAAGAAATACGACCTTCGATCTGACGAGCGATACTATCTGCTACTAAACGAGCATCTAATTCAGGACGTTTAATTTCAAAAATATTTATTTGAATTTCCTTTGTAGTTAATTTCTTTAATTCTTCTTTTAATTTATCAACCTCTTTTCCACCTTTTCCGATGATAATACCCGGACGAGCAGTGTTAATAGTTACAGTGATCAATTTTAAAGTTCTTTCGATAACAATTTTAGAAATGCTACCTTTTGCTAAACGCGCTTTTAAATAATTTCTGATCTTATCATCTTCAACTAATTTATCTGCGTAGTTTTTGCCACCAAACCAGTTTGAATCCCATCCTTTGATGATTCCTAATCTGAAGCCAATTGGATTTACTTTTTGTCCCATCTCTTATTTTGCGTTTTTGGTGTCTAAAATTAAAGTAACATGATTTGAACGTTTTCTGATACGGTATCCACGACCTTGAGGCGCAGTACGTAAACGTTTTGCCATTAAGGCGCTATCTACCATAACCTCCTTAACAAATAAAACACCTTCTTCTGCACGAGCACCAGTTTTTAATTCGTAATTAGCGATGGCTGATTTCAATAATTTCTCTAAACGGCCAGAAGCCTCACGAGTATTGAATTTTAATATATTTAAAGCTAAATATGCATCCTTACCTCTAACTAAATCCGCTACTTGGCGCATTTTACGAGGAGAAGTTGGGCAACTATTTAATTTCGCGAAGTAAGAAGTTTTGTTCTCTTCCTTACGCTTTTCGGCTACTAATCTTTTTCTTTTTCCCATGGTTTCTAATTATTTTTTATTATGACCAGCGTGACCTTTAAATACGCGAGTTGGTGAAAATTCTCCTAATTTATGTCCAACCATGTTCTCAGTTACATAAACCGGAATGAATTTAGCACCGTTATGTACAGCAAATGTATGCCCTACAAACTCTGGTGGAATTGTTGAACGACGTGCCCACGTCTTGATCGCAGATTTTTTTCCGCTTTGATTCATCTTTTCAACCTTACCTTCAAGGTTGTAATCGATAAAAGGGCCTTTTTTTAATGATCTTGCCATTGTTTTGTTTTTAGTTTTGAAATCACGAGGTTTAACTCGCAACCATTAAACGTTTATAATTATTTTTTTCTTCTTTCTATAATGTGCTTGTTAGAAGCTTTTGCTTTGTAACGAGTTTTAAACCCTTTAGAAGGCAAGCCTTTACGAGAACGAGGTTGACCGCCTGAAGCACGTCCTTCACCTCCACCCATAGGGTGATCAACAGGATTCATTGCAACTGGTCTAGTACGAGGACGAACACCTTTCCAACGAGAACGACCTGCTTTACCGTAAACTTCTTGATTATGATCAGGATTTGATACAGAACCAATAGTAGCTTTACAAGTAATTAAGATCATACGAACTTCACCAGAAGGCATACGTAAAATAGCGTACTTACCGTCACGAGCAGATAACTGAGCGTAAGAACCGGCACTACGAGCTAATACTGCTCCTTGTCCTGGACGTAATTCAATATTATGAATGATTGTTCCTAATGGAATATCTGATAAGAATAATGTATTTCCAATTTCAGGAGATGCATCTTTTCCAGACATGATCTTTTGATCAACTTTAATTCCTTGCGGTGCAATGATATAACGTTTTTCTCCGTCTTTGTAGAAAATTAACGCAATACGAGCAGAACGATTTGGATCGTACTCTACTGTTTTCACAGTTCCTTCGATTCCGTCTTTCTCACGTTTGAAGTCAATTGAACGAATAACTTTTTTATGACCGCCGCCAATATAGCGCATTGTCATTTTACCTGAGTTATTACGTCCACCAGAAGAATAATTAGTTTTTACAATTAAACTTTTTTCCGGCTTATCGGTAGTAATCTCCTTGAAATCCGCTGTTAGCGTATATCTTAAACTTGGAGTTAGTGGTCTATATTTTTTTAATCCCATTTTAAATTCTTTTTACTAATTATATACTTGCGTAAAAATCAATTACTTCGCCTTGCTTTAAAGTAATAATAGCTTTTTTGTTGCGGTTAACTCTTCCAACAGCAACACCACGAGTGGTATTACGTGTTTTTACTTTACCAACATATTGTTGAGTATTAACCGATGCAACTTTAACACCATACATTTTCTCGATGGCCGCTTTTATTTCTATTTTGTTAGCCTCTTTTGCTACTACAAAGCCATAGCGATTTAATTTTTCGGCTTGTGCAGTCATTTTTTCCGTAATGATCGGCTTTACTAAAATTTCCATCTTACTTATTTAAAATTGTTTCAAGTGCTTTAATTGAACTTTCAGCTAAAATTAAATTCTCTGCATTTAAAATATCATATGTATTTAAATCAGAAGCAGTTACAACTTTAGCACCCTGTAAATTACGGGACGACAAATATACATTTTTATTTGTATCACCTAATACTAACAAGGTTTTTTTATCAGTTAGATTTAAGTTTTTAATTAAATCAATGTAATTCTTAGTTTTTGGAGCTTCGAATGTGAAGTCTTCTAAAACTGTAATTGCATTTCCTTTTGCTTTGTAAGCTAAAGCTGACATACGCGCAAGTGATTTAACTTTCTTATTTAATTTGAATGAGTAATCACGTGGTCTAGGACCGAAAGCGCGACCACCACCAATAAATAATGGCGATTTCATTGAACCGGCACGAGCTCCACCTGTTCCTTTTTGTTTTTTCAACTTCTTAGTGGTACGTGAAATCTCAGCACGTTCTTTTGATTTGTGAGTACCTTGACGTTGGTTAGCTAAAAATTGCTTAACATCAAGATATATACAATGATCATTTGGCTCTACTGCAAAAATTGAATCTACTAGATCAACTTTTTTAGTTGTTTTTTTACCACTTATATTTAATATTTCTACTTGCATGATTACTTCTCAATTAAAATATAAGACCCTTTTGCACCCGGAACAGAACCTTTAATAAGGATCACATTCTTTTCAGGCATAATTTTTACTATTTCAAGGTTTTGAATCTTCTTACGATTTCCACCCATTCTACCAGCCATACGCATTCCCGGCATTACACGAGATGGATCTGAAGATGCACCTAATGATCCAGGAGCTCTTTCACGATCGTGCTGACCGTGAGATTTGTTAGCGTGACCTACTCCACTAAAGTTATAACGTTTTACAACACCTTGAAAACCTTTACCTTTGCTAGTACCAACAACATCCACAAAATCACCTTCTGCAAATAAATCTACTGTTAATACATCACCTAAATTTTTAGTTTCCTCGAAATGACGAAATTCTACAATTTTACGTTTTGGAGTAGTTTTTGCTAATTCAAAATGACCTTTCATAGCCGAAGAAGTGTTTTTTTCTTTCTTCTCGTCGTATGATAGTTGTAAAGCTGAGTAACCGTCTTTTTCATTGGTTTTTACTTGCGTAACTACGCAAGGACCTGCTTCAATAACTGTGCATGGCAAATACTTGCCATTGGCATCGAAGAAGCTAGTCATTCCTATTTTTTTACCAATTAATCCTGACATTTTTGTTTATTTATTTATTGATTTAATTATTTTTATTTTTCTATTAGGTTCGTTAGCTATTTTAAGCCCACTTGCTGTTAAACTTTGATCTCTACTTCTACTCCGCTAGGTAATTCAAGTTTCATTAAAGCATCAACAGTTTTTGATGATGAGCTATAAATGTCTAAAAGACGTTTGTAAGCACATAATTGAAACTGATCACGCGCTTTTTTATTAACGTGTGGCGACTTTAATACTGTGAAAATTCTTTTGTTTGTTGGTAATGGAATTGGACCATTAACCACTGCACCTGTAGCTTTTACAGTTTTCACAATTTTCTCAGCAGATTTATCAACTAAGTTGAAATCGTATGATTTTAGTTTTATTCTTATTCGTTGGCTCATAATAAAAGAACGTATTTATTTTTAGTTAACTTTTTCTGTTTTACCTTTTGCTTTTGAAATTACATCAGCAGCAACGTTTGAAGGTGCTTCGTTGTAATGACTAAATTCCATTGTAGATGTAGCACGACCTGAAGTTAAAGTACGTAACTGAGTTACATAACCAAACATTTCAGAAAGTGGAACTTTAGCTTTAATAACCTGTGCGTTTCCTTTTGAATCCATTCCTTCAATTTGTCCACGACGACGGTTTAAGTCACCTACAACATCACCCATGTTTTGCTCTGGAGTTAAAACCTCAATTTTCATGATAGGCTCTAATAATACCGGATGACATTTTGGTAATGCTTCACGGAATGCGTTACGAGCACAAATCTCAAAAGATAATGCGTCCGAGTCAACCGCGTGGTAAGATCCATCTTTTAATGTTACTTTTAATCCTACTAAAGGATAACCAGCTAATACACCATTATTTAATGAATTCTTAAATCCTTTTTCAACAGCAGGTATAAATTCACGAGGAATGTTACCACCGGTAATTTCATTTACGAATTGTAAAGCTCCGTTTTTAGCGAAATCCCAATCCTCATCAAAAGGACCAACTGTAAATTTAATATCAGCAAATTTACCACGTCCACCTGATTGCTTTTTATAAACCTCACGGTGATCAACAGTTCCAGTAATAGCTTCTTTATAAGAAACCTGAGGTGCACCTTGGTTAACCTCTACTTTAAATTCACGCTTTAAACGATCAACAATAATTTCTAAGTGAAGCTCACCCATTCCTGAAATAATTGTTTGTCCAGAATCATCATCCGTTTTAACACGGAATGTAGGATCTTCTTCAGCTAATTTATTTAAACCTACCCCTAATCTATCTAAGTCACCTTGAGTTTTAGGCTCAATAGCAATACCGATAACAGGCTCAGGGAAATTCATTGCTTCTAATACAATTGGATTTTTCTCATCGCATAAAGTATCACCGGTACGGATATCTTTAAATCCAACAACTGCACCAATATCACCAGCCTCTAAAAATTCAACCGGGTTTTGTTTGTTTGCATGCATTTGGAAGATACGAGAGATACGTTCTTTATTTCCTGAACGAGTGTTCAATACATAAGAACCAGCATCTAAACGACCAGCGTAAGCACGAATAAAACACAAACGACCTACAAATGGATCGGTTGCGATCTTAAACGCTAATGCTGTAAAAGGTTGTGCAACATCTGGTTTACGAGTAACTTCTTGCTCAGTATCAGGATTAGTACCTTTAGTCTCAGGTTTATCCAAAGGACTAGGCATTAATTCCATAACTAGATCAAGCATTGTTTGAACACCTTTATTTTTGAAAGATGAACCACAAACCATTGGAACAATTTTATTTGCTACGCATGCTTTACGCAATGCATCTAATACTTCTCTTTCTGTGATAGTTTCAGGAGCATCAAAGAATTTCTGCATGATATTATCATCAAATTCTGAAACTGCTTCTAACATTTTTTCTCTCCACTCTAACGCCTCATCCATCATGTCGGCAGGAATAGGAACTTCTTTATAAGTCATTCCTTTATCTTCTTCGTTCCAAACCATTCCACGGAAGTTGATCAAATCAACCACCCCTACGAATGTTTCTTCAGCACCGATAGGTAATTGCAATGGAACTGCATTACCACCTAAAATTTCTCTAGTTTGTTTAACTACGTTTAAAAAATCTGCACCTTGACGGTCCATTTTATTAACGAAACCTAAACGAGTAACATTATAATTATCAGCTAAGCGCCAGTTAGTTTCTGATTGAGGCTCAACACCGTCAACTGCAGAAAATAAGAACACTAAACCATCCAAAACACGTAATGAACGATTTACCTCTACGGTAAAATCTACGTGACCCGGAGTATCAATGATATTAATTTTATATTGATTATCTCTGTATTTCCAAAAACAAGTAGTAGCTGCAGAAGTAATAGTAATACCACGCTCTTGCTCCTGTGCCATCCAATCCATTGTTGCAGCACCATCGTGCACCTCACCAATTTTGTGGTTTACTCCTGTATAATAAAGAATACGCTCTGTTGTGGTAGTTTTACCAGCATCAATGTGAGCCGCAATTCCAATATTTCTTGTATAACGTAAATCCATTTTGTTAATTAAAATCTAAAGTGTGAAAATGCTTTGTTAGCTTCTGCCATTTTATGAATATCTTCTTTTTTCTTAAAAGAAGCACCTTCTTCTTTAGAAGCAGCAACAATTTCTCCGGCTAATTTCTGAGCCATTGATTTTTCGTTACGCTTACGAGAATAAGATATTAACCATTTCATAGCCATTGATATTTTACGATCAGGACGAATCTCTGAAGGGATCTGGAAAGTAGATCCACCTACTCTACGTGAACGAACCTCTACCTGAGGCGTTACATTAGCAAGGGCTTTTTTCCATACTTCTAATCCATCTTCGCTTGTACGCTTAGCTACTATTTCAATAGCATCGTGGAAAATGTTTGACGCGGTATTTTTCTTACCATCGTACATTAAGTTATTTAAAAAACGAGTTACCAACGTATCGTTATAAATTGGATCTGGTAATAAAACACGCTTTTTTGCTTTAGCTTTTCTCATTGTATAAACTCTTTAAATATTATTTTTTCTTAGCTGGAGCTGCTGCTGCACCTGCCTTAGGACGTTTAGTACCATATTTTGAACGTTGTTGTTTACGACCTTCAACACCTGCGGTGTCTAAGCTTCCACGAACAATGTGATAACGCACACCCGGTAAATCTTTAACACGACCGCCGCGCACCAATACAATTGAGTGCTCTTGCAAGTTGTGTCCTTCACCCGGAATATAGGCAATAACCTCTTGTTTGTTGGTTAAACGTACTTTTGCAACCTTACGCATTGCTGAGTTTGGTTTCTTAGGCGTAGTTGTGTACACCTTGGTACATACGCCACGGCGTTGTGGACATGAATCCAAAGCGGCCGATTTACTTTTGTTGGTCGGTTTTGTGCGACCTTTTCTTACTAATTGCTGTATTGTAGGCATTTTATATGCTTTGTGTTACTTGATATTGTTGGTTTTCAGCTGTTTCCCTTTTTTAAGGAGGGCAAAGATAGGAATTTAATTTCAACTCGCAACAATTTTGTTGATTTATTTTTGGGTTTT
>Ga0102688_1074846_pt1 | contig 18580 bp, 32 predicted proteins | sample NOAtaT_4_FD_102011 | JGI IMG/M metagenome (GOLD analysis project Ga0102688, IMG submission 102011) | Freshwater lake microbial communities from Lake Erie, under a cyanobacterial bloom - NOAA_Erie_Diel7S_1600h metaT (Metagenome... | ecosystem: Environmental > Aquatic > Freshwater > Lake ... | reverse complement strand
ATCCAATTGTATATTGAAAGAATGGATATGACTCAGAGGGATAGAGAACTTTTTTATGATATTATAGGATTTGCCTTTGATGAAGGCAAAATAGCAGGAAAGGAAAAATTCCTAGAAGATAAAAACGAAAATCATTTCAAACAAATAGATAACGATGTCGAGTAAAAGAAAAAAGAAACCACAACCTCAACAAAAGAAACAGTTTATACCGACTTTTGTTGATCCTCTCCCTTCAGGAGAAAAAGCAACGGTAAGTTTAAGTATTATCGTTAAAAACGAATCAAAGGTAATAGAACGTATGTTAAATACCGTTTGGCCTATTCTTGATTATTATGTTGTAGTTGATACAGGATCAACAGACGGAACTCAAGACATAATCAGAAAGTTTTTTGAAGAAAAAGGTATTCCTGGAGAAGTAATAGATCATCCTTGGAAAAATTTTGAAGATGCAAGAAATAAAGCTAGAGAAGCTGTAAAAGGAAAAGCTGATTTTGGATTTTGGATAGATGCTGATGAACAATTGATTATTAATAAAAACTTCAATGTTGATAGATTCAAATCAAATCTAAGTAAAGTCGATGGAGCAAATGTTAAAATACATTACGGTGGTCAAAATTACTTCCGAATGCAATTTTTCAAAGCTGATTTTCCTTGGTATTGGTATGGTCCTGTACATGAAGTTTTAATTTCAGATGGACAAAATACAGTCGGTGTAGCTGAAGGTTTAGATGTATTGGTAACACCGGACGGAAATTCCTGGACCGCTGAAACACAACAACAAAAATATGAAGGACATGCTAAAATTCTAGAAGAATATGTTGCAAATGATCCGAAAGAAGATCCGAGATGGTTATTCTATTTAGCTCAATCATGGAGAGATTCCGGAACAAAAGAAGGAAGAGAAAAAGCAATTGAATGGTACACGAAAAGAAAAAATGTAGTAACAAAGGGTTATTGGGAAGAATGTTATTTTTCTGCTTTAATGGTTGCTAATCTTAAAGGACAAAATGGACATCCAGAAGAAGAAGTTCTTAAGGATTTTTTAGATTGTGGTAAATATAACAGACATCGTATTGAACATTTAATGCCAATTATATCTTATTACCAAGCAAAAAAAGATTATGAAACTGCTTATATTTTCGGCTTAAGGGCAATGCAAAATGCCGGTAAATCTCCTTTTCCTGATTCAACTCTTTTTATAGATGAGTCAATTTATCTTTGGAAAGTATATGATTTGCATTCTATTTCATGTTGGTATTCAGGAAGAAAATCGGAATCCTCTCAAGTATTCAGAAAATTAATGGATCAAATAAACAAAGGAATAGTTCCAAAAGAACATATTGCTAGATTAATGGAAAACAAAAAATGGTTTTTAGATGGAATTAAAGCGCAATCGACAAATATCAATAAAAGCTTGGTATAATCAATCCGAGCTCGTTAACGATTCGGAAAAATGGGAAGTTTTCTCAAAAGATGAAGATGACACATTATACATTTTCGTAAAAGATTCAGTAAACGGAAACGAACTTAAGCTAAAAATTGAAAAAACTGCTGAAATTAAAGGGGAATCTGAATGATTCCCTTTTGTGATATATAGAAAAAAGACATCCATTAATGAAGAAATTGCTAAAATTTAAGGACTTTTCTTTGATGCTAGAAAGAGAAAATGCCTTAATTGAAATGATGAGATTAGATCAAGAAAATGGTTTATATGATCAGAACTTTACAATGAATGAAGGTGGAGCTTATGGTCACTTGTCTCATCCATTTGAAGATATGAATCTTACAATGGCTGATCTTCTACAAATGATTGAAGCTACTATTAACGGTACTTTTGGTCCAGAAAATTTTGTTCAAGAAAAAACAGACGGACAACAGCTTTCTATCTCTTGGAAAAATGGTCAACTTATAGCCGCAAGAAATAAAAAACATTTAGCTAATGCCGGTGAAAATGCAATGACCATTGATGGGGTTGCAGAACTTTTTGCAGGTAGAGGAGATATCGAAACTGTTTACAATGCAGCAATGCAAGATCTAAATGCTTCTATTGGTTCTTTACCTGATGAGGAAAAACAAGCATTTTTTGCTGAAGGTAAGAAATTCGCTTCAATAGAAATCATTACTCCTGTAACACAAAATACAGTTCCTTATGGATTGAATATGTTAGTTTTTCATGGGATTCTCGAATATGATGAAGCAGGAAATGTTATTGATGAAGATAAGCAAGCAGGTAGAAATATAGGAAGAATGATTAAGGATGCTAATGTAGCTGCTCAAAAAACCTTCTTTGTTAGAGGACCCCAAGATATGGAAATACGCCCTCTACCCAATTCTGCTGGTAGGGCTAAGTATTACAAAAAGAAATATGAAGAAATTCTAGAACAATGTGAATTAGGTCCGGCATCTACTGTATTTGATTATGCTTTAGGGATGGGAAAAGTTGTTCTTAAAGAAGAAGCTGATTCAGAAGGAATAACAATACCTGAAGATGCTATTGATGGTCTTGCAAAACGTATAGCAGATATTGATAAATCATTTTCAGTAGGAATGATAAAAAAGACTTTAGGTGATAATGCAGATTGGTATATTAAATTAGAAAAGAAATCGGCAAAAGACCTTAAAGCAAGAGTTTATGGTCCACTCGAATCCCTATTCTTGGAAGTTGGAACCGAATTTATGAAAAATATGTCTTCCTTCCTTTCTGCCGATCCAACAGCAGCTGCCGAAGAAATGAAAGCAGAAATTGATAAAACCATTGCAACTATTAGAACAAATGGCGATTCAACCGATGTTGAAAAGTTAGAAAGACAATTAGCTAGAGTAACGGCTGCCGGTGGTTTAGAATCGATTGTTCCTACTGAGGGAATTACATTCGTATTCAAAGGAAAACTTTACAAATACACTGGAATTTTTGCACCTATCCATCAAATTAGATCGATACTTGCATATAAAAAATAATTGAATTATGAAGATTACGAAAATTGGAGATGTTGGATTGAATGTGATTAAGAGATTTGAGGGGCTTAGATTGAAGCCTTATATTTGTCCAGCAGGTGTACCAACAATTGGATATGGAAATACTTTCTATGAAGATGGTCGAAAAGTAAAAATGACTGATCCCGCTATTACTGAAGAAAGGGCTACAGAATTACTTAGAAATTCATTAAACAATTTTGAAAAATATGTTGATTCTTATTGTGTTGATACAATTACACAAAACCAATTCGATGCTTTAGTTAGCTTTTGTTTTAATGTCGGACCCGGAAATTTGAAAAGTTCCACATTACTTAAAAAAGTAAATGCAAATGCTAACGACGAATCCATCAGAGCAGAATTTATGAAATGGACTAAAGGTGGAGGTCGAGTTCTAAAAGGTCTAGTAACAAGAAGAACAGCAGAAGCTGATTTATACTTTACAAAATAAAACGATATATGGAAACACTTAAAAAAGGTAGTAAAGGCGAAGCCGTCAAAACCCTTCAAGAATTTTTGAAAATTGCAGTTGATGGAGATTTTGGTTCTAAAACAGAATCAGCAGTCAAATCATACCAAAAGAAAAATGGTTTAGTTGTTGATGGTGTAGTTGGTCCAAAAACTTGGGAACATATGGGAATCCTTACTACGGATAGTGCAGAAAATGATGAAGTACAATCTGCATTGGATATTAAAAAACATTTTATGCCTCTAGGAACTTATTTTGCTGGACCTGTTAAGAAGCAATGGATATTTTTACATCATACTGCGGGTTGGGAAAATCCTTATAGTGTTGCAGATATGTGGGCAAGGGACAAAAGAGGAAATGTTGCTACTGAATTTATTTTAGGTGGACAATCCGTTAAAAACGGTAACTCTAAATTTGATGGTGAACTTGTACAATGTTTCCCTGAAGGTGGTTATGGATGGCATACCGGAACAGGAAATTCAGTAATGCACAGAAATTCCGTTGCAATTGAAGTTTGTTGTATGGGTCAAATTGTTAACGGTAAAACATACGTGGGAACTCCTGCGGATCCATCCCAAATTGTTAAATTAGCTAAACCTTTTAGAGGACATCAATTTTGGCATCGTTATTCTGATGAACAAATTAGAGTTCTAAAAAATTGGATTCTTTACTGTGCAAATAAATATAACATCGATCCAAGAGTAGGTTTGGTTGAATGGGTAAAGGAAAAGGGTGCTGATGGATTCGATGTTTTAGATTTAGCAAAAGCTGAAAAGACTCCAGGAATGTATTCACATACAAACGTAATTAGAGGAAAAGTAGATATGTTTCCTCAACAAGAATTAATAGATATGTTACTTTCTCTATGATAGGACTATACACATATAAAGGAAAATGTATTAGAGTTGTAGATGGAGATACAATTGAAGCTATGATTGATTTAGGTTTTAATACTTGGATCACAATAACGGTTCGGTTGGATGGAATAAATACACCTGAAAGCAGAACAAAAAATAAAGAAGAAAAAGCTAGAGGTTTAGCAGCTAAGGATAAACTGAAACAAATAATGGATTCAAATGAGAATGAGTTTACTCTAATTTCTCATGGGGTTGAAAAATATGGAAGATGTTTAGCTGAAATTTTTGTTAAAACTTTAGGTGAATTATCTGTACAAAAAAACTTAATTGCTGAAGGATTCGGCAAAGAATATCATGGCGAAAAGAGATAAAGCATATGAAGATTCAGCATTCGGACCAGGAATGATGTTTGGTATACCTGGACCAGGACCAAAAGCTGATACAAAGGGAATCCCATCAGATCCAAAGAAAGAAAAAGGCAAAGAAATAGGAAAAACAAAAATGAAAAAATTCAAACAATTCGTTAATGAAGATCTTCCTACTCAGGAAATTGATCCTCAAAAATTCCCTAATCCTGCAACTAAAGGAGATAAACAATTTTTTATTAGGGGAAAGAAAGACGGCGATGGTGCCGATGATGTTGTAATAACCAAAGATGCTGCTATTCCAGCAAAAGCTCTTAAACCTTCTCAAGATGCAGTTTATTTAGGTAAAGCTCTTGGATTGGCAATTGCCGGAGTTGAAGGTGGAGATCTTGGGGCTGTTATTTCAAAAGATAATCGTATACTTGATGGACATCATCGTTGGGCTGCAACAATGTTCACAAATCCAAATGCGAAAATCATTGGAGCTAAAGCTGATTTAGGTATTGGAGATTTGGTTCCTGTTCTTAGAGCTGCTGGTGATGCAATGGGAAATGAAAGAGGTACAATGCCAAAAGGTGGAGATGTTAATATCTTTATGGCAACAATGAAAGATGTTGAAGATTGTATTTACAAAGGAATAAATATGGATCCTAAATTCTTTGATAAAGATAAAGCTGTTGCTTGGTATGAAAAGAATAAAGCAAATGTTGAAAAAGGTCTTAAAATGATTCAACGTGAAGGACCTCCTGCAGGTGCACCTCCAAGACAAGAAATGCCAAAAATTGAGCCTGAACAAGTTGATCAAGTTGCTAAAAATCTTAGTGCAGGAAAAATAGATGTTAGAAAACCTTACAATGAATCAAATGTTTTGTCTTTTGAAGATTTTATGTTTGAACAAGAATTGAATGAATTAGCTCTTACTTCTGCGGGGGTTCAAGGTCTTATTCATGCAATTTATTACAATTGGGATCAAATAAAAAATCAAATGAAAGAAAAACATTATTTTCGTTCATTCCGAGATGTATTAGAATACATTAAAGGTGGAGATCAAGAGGAACAAAGAGAATTAGAAAATACTGTTAAACAAATGGGTGTCGAAATACTCGATATGGACGATAAAAGCACATGGAATCTAAAATGAAAAACGTACTAAACTTCGAAGACTTCATAAATGAAGCAAATGAGGATGTTATATTCTCTGTTGACGATGATAAATTAGATCAACTTCTACAAACTACCCAAGGAAGAAACCTCGATTATGTAAAAATAAAAGGTGATGAATACTATATGCTTTCTCAAAAAGATTTTGATCGATTTATAGATGCTGCAGATAGTAGAGGATTCGATGTTGATTACGAAAATTCAGAAGATTCTTTAATCTATTTAGTTGACAAAAAAGGAAATCCTATACAATAATGAACAACATACTAACATTTGAAGACTTTATTTTTGAAGCACAATTTGCTTCACAAAAAGTTGTTATCTTTCCAGGAAGATTTCAACCATTCCATAATGGACATATAGCTGCATTACAAAAATGCCATAACATATATAGACTTCCGGTAGTTCCGGTTCAAATACTATCTAAAACAGATAAATCTCCTTTTCCTGATGCATTGCTTCAAAAAATTGGAGATGCTGTTGCAAATGAATTTGATTGGATGGCGGGTTATGTTCTTTATCCTCAGGGACTTAAAACAGTTGTTCCTCAAATGGTTAAACTTCTAAGGGAACAATATGATTTTGAAGCTGTTGGTATGGGTTGTGGATCAGATAGATTAAAAGCTTATGAACCACAAATTAAATACATCAATTCAGATAGAACGGATGTTCCAGTATCACAAGAATTTCGTTTAGAAATGTGCGATGAAAGAGCTCCAGGAGGACCTTCTGGAACAAGAGTTAGAGAAGCTATAATTGCTGGAGATATAAAACTTTTTGAAGAAATGACTCCAAGATCAGTTCATCCATTTTACAAACAATTAAAGAAATTCCTCGACTAATGAAAATAAAAAGGTTTGATGAATTCCTTAACGAATCGATTGTAAATGATTCTATTGATCGTATAGGTTATGGAAATCCAACAAGAGAATTGATGGATCTTGAACAAAAAAATTCTAAGATTAAAGATTGGTTCATCAATAAAGGTTTGGATATTAAAATTATCGATTCAGTTCCTTCAAATTCTTCACAAAAAACTTTAGAAGAATTAGGTTATCTTATGGATTTGATGTCAAGAGTAACTAAAGAGGAATTGGAATTTGCTGAAGCTGCTGAAGCTGATGAGGTAGATGTATGGGTAAAATTTGCTAATGATTTAGGATTTCCTACTACAAAAGAGGAAGTACAATCAGTAATCGATCAAACGGATCCTCTACTTTTCTATCTAAAAAATAAAATAAACAGAATCAGGCCCTTTCAATTGTCATATTATTTAAGTATGCCTCTTTATCCATTGATTCACTCAGATGCAAATTCCGCTGCATATCCAAGTGGACATGGACTTGATTCATTTAATTTGGCAAATTATTTCTCAACTAAATATCCGGAAAAGTCAAAAGAATTTACTGATTTAGGAAACCGAATAGCTTTTAGTAGAGAACAAATTGGTGTACATTATCCATCGGATACAGAAATTTCTAGAATGATCGCCAAAACTATATGGGAAAACAAATTGATAGATATTAAATGAAAATCCTAAAATTCAAAGACTTCGTAAATGAAATGCTCGTTAATGAAGGAGGAAATGCTATTGAATTAGCAAGACCTATTAAACAATCAGAAATCGATCTAACTTACGATTTTGTTATTAAAACGGTTTATCCACTTTTAGGGTTAACCGAGGAATTTGCAAAACCTATAGGTTCGTTTAAGAAAAAAGCTCCAGATCAAACTTCAGGAGATATTGATATAGCTGTCCTTGCAGATAGGATTGCTGGTGAAAATGGTTTACCTTTAGACAAAGTTTTGGAATTTGTAGATGCAACTTTAAGAGGTGCTGGATATGAACCTTCAACTAATAAAGGACTTCAACAATGTTCAATTGGAGTTCCTATTGAAGGAAAGAAAAATAATGGAATTGGACAAATTGATTTGATGCTTACAGATAATTTAGATTTTTCCACTTTCATGTATCATTCTCCAGACTTTACAAAATCCGAATCAAAATACAAAGGACTATATAGAAATATCCTTTTAATGATGATTATAGGTAATTCAAAAAGACAAACAACAAAACTTACTGATAAAGGAGAAGTACAGGAATACAAAGCTTATGTTTTAAGATTAAATCAAGGAGTTGTATCGGTTACAAAATCTTTTATGGGTGCTAGAGGAAATATAGTTGGACAAGCTAAATTGCTTAAGGATCAAGATAGATTCATAACTAACACTCCAGAAGTAATAGCTGAATTAGCTTTTGGTCCAGATGTACCAGTTTCAGAATTAATGACTTTTGAAGATATGTGGAGACATGTTACAGATTCAAAATTTATTCATACTGATAAATTGGAATCAATACTAACAGATTTCAAAAATCGTATACTTCAAACTAAGGTTCCTTTCCCTACAGAATGTGTAGAACAATATCCTAATATATTTGCATAATGAAAAAATTACTGAAATTCAATGAATTTTCTCTATTGATGGAATCCCTATTATTGGAGGCAATCGAATGGGAACAAATTCTTGCAGATTCTTATGAAACAATGTTTCCAGAAAACAAAGGGAAATGGACTTTCTATAAAGGATCTGGAGTTGTACCTGGAGAAAAAGAATGTTTCTTTAGAGCACCATTTAGTGCTGACACTCCAAAAGAGAATATCGAAAAATTCCTAACTCTAAATAAAGTAATGTTCAAAAATTTAGAAGAGGTTTCTAAAGAGGAATCCATCACTGACAAATATCAAGCATTCAGATTTACTGTTGATCAAGAAACTCCAATAGGAACAAGAAAAAAATTAGTTCCGGGAATCCAATACTTTGTTGTAAATTTAGAAAAATCACTATCTGGAAATACAGTAATTGGTAGCAGAAAATCTTTTACCCCTGCAGATTTACAATTCAACGATAAAGAATTTTTCCTTGACTCAAATGAATTAAAAGAAACTTTGGTTAATAGATTATTGGATAAAAACACAGATAAAAAAATTGATGATCTAGTTTCAGCAATAGGTAAAGCTATAGTTGAATTCAAAACAAAAAAAGAATCCCTTGGCGATTTTCTTACTGAAGTAAATGAAATGGGATCAATTACTTTCGATATACCTTTTGAAAATCCCAACAAAGAAAATATATCCCCAGAAAACCTTTCCATAATTAAAAACAATATAGGTGAAATTTTTGGTGGAATTTTAATGCTAAATAAACTAAAAGATCTAACTCTCGGAGTTAATTTTCCAATTGCTTCTAACGAACAAGTAATAGATTTTAGTGTTGACAAATTAGGATTTTCGTCTAAAGCAGGAAAAATGGGAGGTGGAGCAAAAGCTGCTGCAACAGGATTCTGTGTTAAAGTAAAAACAGCAGTAGATACTATAGGTTGGCAACCGGAACCTGGAAAAGAGCAAAAATTTTATGATAACTTCATAATACCTATAAGGGACCATAGAGAAGTTGGAATGAGATGTAAGAGTAGAATTTTTGGATCCAATATCTATATGATGACCACAGGATTTCCTAATAGTAGTCCGTTATGGGACTTGTTTTTATCTTTAAGTAAAATTTCGATAGATGGAATGGAACAAGAATCTTTTATATCTGCATTTGATCTAATAAAAAAAGAAGGTAAACTACACGAAATAATATCACATATTAAATCCATAACACGAAGTTCACCAAAGGATAAAACAGTTAAACTTTTCTTAACTAAAGATACAAAACGGGAAGAGGGTTTGGCTGCAAAAATCTATGACCAAATGGATAATGATCAAAAAATAGGAATAATTCTCTATTATTGTTCAGTTGAATTCAGTAAATATATTAACGACAATTGTTCAGATGAATTAAATAGTCTATTGAATAAAACTCTAAGAAATCAGCAAGTTTATATGGATCTAGACATGAAAAGGGATTCGGTTACTTTTCATATAAAATCTATGCAAACTGGAAATTTTGTTTGTGGTCCATTAAATGGTATAGATTGGCAAACCAAACAATTAACATTATCACTATCTAAATAAAAAGAAAAAAATGAAAAACTACTTATTCGGATGGACAAATATCAAATGGTTTCTTAAAGAGACTCTAGCTATTTTTTCATCTAAGCCGTCATACTTTTCAAAAAAGAGAATCGAATCAGGAGTTGCATTCTTGATTGCACAATTCGGAATGGTTTATTTCTTATTCAAAAACATCGATAAGATGGATGTATATGATATATGCATTTGGGCAGCAACAGAATTTGCAGTTGCCGGATATATGGTTAGTCATATCCAAAGAGAAAAGAAAATTGATCCGTCTACAGATCAAATTCCTACTGAAGAAGAACAAATGAATTCCTAATAGGATAAATACATAAAATAAGAAAACAGATGAAAATTCAAAACTACAGAGAATTCGTAAATGAAGCTGCTAAATATAACGATAATAGCACACATTCGGATTTTGCTATGTATGGTCTTTACCTACGTAACCAAATCCATATATTCCATTGGCAAACGGAAATTGGTGATGCTCACACAGCTTTAGGTGATTTCTATGATTCTTTCTTAGGAAAGCTAGACGAAATAGTTGAAAATTGTATGGGTAAACACGGAAGAGTTTCTGTTACTCCATTAGCATTCCAACCACTAAAAAATCTGAAGGATATTAATGTTGATGAATTCCTTGCAATGAACTACGATAAAATGAATGAGTTCAGGGAAAAGGTATTTACTGCTGATCCAGAAATTCAAAACTTAATAGAAGAAGTTATGACTCAGATTCAGAAGCTTAGATACTTACTAACAATGAAATAAAGAAAATAAAGAAAACAAATGGAAAAGATAAAATCATTCAACGAATTCTTAAATGAATCAGTACTTAATGAGGGTACAGCACAATTGCTTAAAAAACTAGACAAAGAAGGAGAAATAATGGTAAGTGATTCAGAATTAAGAGATATTCTTAAAACCGGAGATGCTGAAGTTTTTCAATACTGGAAAAAACCGAAAGGTTCCCTAGTAGGAAATCTGAAAAACAAAAAAGGTGAATACTTTGCTGTTTACAGAGTTGATAATGGATTCTCAGTTACTCGTTCAAGTGAAGGAGCTGAATTAGAACCACTTTACATAGCTAAAAAATAAGTTGTTAATAACTCTATATTTGAAGGTCAGAATCTCATTCTGACCTTTTGTCATATAAATAAAAAATCCTGCAATATGGCAAGAAAGAAAATCCGTGGATACATTGACAATTGGTTCGATCTCAATGTGGATGAAGAAACAAGAACTATTTATATGGGATCTGTAAGTAAAGACTATAATGAAAACGAAACAGGAGTTGATAACTTTATGGCTGAGTATTTCATTAAAGGAATGCATATCCTAAATTCTGTCTCTGATAAACCTATAACGATCATTATGAACAATCCTGGAGGTGATTGGTATCACGGAATGGCCATATATGATTCAATAATAACAAGTCGTTCTCATGTTTCAATTGTTGTACACGGTTATGCAATGAGTATGGGTTCAATAATTTTACAATCGGCAGATGCAAGAATTATGATGCCTAATAGCCGATTTATGATTCATTACGGAACTGATGGAACTTACAATCATGCAAAAATTGCTGAAAAATGGGCAGATGAAGGTAAACGTATTTGTCATGCAATGGAAAATATCTACATTAAAAGAATGTTAGAGAAAGAGATTGAAATGGGTAAAGGTTATTTAGAAAATACAATCAATCAAATTATAGATGAGGTTGGTAGATTCGAAATGCCTAAGAAGAGACCTCAATTCAAAATTACTCATGAAGATAGTATTGAAGAATTAAGAGCTCCACTTCAATATATGTTAAATTACGATACAATCCTAACACCAACTCAAACTATTCAATTAGGTTGGGCTGATGAAATTTATGAATAAAAATTTGAACTATGTCACTGGAAAGATATTGGAATTCAAATTCCACAAACAAAGGAAACTATCAAATAGTTTACACAAAAAGCAAAAGACTTAGTGCAAAAGAACAAGTTGAACAATTAAGAAATGAAAAGCTATTCAATGCATTATGGGTAATAGAAACATACTATTCGAGAAAATGAAATTTAGATACAGACCATCAGAAGAAGATTGGCAAACGGCAAGAGAATTTGCTAATAAAACAATGAACGATCATATCAGAGGAAAACGTTCTGAATCAGAATTGAAGAGTAATATCATTCTTGGAAAGTTAGGGGAAATAGCTTACAAAAATTATTGGGAAGATGAGGTAACAGATGTTGATTGGACTGGTATTCCTCAAGGTAAAGAACCTGATTTTTTGAAGACTGTTGGTAATTCGAAGCTTAAAGTTCAAGTAAAAACAATCGAAGGAACAACTAAATGGGCAACGTTTAGCAATTGGAACTTTGATATACTTGTCTTGTTTCAAATGAAAAATGGAATACTACACTACATTGAAACTTACACATATCCAATGTTAAAGGAAAAAGCTAGAGAATCGAATTTTACTAAAGGTTGGTATTTTGATCCTGATACTACAACAAAATTTGGTCATTATCCACCACCACCTCCAGGCTACACATACTTACCTTAAATTGTTAATAAGTTTTTGATCTAGGATTTTTCTATTTGGAGAATTATGATTATATTTACTATATAAATTAAAAACCATATGTACAAAAATTACAATCCAACTCAAGAAATCCTCAATCGTTTACAAATCTGTCCTGAAGATGAAACCCTTTACGAACTTTGTTTACTTGAAGGGGAATCACTTTCTATGAAGGAATTGAAAATTCTCAATCAAAACGGATTCCTTTATGATTCAGAAATAACAGAAGTTGATTACGAAAACGAAGACGGATCAGTTGATTATATGAATTTGTATTACTTCAAAAAAGCTTAATGATGATTGACAACTTAGATTTGATAAAACCTCTTCTTAACTTTTCCGAACCCGGAGATTTCTATATGCTCTATGTTTTCAAAAGAAAGAAAGATCAACCAGAAGGTGAACGGGACAATCATCAATCAGTTAGGACTATTAAAACTTACTGCATTGAATCAATCGATCACTTAGAACGTCGATACGAAGAAATTCAACAACTTTGTGAAATGTTCAAAGCTCGAGCCTATATACATGTTCAAAAACAAAATCACAAAGATGTTTCTCTTAATATGATGGTTGCTTTAGCACAAAGAATTCATGATGGAAACATGAAACAACAAGGTCTTTTCGATTCAGTTGTTGGACAAATCAAAACTCAAGAAAAACGTTGGATTGTCGATATCGATGTTGCCAGTAATGCATTCTCAACTGACGTTGCAAAATTCATTAATTCCCTTCGACCGATCGGTCTAAAATGTGAAGCACTCATTCCTACTAAGAATGGCTATCATCTTATTACTTCAAGGTTTGATGTTTTACAATTCAAAAAACAATATCCGGAAATTGATATACAAAAGAAGAATCCAACTTTGCTTTATTTACCTAAATCACTATCATAATGAAGAAGATCATATTAACCTCAATTGCTTTTGCTTCAATTTCATTAAGTTGCACAAGTAAAATTATGAAACAAGAACCTAAGAGACTTTACAAAATCGAAGGTTATGTTGAAGTAGATAATAAAATGCACGATGCAATTTGGTATACCGATACGGTTTACTTTGTTTACGATTCTGTTTGTTATGACAATTCAGATGGATCGAAAGTAAGAATTGCACCACCTTACACAATTAACAAATATGAGTAGTATTAAAGAATTTGTAATTAAGTATATCGATCAAGATTTGAACGACTACTTACTGTCCAAAGGTTTCTATCAAATCAAAAGAGGAACCTATGAAAACATGGAAGGGACTCAACGAATTATTGTTGATGATGGAATCAAATGTGTTTCTGTAGAACGTAGTTTTGTTTATGGTGAAGAAAAGATCGAATTGTTAATCTCCTTTATTCCGGAAATGCCTATATTGGAACATCTTTTAAGAGGAATTTATTTCCTTCGTTGAAACCCGGAAAAACTGATTACATATAATTTATATCAATTCCAATTAATAACTGTAATTGATAAAACGTTCTTTCAAAATTAAAGATTGGATTCAGCAAACATCTTCTTGATAAATTCAACTACAAGCGATGGAATTAAATTATCTACGGATTTTTTAATCGACACTTTCTAACTTGGTTAAGTGCCTAAATCAAACTCAAGTATGAGATACGGTCTCATTTGAAAAAACCGAACACCAATCTGTTTTTTATTAAATAAATAAAGGGTGAATACAGCAACTATTAAAAAGCTATATAACTATTGATAACGCCAGAAAACTCACCCTGAACTTTATATTTTTTAAGAGTGTATACAGCAACTTAAACTTCAAGCCAGGATAATTTGAACAAAACACACTCTGTTTATTTTTTGTAAATTAAGTAAAACGTAAATATAAGTAACTATGACATCTTTAGTAAACGCAATGAGAACTAAGAACACCTTAACCGAAAATGGTATGGTAACAAATTCGAGCACATTGAGTGCTACATTGGATTTGTTTTTCACTATTGGAGCAATTCGTGGATCCATCAATAATTCTGATGGTAAACAACGCTTAATATCGAAATTCGAAGCTGCAAGAAACGAAGATGCATTGATTACTCGTAAACTCTTATTTTGGTCTCGTGACGTAAGAGGTGGAGCCGGTGAAAGAGAAGCATTCAGAACTCTACTTCGATATGCATCTGTAAACTATCCACAAGATGTTATTGATAACATTCATTTGATTTCTGAATACGGTCGATGGGATGATGTATTTTCTCTTATTGGAACTCCTGTAGAAAAAGCAGCATTAGAATTGATCTCTAACGGTTTGAAAGAAAAGAATGGTTTATTAGCAAAATGGTTACCTCGTCTTGGTGGTAAAGTTGCTGATCGTAAAAAATTCATTGCTAACAAAGTACGTAATTATATGGGATTGACTCCTAAAGATTATCGTAAAATGCTTGTAGAACTTACAAATGTTGTTGAAACAAAAATGTGTTCTAAAGAATTCGATAAGATTAATTACGAACAAGTTCCTTCACTTGCAATGTCTAGATACTCAAACGCTTTTGGTAAAAATGATGCTGAAAGATTTGAAGCTTACAAACAATCATTGATTAAAGGTGAAGCTAAGATTAATGCTTCGGCAATATATCCTTATGATGTTACCAAAAACATTTCAAGAGGAGATTCCGATTTAGCTAATGAACAATGGAAAGCTCTTCCTAATTTCTTAGAAAATTCAGTTGAACGAGTACTTCCTATATGTGACGTATCCGGATCAATGGGAACATCTATCGGTGGAAATACAACTGCCATGGAAGTTTGTATATCTTTAGGACTTTACATTTCTGAAAGAAATGAAGGAGCCTTCAAAAATGCATTCGTTACATTCTCATCAGAACCTAAGTTACAATACTTAACTGGTGATTTGACATCCCGATTCACTCAATTAGCAAGAGCAGATTGGGGAATGTCAACAGATTTGGAAAAAACTTTCCGTTATATTCTTAATCAAGCAATCAAACACAATGTTCCGGTAGAAGAAATGCCAACATGTATATTGATTATGTCAGATATGGAATTCAATGAAGCAACCGATAGACATGACTCTGCATTCGATATGATTCGTAGAAAATATGAAGAATCAGGTTATGAACTACCTAAAATCGTTTTCTGGAATCTTTGTTCAAGACATGATAACTTCCCAGTAACTGCAAATGATCAAGGGGTTGCTCTGATCTCTGGATTTTCTCCTTCAATACTTAAAACAGTACTTGCAGGAAATGCAATGAATCCAGTTCAAATAATGTTAGATACATTAAACAATCCTCGTTACGAACAAATAAAGTAACGTTATCATATATTTGATTACAAGGGACGGTTTCTGACCGTCCCTTTTTTCATATAATTAAAAAAAAATGAAATTAAAAGAACTCGCTTTTGCAGCAATTGTTTTTACTATAGGACATACAATCCTTTGGTATCAAGCAAATGCCCAATTCTTTTCTCCTTGGGCAAAAAACAATAAACTACTACTTGCCTGCTTAATCGGTCCAGTAGTTTCATATCTATTCATAACAGGAGTTGCTTGGGTTTCAGAAGCTACAAATGGTGAAATATGGCCAACTAGACTTGTTCCTCAAATGATTGGAACTATCGTCTTTACCATAATGACCTATTTAGTTTTTGAAGAGGGATTGAATTTGAAGAATGGAATTTGTTTTGGACTATCTATACTCGTAATTTTAATACAAATCTTTTGGAAATGAAAACAGCACTACTTTGGACATGTAGAATAATGGTTGCTATATTGGTTCTTCCTTCACTAATCTTAGGAATACCAGGACTTATTCTACATATTGTAACAGAGGAACTTATTGAACCATGAAAATACCACGCAAAAAGAAGAAGCAAATACCTGAAGGTTTATATTGCTACACTCCTATCAAATTTGATTGGAATACAGGAATTTATCACGTCAAAGTATGTCCTTTCTATGGACACATCAAATACAAAGATATTCCTGTCAATCAACGTCCTAAATGGATGGATGATGAATATCTAAATGAATATGGAGATAAAACTTCATCATGGTGTAGATTAGTAAAAACTGATGTAATGGATCAATGCAAATCATGTGGCGAACGATATGGTAAACTCTAAATTGTTAATAAGTTTTGAAAAAAAGTTTGACTAGAATTTTTTTCTTTGAAGAATTATGATTATATTTACTATATAATTAATTAAACAATACCAATATGAAAAGTTCACTTAAACCCGGTCGCTACATGAAAACCACTTCGGTTCTTCAAAAACTTTCAAAATTCCCTATTCAACAAATGAATGTAAACAAATTGACCAAACATATCGGTGATCATGACGTTTACTTTTCAACTAAAGATCTTAAATCTGTTATGAATGAAGATACATTCAAATGGTTAGAATGTGAATGTACAACTCACGTAATTCTTTCAGAATCAGATCTACAAGCTTATTACAACAACGAAACCTTAAACTTCTAATAAATGACTTTCTTAAGTATAATCGAATCAGCTCCTGATATAGTTCAGGTAAAATTGCAACAATTAAAAACTTTACGAGAGCGTCCTGACTATCACCCAGAACCAAGTACATTTCATCATATTGAAATTGTTACTAATCGATTGATACAAACCGGTGATCAAGACTTGATATTTGCAGGAATTCTACACGATATATGTAAATTAGATTGCAAAACCATCAATCCGAAAACCGGTCATCCTACTTCTCCAGGTCATGATAAAGCGGCTCACGATTTAATACATAACAATCGAGAAATTCGTCAATGGATAACTGAAAATAATGCTGATTGGAGAATTGTTTCTGCTATAGTATTTGCTCATATGCGTTTCCATCAATTAGGAAAAATGCGTCCATTCAAACGAGACAAACAAATTCAAACTTGGAAAGATCAAGGAATTTGGAAAAAGCTACAATTCCATGGTGCTGCTGATAACATGTTGGAAGATTTCGATTTGAATAATATCGAAAAGTCTTTCAAATTCAATGAACAAAGACAAGAATTCGACGATTCCCATGCTTTGGATATGGTAATGAATAAAATGATTGAAGACTTACAAAACGAAAACGAATAAACATATGACAGAAACAAGACCTTGGGGTAAGTTTGAAATCTTACTCGACTCAGACAAAACAAAAGTAAAAAGAATTACAGTAAATCCCGGTGGTGAATTATCCTTACAATTCCATTACAAAAGATCAGAACATTGGATTGTTATTGAAGGAATTGCAACTGTTACTCTAAACAATTCAGAAGCAGAAGTAAATGAAGGAGATTCAGTTTATATACCTGTAGGTACAAAACATCGTGTTGCTAATTATGGACAAGAAGATCTTGTCTTTATTGAGGTTCAAACTGGTACCTATTTCGGTGAAGATGATATAGTAAGAATTGAAGACAAATACAATCGAATATGAAAAAATATGAATTGTTAATCATTACAGGAAATCACCTCAATCCTATAACTCAATTTGCCGAAGGATTTGAGGTTGAAGATGGATTTTATGAATTCACTTACAACGATGAAACGATTGCTTGCTATCCTATAAGTAGAACAATAATCAGATCCATTGAGGAAATGGAAGAGGAAGAATAAAAACCAAATTATGAAAGGACTAATAACAGAAAGAGAAACTCGACCAATGACTTGGGAAGAACAAGTACAATGGGTAATGAGAAACACTGATGTAGAATTGGAAAATCTATACATCGTTGAAGAAATATACAAACCGACTACACCTACTAAGATTGTAACAACTACCACTAAAGACTCAGCAGGAACAATCTTACTTAAAGAACATAGATATGAGTAAACACAGTATACAGAATGACCCGGAAATCCAGAAATGGATGGAAAGTGATAGGATTGAATATCTTATTAAATCGGAAGCAATAGATTTTGCTAAGTTTATCACAAATGATACCACATTTAATGACTTTGTTTTTATGTCTAAAGAAATTCAAGAAGAAATATATTAATAATTTAAGAGAGAAAATAAAAGAACATGAATAAAAGAACATATAGAATGTACGGCTTAGTTCCGTACAACCTATCACCAATTCAACAAGGCATTCAGTTTGGACATGCTGTCGTGGAGTACAACCTTAGATGGGGCGGGACTACCCCTTACAAGAATTGGGCTGAGAAAGACAAGACTTTCATCA